>RCNB010000378.1_pt1 | contig 30611 bp, 22 predicted proteins | sample 2041321 | NCBI WGS metagenome assembly RCNB01 (sample SAMN09708232, study PRJNA481090) | Marine sediment metagenome, whole genome shotgun sequencing project. | reverse complement strand
TATCAAAAAGAATTAAACAAAGACATCACTATTGCTTATCAAATAGTGCCAGAAACACGAATGGTTTACAATCCAGAATTGAAAAGTGTCTATATGTTTGTTCCTGGTGTTATGACCATTATTTTGATGTTAGTTTCTGCCATGATGACTTCTATTTCTATTACCAGAGAAAAAGAATTAGGTACTATGGAAATCCTCTTGGTTTCGCCATTAAAACCAATTCAGGTAATTATAGGAAAAGTGTTTCCATATATTTTTCTATCGATAATCAATGCAGTAGTTATTGTGATGTTAAGTATTTTTATCTTCAACATGCCAGTTCAAGGCAGCTTGTTTTTATTAGGTTTGGAAAGTATTCTATTTATAATTAGCGCTTTGGCCTTAGGTATCTTAATCTCAACCATTTCAGCAACACAACAAACTGCGATGATGATTTCCTTAATGGGATTAATGCTGCCCGTAATATTGTTATCTGGTTTTATTTTCCCCATAACAAGCATGCCTACGCCATTGCAAGTGATCAGTAATATTATTCCTGCCAAATGGTTTATCATTATCATTAAAGGTATCATGCTCAAAGGTGTTGGACTTCAATTTATATGGAAAGAGACCTTGATTTTATTAGGAATGACAGTGTTTTTTATTGCCTTAAGTGTAAAGAAATATAAAATTAGACTGGAGTAATGAAAACAATTTTATACATCATACAAAAAGAGTTTAAGCAAATCTTTAGAAATAAAGGAATGCTTCCTATCATTTTTGTTTTGCCATTATTACAACTCGTTATATTATCTAATGCAGCCACTTTTGAAGTTAAGAATATCAAATTCGGATATATTAATAACGATCATACTTCAACATCTAGAGCTTTAATCGAAAAATTTAACGCTTCTACATATTTTGATGTATTAACAGATTTCCCATCACAAACATTAGCAAGTTCAGCAATGCTAAAAGGTGAAGTAGATGTTATTTTAGAAATTCCACGTTATTTTGAACGCGATTTACAAAAAGAAAAATACAACAATTTAGGTGTTACAATTAATGCAATAGACGGTGCAGCAGCTGGTGTAGGAAATGTATATATAACGCAGATTATTCAACGTTTTAATCAACATTTAAAAGTTGATTTATTACAAGTTTCAGACAAACAAATTCAACCTATCAATTTTGAAACTATTCCTTTATTCTGGTATAATGAAACTTTAAACTATAAAACTTTTATGGTTCCTGGTATTTTGGTGCTTTTAGTTACTATGATTACTTTATTCCTTTCAGGAATGAATATTGTACGGGAAAAAGAAATAGGTACGTTGGAGCAAATAAATGTTACACCAATTAAAAAGAGCCAGTTTATTATCGGGAAGCTTTTTCCGTTTTGGGTTATAGGAATGGGCTTGTTAACCGTTGGATTGATATTAGCAAGACTTATATTTAATGTGCCTATGATTGGTAGTTTACCACTCATGTATTTATACACGTCTATTTATATATTAGTTGTTTTAGGGATTGGTTTGTTCATTTCAAATTTTACAGACACACAACAGCAAGCCATGTTTATTGCTTGGTTTTTTACGGTCATTTTTATTTTAATGAGTGGGTTATTTACACCAATTGAAAGTATGCCCAAATGGGCTCAAATAGTTACTGAATTTAACCCAATAAAATACTTTGTTGAAGTCATGCGTATGGTAATGCTCAAAGGCTCTGGGTTTATGGATATTCTTCCTCAACTATTAAAAACACTACTATATGCATTTGTAATGAATGGTTTGGCCGTTTGGAGTTATAAAAAGACATCGTAACTTTATCAGATGAATCACATATTATGCTTCCCTCCAACGTCGTCTCCACTCCGTACATAATCTATAAAACTGAATTTGTATAGTTTTATAGATGCACGTTCATTAACCTTCTTTTCTCAGCACTTCTAAGGGCGGGCTCTTTAGCACACTTCTAATATTACTTAATCCTATGAATAAGACTAAGGCAGTTATACCTGGTAAAAACACTACAAAAGGAATCACTGAAGGCACAAATGGTTCCTTAAATAGAAGAGTTGCTAATACTTGACTGCCAATCAAAGACAATAAAATTCCAACCAGGCTTCCTAGTATGCCTAAATACAAATATTCAAGTGCGGTTATTTGTAAAATCTGTTTACTCTTGGCTCCTAAAGTTCGCAATAAGACACTCTCTTTGATACGTTGATATTTACTGGTACGAACGGAGCCAATAAGTACAATGATGCCTGTAAGGATACTAAAAAAGGCCATGAAATTAATCACCCATGAAATCTTATCCAGAATATCTTCAACGATGGTATACATTTGTCTCAGATCTAACACAGATACATTTGGAAATTTTTTAACCATATCACGTTGCAAAGCAGCTGAACTAGCATCATCTGGCACATAGGCTGTTAAGACATGAAATTGAGGCGCATTTTCTAACACCCCTGTTGGAAAAACAATAGTAAAGTTCATTTGCATACGTGCCCAATCTACTTTCCGAATACTTCCTACGGTAGTTTCCATCAACACTCCTTGAACGTTAAAAGTAATTTGGTCGCCTACATCTACTTGAGCGTTTTGGGCAAGGTCGTCTGAAATAGAAATCAAGATGGGGTCTCCAGCTATTATTTCCGGAATCCATGTTCCTTGTACAAGCTCTTCTGAGGCAATCAAAGAATCACGATAGGTCGTTCTAAATTCGTGATTCAATACCCACTCGTTGATATTAGAGCTACTATCTTTTCGAATGTCATTGGCAAGTTTTCCTTTAATACTGTGCATTCGCATGGTAATAAGCGAGATATTATCTAAGACGGTTAAATCTTGTTGCTCCATATTATTTGCTACGGCTTGTCGTTGCTCGGGTTGCACATCTAATAAGATAATATTCGCATTTTGTGTACTATTCTCTAAAGCGGTTTTTGCCAATAGGATGTCTTTTGTAAAATACAAGGTGCTGATCAGAAATGTACCTAAGCCTATAGCCAATATCAATACCATGGTTTGATTATTAGGGCGAAAAAGGTTCAATAAACTTTGTCGCGCCGCAAAACCCCAAGATGTAGGAAAATATTTCTTTATAGTCTTCATAAACAGGGTTGCAATACCTGCTAGCACAGAAAAAGTAATCAAAACACCGAGTACAAATACCAATGCATAAAGAGGGTCTTTCAACAACCAAAATGAAAACAAAAAGATGAAAAGTATAATAGCAATAAAAGTAAATGCTCTTGCTTTTCTGGGTTTTAGAGTATTTTCTTGGCTAACACGCAACACTTCTAAAGGTGAAACATACCAAGTGCTGAGCAACGGTAATAATGCAAATAAGACCGACATTAAAACGCCTAATAATAGCCCCATAATAAGAGGTTGTGGCGTGATTGAAATTTGAACATCAAAGGGTAAAAATTCCTGTAAAATAAGTGGAAAGGCCTCTTGAAGGCCTATTCCGATACTAGTACCTATGACTCCCCCTAGTAAACCCATCCCAGTAATTTGTATCAAATAGATTAAAAAAGTTTGTTTTCTTGTAGCTCCCAAGCATTTTAGCACGGCCACAGCGGCTAATTTTTCTTTTATATAAATATGTACAGAACTCGCAATCCCGATACAGCCCAGTAACAATGCAATAAAAGCCGCCAGGTTTAAAAAATTACCTACGTTAGCATATCTGCGCCCTAGTCGCTGACTAGTACTTGTATGTGTGTCTAGATCGGCATCTTCTGCATCTAAAATAGGGTCTAGCGTTTTATCCAATAGCACCAAATCCATCGTGGGTGGAGCTATAAAAAAATATTGATATTCTTTGCGGCTTCCGAATTGTAAAAGCTCGGTTTCTGCAATAAAGCGAAAAGGTATGACCACAGTTGGCGCCACAGAAGCAGTAATGGCCGTAGAACCCGGCATAGATTTTAAAGCACCAACAATGGGTACGGTTAGCTTTCCTAATTTTATTGAATCACCCCGTTTTAAATCAAATTGTAACATCAAGGTAGCATCTACAAGGGCTCCTCCAGATTCTTGATAAGAAGCCGCTGCAGAAAATGGTTCGGTATCAATTGTTCCGTAAAAAGGAAAGTCACCTTCTATGCCCCGTACACGTACGAGTTTAGTGTCATCATTTTTTGGAAATGCTGCCATCGATGAAAAATTTACTTCAGAAGCATCTGGCCCTAAAGAGTCAATGATAGCCTGTACTTTATCATTGGGGAGTTGCCTGCTATCAATGATAAAATCGGCACCCATTAAGGCCTTAGACTGCCTTTGAATGTTCTGCTTTAGATTATCACTAAACAATTGAATAGAAACTACAGCTGCGATGCCAAGTATAATAGAGGCTATAAACAGTAGCAACCTAGAACTACTTGCCTTACCATCACGCCATGCCATTTTAAATAACCAGCGTGTACCTGTCTTTGTATATGTTGAATTTCTAATCAAACTGTCTGTGTTCTTTCGTTGGTCATGATCTTCCCTCCTTTTAATCTAAGAATTTGTTGTGTTCTATTTGCCAACTCTAAATCGTGCGAGATGATCACTAAAGTAGTGCCCGCTTCCTTGTTTAATTCGAACAAGAGTTGTATAACTTTTTCACCTGTTTCCTCATCCAAATTACCAGTAGGTTCATCTGCAAATAAGATAGAAGGTGTATTAGAAAAAGCTCTAGCTAAAGCAACTCTTTGCTGCTCTCCGCCCGATAATTGTGATGGATAGTGATGAAACCGATCTGCCAGCCCAACCTTATCTAGTAATTCCATACCCACTTGAACTGCATTTTTTGCACCTTGTAACTCTAAAGGAACAATTACATTCTCAAGAGCAGTCAGGGTGGGAAGTAATTGAAAGTTTTGAAAAATAAAACCAACCTCCTTATTTCTTAATTGCGCCCGTTCATCTTCATTTAGATCTTGCAAGTTATGACCACATAGTTCGACAGTTCCAGCATTTGGATGGTCTAAACCAGCACACAAACCAAGCAGGGTTGTTTTTCCACTACCTGAGGGACCTACAATTGAAAAGGTGTCTCCTTTTTCAATTTCAAAAGAGATATCATGCAATACGGTTATTTTTTTTGAACCACTTGTATATGTTTTCTCAAGTTCATGAATCTTTAATATCTTTGGCATACTGTTTTTTAATTTAGTCTATAAGAAATTCAGAAGAAGCAAAGTAAGCAAATGATTTCAAATTTATATAGTAGCCATAGGCAGATTTTCTTAAAATTTTGTTATTTTATTTTATCATTAGTGTTACTCGCTTGTGGTGGAGATACTGTTAAGAAAAAGGAGCCAATAGAAACCACAAAGTCTGAAACAACTACTACGATTAACACCGCTTCTAAGACTATGCTATTCTTTGGCGACAGTCTTACTGCTGGGTATGGACTTGATGACATAAACGATGCGTATCCTGCCATTATACAATCTATAGTAGATTCGTTAGGTATGGATTATACTGTTGTCAATTCAGGATTAAGTGGAGAGACGACTGCGGGTGGAAAAAGTCGCATACAGTGGGTGCTGAATCAGCAAATTGATGTCTTTGTTCTTGAACTAGGCGCTAATGATGGTTTACGCGGAGTTCCATTAAGCGAAACTCGAGAAAACTTACAGGCCATTATAGATGCAGTACAAGATAAAGACCCTAATGCAATTATTGTACTTGCAGGAATGCAACTTCCTCCTAATATGGGTCCAGAATACACTACCGAATTCAATGCTATATTTATTGAGCTCGCCAAAAAAAACAAGATTGAATTGATCCCGTTTCTATTGAAAGATGTTGGTGGAATTCCTGAATTAAATCAGGCAGATGGCATTCATCCAACGATCGAAGGTCAAAAGATTGTTGCAAGCAATGTCTGGGCGGTTTTAGAAAAGTTGATAGCTATAAAATGAACTACAGGCAATTAGCATTTTTTCCCTTTGCATCACAAAAAAAATAGGTTTTAAATTGAGAGTTCTTATCTAAAGTCCGCTTTCATTTTTAATCGTTTCAAATTGTTTTTTCACTACCTCAAATTGCTGCACTGCATCTTGCCCTGGTACTTGATCTGAACTATTTAGCATGTTGAACAAATAGGAGATTTGAGATACTAACATTTGCTGCGGATATGCCCCTTTTTTATTTTTAAGTAGAGTTAACGCAATATTTATGTTCTCTAATCTCTTTGTTTTTTCTTTTTGTCCCTTAAGACTTTTCGCTTCTTTTTCAAGAGAGGCTTGTAGTTTTCTAGCATCATCTAATAATACTATGACAGCATTCTGAAATTTTATTTGCTCTTTAATATCAGTTGCTGAAGTACCATTATTTTTAACTCTTGGATCAATTTTTACTTCAAAATTCTGCGTATAGGTTTGTGTACCAACAGTTAATAGTACCGTGTATATTCCTGGAGCCACCATGGGCCCATTTTTATAACGCCTTTTCTTATTTGAACTCCAAGGGCCTTTGTGCTTTAAATCCCAATGAAAACGATTTAATCCCGGTTTTTGAGACAATTTAGTATCTACCAACGTAATTAGTTGACTCAAACCCATATCTTCTGTAACGGTATCTGGTTTTTTTTGCTTGGTACTATCACTTACAAAAGCAATAACAGGGTTTTTATCAGCATCTAAAATTTGTAACTGTATGACACCTTTATGTTCTTTAGGTAAAAAATAGTCAATGCTAACACTTGTTTGATCATAGGTTGGAAACGTTGTATTGCCATTTCGTATTTTAGGATAGCGATAGCGTATGGTCGTATCTGGTTGAAACAACCAAGATTTTGCATCTAAAGTATTTACTTGTGGTTGTCTTAACGTCGTAATATTATCCAAAATCCAGAATGAGCGTCCCATGGTGCTTACAATAAGGTCTCCTCTAAAAATTTTAATATCAGTAATAGGTGTTACTGGTAAATTTTGCTGAAAGGTTTTCCATGAAGTACCATCGTCAAAGGAAACAAATAATCCATATTCTGTTCCGGCATATAATAAACCTGATCTTATAGGATCTTCACGTACAACCCGCGCCGTATAATCTAAAGGAATACCATTGGATGCCGTAGCAATAAGCTCCCAAGTCTTACCATAATCACTCGTCTTGTATAGATATGGTTTTGCATCACCTAATAAATGTCTATCTACCGCTATATAGGCTTTTGCAGGGTCGAATTGAGAAGGTTCTATAGCCTCTACTCTTCCGCCTTTCGGCAGCTTCTTAGGCGTTACATTTGCCCACGTTTTTCCACCATCTTTAGTCACAGATATAACACCATCATTTGATCCAGTCCAAATTAGGCCTGCTTTTAACTTAGATTCTCTAATGGAGTATAAGGTGCTGTAATACTCTTCACCCGTAATATCTCGTGTAATTGGACTTCCAGAGATCATTTGTTTATCCTCTTCAAATGCTGTTAAATCTGGCGAAATAGTTTCCCAAATTTGGCCATTATTCAGTGTTTTATGCAAATACTGTGATCCGTGATACACAATGTTCGGATTATGCGGAGATACATGAATTGGCGCTACACGTTGAAATCTATACTTCAAATCTTTTGGGTTATGACCATAAATATTTGAAGCACCTACATAAAATGCTTTTTCTAATCCTGTCAATTTGTTAAAAACGCCAAAACGCCCCTTGCAATTCACAAATACCGTATTATGATTTCCGGGTTGTGGAACTGCAGGACCGGTTTCGCAACCTCCTGTATTTATGATCCAGCCGACACCCGTATTTTGAATTGCACTGGGTGCAAAACTAGGCACCGCAATCGTCGTATAATTATCCTGTTGACCTGCATATAACCAATATGGGTATTGGTCATCTACTTCTACTTGATATAATTCTGCAGTAGGTTGATTGAATTGTGTTGACCAAGTTTCCCCACCGTTATGACTAACATTTGCACCCCCATCGTTTGCTTGTATAAGTAAATCAGGGTTATTAGGGTTTATCCAGATATCATGATTATCACCATGAGGAACAGACATACGCTTCCATGTTTTTCCGCCATCAATAGATTTTAATAAAGGATTCGCATTTGAATAAATAATATCAGGATTTGTTGGGTCTAGTTCAATATTCGTATAATAAAATGGTCTGTTCACCAATCCAATGTTATTAGAAACTTGGGTAAACGATTTACCTTGGTCAATCGATTTGTAGAGCCCTCCCTCCTTTTTAGGGGCCTCAATAACAGCATATAAAATACTAGAATTAACTGTAGATACTGCCAAGTCAATTTTACCAATTAAACCTTTTGGTAGTCCCTTTGCTAGTTTTGTCCAATCTTTGCCTCCATTGATAGATTTATAGATACCTCCTTCATCATTATTTCCTCCCGAAATTATAGTCCATGGCTTTCGTTGCCCTTTCCAGGCAGCAGCATATATAATATTCGGATTTCCTGGCAATAACTCTAAATCTGAAAATCCAACATGATCTGACACAAATAATACCTTTTTCCAGTTTAGGCCTCCATCTATCGTTTTATAAATTCCTCGCTCACTATTATCTTTAAATGCGTTTCCAATCGCTGCAACCCAAACAATATTATGATTTGTAGGGTCAATTTCAACTGCTCCAATTTGTCCAACATTCAATAAACCAATATGTTCCCATGTTTTTCCCCCATCTGTAGATTTATACATACCTTTTCCACTAATCACATTGCTTCTTAACCCATCTGAACCCGTACCTACATACACGATATTTGGGTCGTTTACTGCCACTTCAATGGCTCCTATTGATGGTGTTTTAAAATATCCATCAGACACATTTTTCCAAGAAGTTCCGTAATCATTAGATTTCCAGACACCACCACCTGAGGAACCCAAATAGAATGTACCTGGCAGTAAGGATGTACCCGTAACCGTTGTAACTCTTCCGCCTCTAGAGGGGCCAACCGTTCTATATTTTAGGGACTCAAAATCTTGAGCAACTAACGCAGATGAAAAGAATAATGCTAATAATAAATGAGCTGAAATAATACGAATTTTCATTTGAAAGAATTAGGTTGATTAGTAATCAAAGTTAAGGAAAAAACAACATATTCTGGAGTTGCAAATAAAACTGTACATATATCTCTAATAAAGTAACATGAACCGTATTAAATAAGGGGGAGTTTGCGTTAGTTCCTCTGTTGGGTCAACTTCTTAAACTTGCTGAACGCAAATATTTTGGGTTGGTTTTATAAAATTCAAGAGAACCAAATTCAATTTTTCTATTTTTTCTATGGAAAAACCATTGAATAAGACGAATTTTGAGTTTTTAAAAACGAAATTACCTACAATGCGATATCTCATAGGATTACTAATAATTAGCTTATTTGTTTCATGCCAGCAGGAAGGCACACAAAAAACCTTAAAGCAAGGTGTTTATAGAGCTTGGTTAGACATGCCAGACAACCAACAAATGCCTTTTGTTTTTAAAGTAACATCTGATAGTACATTAACTGTAATGAATGGTATAGAACGAATTGAAGTTGATGAAATTAGGTATGTAAATGATTCAGTATACATTCAGACCCCCGTTTTCGAATCGTATATAGCGGCCGTATTTGATGGAGATAATCTTAAAGGTTCATTTATTAATAAGACGCGTAAACGTATCTCGCCTTTTAATGCCGAATATCAAAATGAAAATCGTTTTAACTCTAAGTTGGAGGCAAGTAAAAATGTTACTGGTGTCTGGGAAACTGTTTTTAGTAAAGGTGCTAAAGACGCCTATATTGCTAAAGGTAGTTTTAAACAGCAAGATGGTAAAGTTACAGGAACATTTAGAACAACGACGGGAGACTATCGGTTTTTGGAGGGCGTAATGGATGGAGATAGCTTAAAAGTATCTGCATTTGACGGTGCTCATGCGTTTTTATTTGTTGCAAAAGTGACGGATTCTACTTTGAACGGACAGTTTTATTCGGGAAACCACTGGAAAGAACCTTTTGAGGCCAAACGAAATCCTGAATATGACTTGCCAAGTACAGATGAACTTACTTTTTTAAAGCCAGGTTATGAACGATTAGAATTTTCTTTTCCTGACGAAGATGGAAACATAGTATCTCTTGATGATGCACGATTTGAAAATAAAGTTGTTGTAGTTCAAATTATGGGAACCTGGTGCCCTAATTGTTTAGACGGTTCTAAATACTATACTGAATTCTACAAGGATAATAAAGATAAAGATTTTGAAATTGTAGCTTTAGCTGTAGAGTTTGTCAAAACCCCTGAAAAAGCATTTAGTAACATCGCACGATTAAGAGAAAGAATAGGGATGGAATATCCCATTCTATTAGCGCAGTATGGTACAGGAAGTAAAGTTAAACTTCAAGAAAAGTTTCCGATGCTCGATAGAATACTATCCTATCCAACATCTATTTTTATTGATAAAACGGGAAAAGTACGAAAAATTCATACCGGTTTTAATGGGCCGGCAACAGGTGAAAAATATATCGAGTTTAAGAATGAGTTTGAAGGGTTTATTGAGACTTTGTTGGCTGAATAAAGATTTCTATCAAATTATGAATACGTAAAAGTGGCTACAAGCCTTGAATTTATAAATGAATCCGTTGATATCATTACATATTGTTGGCTGTTGCAATTGATACACTGTGAAATCACTTTATAAACTTTTCATAAAACCAATATTATCAATTGAAATAACTCCACTCTCACTTTTATCAAAAATAAATCGTATTTCTTCAATATTAGACGGCATAAATTTAGGATTCATTCTTTGAAAGTCTTTCATAGGAAAATAGAATGTCTGAAATACTATTTCTGACTGTTTGCCGTCCACTATGAACCCTGTTTTCATAATCATTACTTCTATAACTCGCTGCAAAGGTGTAAAATAACTCAAGGGTAATGAAACTTTTTGCCCAGAAGAATCTCTCAATTGAATTGTGAAATCTATAGGTTTTTTTGGGGTATCTTTATCTTCATCACTTTTATCATTTTCATCCTCCTCCTCTTTATCGCCAACATCTTTATCTTTGTCCGTTTCCTCATTTTCACTATTCATATTATCCTCGTTATCCACCCATTTTCCTTTTGATTTAGGGTTGGCAGATTCTTTAGATTCGCCCATTGAGAAAGTCAAAACTGATGAAGAGTCAATTGCAGTAGTTATATGGTTGATAGCATAACTGGCAATCAGAGAATCAGGTACAGACTCAATCGATTTCTTTTCGTTATCAAACTCATAATTCCAACCCATAAACAGGGCTCTACTCCCCTTTTTATGCCATTTGAGTTTTATCTCTTGCTCACGCCAAACAGATAAGTTTTTAGTATCAACTTTTCCACCATCTTCTGTTATAGTGGATACATCAAAATCTTCATCAAAATTGGCGACTGTCTTTAAATTTGAATCCTCGAACTGATTCAAATAGATAGTTTCAGGAAGCCAGCCTTTACCCTTTCTTGCATCCATAAATAAAGGCAGATATTCAATTTTATTTTTTAATGTTATGTCTAAAAATGAACTGATGTAGACCTCTGCAATTTTCAGTTGGTCTTCGGTAGAAATCAGCTGTTTTAGGTTTAGGAGTCCCAAAAAAGGATTACCAGTATCGTTATTGCCCCAGCTTGTATTAAATTGACCGTGGTTGGCTCCATAAACATAAACGCCAGATTTGAAATGATAAAGACTATCTTTAAATTTAACTCTTTCATATTGTTGAGAACCCATAAAAGAGCTAACATCAGCATCTTGTGCTCCATGAATTACAAAATAATTTACATCTTCAATTTCTGTTCTACTTTTTCCCGGCTCATATTGCCCATCAACAGGAGCTATAGCCACAATCGACTTGATATTGTAGTTATATTCAAACTTTACTGAAGCATCATCTGGATAAAACGGTAATTTATTGAATAAAGCCGCATGCGCAACTGCTTCACCTCCTCTTGAGTGCCCAATAAGTGCCAAATTGGAAGTATCAATCTTCTTGTAAAATAGATTGTTCTCTGTCTTATTCCATTGATGCCATACCTTAAAATGTTCAAGTAGTAACCATCCACGAGCATCATTTTCTTTATCTAATCCTCCAAAAATATTTGACCAAGACCCATTGATAAAATTTTCATCTATCGAAGCCAAAATTATTCCCTTTGAAGCAAGTAATTCTCCAAGGTATTCATATCCCGTATCAGAATAATCTTGCATACTATGATTTCCGTGAACAATCAGTGCCAAAGGAAAAGGCCCTTCCCCTTCAGGGTACCAGACACGAGCATTTATAGGTAGCGCACTAGAATCAAATCCCCAGTACCTTTCACGCCACCAACCTCCAAAGCCATCCCAATTATCGATAAATGCTAAACCATTAACAGCATCGGTTTTAATATCGACTTCTGCCCCGTATTCTGGTCGGTGTAAATCATTTGCATTGCCATAAGTTAATTTCTTTACAGCGTAAGGCCCTTTTTCGCTTGGAGAAATCGCCTTTATCTGTTGAATGTTTGATTCAGAAGATAGTGCCGCATTTGTAATTGGATCAACATTAAAACCATCCTGGTTATATAAAATACCAACTGTAATGAATCCACCAAATCCTATGATCATTCCGAAAACCGTCACTACTTTTTTTAATCTTGATAAATTTTTAAAACCCGTTTCTTTTAAAACAAAAATAGCTGCACCGCAAAGGGAGGTAAGCACAAGTACTATGGCCGGTACGATCCAATCAAAACTCATTATAATGAGCAATGGTAAAACGATTGATAAGGCCAATTTGTAAAAACTCGGTATAGTATGTAAAAGTTTGAGTACCCATTTAATCGCAAAGCCAAACAAAATAGCAACTAGTACGAAGATCAAGAAAACAAGAAGTATCCAAGGATCATTAAGGTTAATATAAATATTAATTGAATATACTAGCCACAATACTGCTGTTATAGTCAGCAGACCTAACGAAGCTCCCTTTACTGCATTCTTTCCAGGTGTAATGGCTGTGATTTGATTCTTTAGCCAATGGATGATTTGTTTGTATTTTTTCTTCATAAGTGAGTAGAATTGCTATCGGTTGGATTATGATGAGTTGCATTTGTTCCGCAACTAAATTAGCAAAAGAAATTCAAACCTTAAAAAAACATGCAGGATTTACTCAGTAACCTAGACACAAGCGATCCATTTGAGGTTTCTTTACCTAGTACAACTGTTCTTGTAGGGTTTGACCATTTAGAGTCTTTAGGGTCATATTAATCGTCTAAAAATGATAGTGGCCATTATGTTTCATTTTTTATGGAAGTTAAACCATTCTTTATGAAATGTTTACCTTAAGCCTTCTAAATAATAGATATGAAGTATTTTCTAAGCATTTTATTTAGCTGTATATTTTTGACAGGGTTTTCACAAGATTACTTTGATATTGCGAAATTCACATATACCAATACGCCTCCCAACGACTTTAAAACTTCAAATGGACAAACTACCGTTGAAGAAATAGGTTTAGAACTTAACTTTCCGATATCAATTAATAAAAATACAACACTACTTACGGGCCTTTTTTCTAATATAACTAACGTGAAATTAGATGCAAACATGTCACCTACAAATCTCAAAATTGTCGGTTTGAATATAGGTGTAAACACTGTTTTTAATGAGCAATGGTCAGCAACATTTATGAACTTTTCTAAATTAGCTTCTGATAAAATCACATTTTCAAAAAAGAATTTTCAAGTAGCGCTTTTAACATTATTTACGAATACAAAACGAGATGACTTAAAATATAAATATGGTTTTTATGCCAATACCGAAAAATTTGGACTCTTAATAGTGCCTCTTTTTGGTATTTATTATGTTAGTTCGAACAAGAAATTCGAGGCAAATTTAAATTTACCAATCCTCGCAGATATGAACTATAAATTACGCAAGAAGCTTTGGGTCGGAATGAAATTTGACGGATTAGGAACTACGTATCATATCAATGAATCAATCTATAGCGCAAATGGTGCCTACGTTTCTAAAATTTCCAATGAACTCGTGAGCTATTTGAGGTTTCAATTGAATAAAACGCTATATATAGATACTAAAGTTGGGTATGCTGTTCAACGAAATTATGAAGTATATGATACCAATGATAAAATTAGCATGGCTCTAGGCCCTTTTTATTTTGGCGATAACAGAACAAGGCTGAATGAGGGCTTTGACGATGGTGTTATTTTTAAGGTAGCACTTTTCTACCGCGTTCATTTTGATTAAAAAGATTCTATTAGATAGTGTACTTATATATTCTATTATTTAGCCAATAATTCTCCTGATTGTAATGCGTCATTCAAATGAGCTGAAATAACGGTATGACTACCAAAAAAACGCCCTCCGTCTTTCCGTTTTATATTTGCAACGGTAGTTCCATCTTTTTTTTCTTTGATACTTGAAACAACAACGACGCTACCTTTAATACGTTTATAGTTGGCAATTCCGCCTCGTTTGATGATGATATTTGATTTCGGGAATTTGATGTGCTTGTATGTGTTGGTTACAGGTGATCCTATCTCAAAAATGTCGCCTATTTTGACATCAGTAGTAGCTGTTTCCGATTGTGCAAACAAACCGAAAGTACACATTGTAAAAGCCAATGCTAAAATATATGTTCTCATAATTGACACATTTTAATGGGTTATTTTGTGACTATAAGTTACAAAAAAAACAGGAAATATACTAAAGATTTTTTATTACAGTCAAATAACTATAGATCATATACAAAGATCATTCTTTTGTGTCTTTATACTTTTCAAACCAAGCCAAAATGCTTGCTATTTTTGCGATTAAATTACTTGGTCTTTTGGCAATACCATGTGAAGCACCTGGTATCCGTACCATCGCCGTTTCAACATTTTCTAACTTCAAGGCGGCATAAAATTGTTCTGATTCGGCTATAGGGGTTCTGAAATCTTGCTCGCCAGTTAATAACATAGTCGGTGTCGTTACATTGCCAACATAAGACAATGGAGAGCGTTTTATGTAGCTTTCTGGGTCTTCCCATGGCTTTTTGCCAAACCAATATTTTGAAAAGAATTGAACGCCATCAGCATATAGCACAAAGCTATACCAATTAATCACTGGCTTCGCCACAACTGCAGCTTTAAATCGATCGGTCTTTCCTACAATCCAAGCGGTTAGTACGCCTCCACCACTTCCACCAGTTACAAATAAATTACTAGCATCAACAAAGCCCTTTTTTATGACTGCATCGACGCCTGACATCAAATCGTCATAGTCATGATTTGGATAATCGTGATGTATTAAATTTCCAAACTCCTGTCCATATCCTGTGCTACCTCTTGGATTTGAATACAATACCACATAGCCTGCAGCAGCAAAAGCCTGGATTTCTGCAGAATATACCGAACCATAACTTGCAAATGGGCCTCCATGAATTTCTAAAATCATTGGATATTTTTTACTGGGGTCAAAATTTGGAGGTGTTACGATCCACCCTTGTATTTTCCGTTGATCAAATGACGATTCCCACCATATTTCTTCTACATTTCCTAAGTTTCTAAAAGAGAATAGATCTTCATTCAATGCGGTCAAGCGCTTATTAGATTTTGAGTCTGTAACTCCCAGATCAGCTGGATGCTTTGTTGTACCCAATGTATATGCAAATTTATTCGTGTTTGATACGGTATAGCTCGCTGCATTATAGGGTCTTCCGAGTGAAAGGCCTCCTAGGTTTTCAGCAATCTCCGTTACCTTACCAGCTAAAGTGATATAGCCTAATTTGGTATTTCCTTTATCGTCATATTGAAAGTAAAGGCCCTTTCCGTCTTTACTCCAATTAATATTTTGAATATCACGATCGAAATCGGCAGAAATCAATTTACTATTGGTGCCATCTCTATTCATTACATGCAGATTCGTAATTTGATATCCTTGGTAGGTATCGTCAAATCCTACGTAGGCGATTTTTGTACCGTTTGGTGATACTACAGGGTTATTATCGGGGCCGTATCGTTTTGTTAATGGCTTTATTTGACCATCTTTTATAGCTAACTGATATATCTCACTATCTAGCGGTTCAAATTCTTCGGGCTTGTGGAAATTGGCATTAAAGTAAATAAGTGCATTGTCTTTTGACCAAACCGCCGTGCCATGATTAAAATCACTAAAAGTTAATTGTCTTGGTGTTCCGCCATCAATAGTCAACGTGAATAACTGCCTATTACCGCTTTTCAAATAGCCTTGCCCATCACCACGGTAGTTTATATCGTCAATATAGGTAGGTGGAGTATTCCATTTAGCCCCCTCAGGTTTGCTTGGCATTTTTACAATCGACTTGTGTTTTTTATGAACAAACATATTAAACACCAAACTTTTATCATCATTGGACCATGCTATGGCATTAGGTACCGATTTGGTATTTGTTAAGGCAACGACTTCCTTGGTATCCATCCACATCATATACAATTTCATTTTTTCATCCGCCTTATTTGATTTGAAAACTATTTTTTTTCCATCGTGTGACCATCTCGGATAAAAATCATTTTGATTTCCAGTAGTTAGTGGTCGATTGTTAGAGCCATCAAAATTTATTATCCATAGGTTTGAGAGGTTCTTATCTGTCATTACATCTTTAAAATTTCGTACATAGATAATTTTAGAGCCATCTGGTGAAATTTGCGGATCTGACACAAATTCCATGTTAAAAAGGTCAATGAGTTCTAAATTAGATTGTATCTGACTATAACCGATGGTGCATATAGTCAATAAGAATGTGATCGTTGTAAGGAGGTGTTTCATCGCGGTTGGTTTAATTATTTCGTGTATTTACTTATAGGATTATCGTTGAATAGGGACATTACGACATATATGTCTAATATTGACCCTCTCAAATATAAGAAATATAGTGACCTATAGTATACAGGTATTTGTAATTACCAACTACAATTATTATTGAAATATAAGAATGCAATGAACAAAGTAATACTTCAGAACGAAGGCGCCTTGGCGAATTAAGCCAGGAATAAAGTTATGACTGAAAATAGGATTGCTTATTGAAAATTTAGCTAGATGACTCGTCTCATCTCGTTAGACATTAACAAAGTCATCAAATGCATCATTATAGTAAATGGTGATTTCACTGCCCTTGTTAATAGCCGTTTTGGACACAAAGGTTTGTGTTTGTTTCGTAAAATCACGTTTTTGAATTTCGGCATTAGGTTGGCTAGCGTGGTTAAAAAAACTACCTGCATCACTTAAGCAAATTGCATCATATTCGTCGGTCCATGGGAATTGAAGCGTTGCCAAAATTTCAGGTAAATTTTCATTGACATGAATTAAAGCCATATCACTCTTAACCAATAGTTCTCCTTTTGCTATATTTCGCTTTGCGAAAACACCTTTGCCATGGAGTGGAGATTCTTTTACTTCAACTAGAATATTCATTAATTTACTGTGTATTGCTATTATTTTATCGTGCTGTGTATTTAGTATCCAAATATAATTGTTCAACTTTATCTCTAGCCCATTCTGTCTTCCTTAAAAACTTCAAACTAGATTTTATAGAAGGTTTTGAATTAAAGCAATTGATATCAATGCGTTGCCCTAAGATTTCCCAACCATAAAAATCGACTAAATACTCTAAAATATCAGCTAGTTTTACACCGTGTAATGGGTTATTTGGTTGCTCTGTACTCATCTATATTACCAATCAATAGGTTTATAATCTTTTAGAAATTTACCACACCAATGCTTCCCTGTGTTGATGCCATCAAACAAGGGGTCCATGACACGTGCAGCGCCATCTACAATATCTAATGGTGGTTGAAAATCATGTAATTCTTCTTTTTTTCTAGCTAACTCTATTGGGTCTTCATCAGTTACCCAGCCTGTGTCAACAGCATTCATATAAATACCATCTTTTGCTAATGCCCGTGCGGAAGTATGGGTTAACATATTTAAGGCAGCTTTGGCCATATTGGTATGGGGATGACGACTTTCTTTAAAAAATCGATGAAACTTCCCTTCCATGGCAGATACATTGATGATATGTTTTTTACCTGTATTGTCTTTTTTCATGATTTCTGAAAGACGGTTACACAATACAAATGGCGCCACTGAATTTACCAGTTGAACTTCTATCATTTCAGTTGTTTCGATCTCCCCCAGCTTTAAACGCCAGCTATTTGTCTTTCTTAAATCTACCTGTTGTAGATCAGCATCTAATTCCCCTTCAGGAAATACCTCCTTAGCCACTAAGGTATTATCAAAACTATACGGAATTTGAGATAGCTTTGCAGATGCTCTTAAGCCAATACCAGGCTCTGGTCCATGCCAAGTTACAGGCATATTTTTATTAGAAGAAGTTCCTGAAGTCAATACTTTCAACTCATCTAAACAACCTATATGATCTGTTAATAGATCTCTAGCATATTTTGGCAAAGATTCTAGCGGTCTTTCTTCATTTGCCATTAAATGGGTATAAAAACCTGCAGGGCGCCGTACAGTTTGTGCTGCATTATTGATTAAAATATCCAAGCGCTCATATTTTTGCATAATAAAATTGCAAAAAATCTCTACACTTGGTATATGCCGTAAATCAAGTCCATGAATTTTTAAACGATGCCCCCACTCGGTAAAATCTGCTTCTTTAGAAAAACGCAAGGCTGAATCAACCGGAAAACGAGTCGTAGCAACCACTGTAGCGCCACCTCGCAATAACATTAAGGTGATATGATATCCTATTTTTAATCGTGAGCCTGTGATCACGGCGACCTGCCCTTTTACATCTGCATTTTGAAAGCGTTTAGCATAATTAAAATCACCACAATCATTGCACATGGTATCATAAAAGTGATGTAGCTTTGTGAATGCTGCTTTACAGACATAGCAGTTTCTAGGCGATTCTAGTTCTTGTTGTTTTTTATTTGCTAAAGCGGAAGTGCCTAATAACTTAGGAGCTACAAATACCACAGCTTCACGAGCACTTCGAATCCCCGTTTCTTTACGCGCCAATCGATCTCTAGCAGCTAGTTTACGCTTTGCGGCTTTCTTTCCATCTTTTTTACGGCGAGAAAACTCTTCCCTACTCGGTCTAGAAAGCATTCCGGAAGCTTTTAATAAGGCTGTTCTTTTCTCTTTTGGAATATCAAATATTTGATTGGTGTCTGTTACTAGGAGTTCTAATATTGCAATGCACTTATCTATTTCGTCTGACGAAATTACTTGAGTTGTGTCTGTTTCTTTGTGTTCTTGGTGCATTTATAATCTATATAAAGAATTGTGCTAAAATGTCCATCTATTATTCCAGCCGCATCAACCTTTTCAAAAATAAAATAGTCTACTAGACCCTATTATTTTATGAAATTTAAATAATAGTGATTCGAACCTTTTTCTTTTTTAAGCGTGTATTATTTAATTTTTCAACAAGTTCTTCAGCAATTGATACCGGTACGGCAACAAACGTACAATCTTGTTTTAATTCGATAATACCTAATTGATCTTGTGAAATATTGCCTTGTTTAAAAAATAGCCCAGCAATATCACCTTTAGAAATCTTATCTTTTCTACCTCCAGAAATAAATAGTGTTTCCCAATACTGGGGTTTGCGCGCTGCACTCTTTGAGATATTTACTGTGCTTGCTCCTTTGATAAAATCAGGTAAGCTTTCTTTAGCCCATTTAATGACATAAGCTGTTCCTTTTGCATTTACGCGAGCCGTTCTACCATTTCTATGGGTAAATTCTTCAAGAGAAGGCGGTAGATCATAATGCACAATATATTTCATTTCTGGAATGTCTATACCCCTTGCTGCCAAATCAGTTGCGATGAGTACCTGATAGGTCCCATTTCTAAATTTAATTAAAGAACGTTCTCTGTCTTTTTGCTCCATTCCGCCTTGAAAACATCCATGACTGATTTTCTGTTCATCTAAATAGTCGCTTAGATGTTCAATGGTATCTTTTTGGTTACAAAAAATTATACCAGGTTGATTTCCTATAAAATGAAGGAGCTCTACAAGTGTATTTCGTTTATTTTTCTCTTTAGAAACAACCGTTTTAACAGCCAATTTAGAGGTGCCTTCTTTGAGATAATTAATTATCGTCGGGTTGTCTAATTTAACAAAATTAGGAACTTCAACTTCTTGTGTAGCAGAAGTTAAGATACGCTTATCTACAGTAGATAATTGATTGATAATACCGCGCATTTCATATTCAAAACCCACTTCTAACGATTTGTCAAATTCGTCTAATACAAGCGTCTTAATATATTCTTTAGAAAAGCGATCATTACTAAAATGGTCTGATATTCTTCCTGGTGTACCAATCAGAATTGCCGGAATATGTTTCAATTCTGTTTTGTCTTTCGCCATTGATCGTCCGCCATATACGGCATTTACTTTATAGCCAGAACCCATATTACGAATTACCTGTTCAATTTGAATGGCTAATTCTCTTGACGGAACCAAAATTAAAGCTTGTACTTCGCGAGAATCAGGGTCTAAACTCGCAATTAATGGTAATAAAAATGCCAAGGTTTTTCCTGTCCCTGTAGGAGATAATAAAATGGTGTTTTTAGTAGACTCGATGACTTTAATTGCTTCCTCTTGCATCGGATTCAATTCATAAATCTTCAGTTTTTCTAAAATTTGTTGCTGTTCTCTAATGCTATTTGCCATAAGATATTTTTAATTTTTCTTTTGGCCCTGTGCCTTTGATTCTTGGTTTTTTACTTGAGATTTCAAGTAATTTGCTAATAGCTTATCTATTAACTCTTCTTTCGTTAAATGATGAAAAACGGTATGTATTTGCTTTTTAAATGCTTCTGAAACTGTATGATTTGGCTTCGTTTTGAATATTTTCTTCGCCCATAAAAGTCCGTTATTTTCTTCGATGCTTTGCGCGTCTGCTTTTTGTAACTTGGTAAAATGTATACCTAATTCTTTTTCAAAATCGGCTAAATCTTTCTCTTCTTCTTGTTGCAATACGGTTAATGAGAGTCCTTTTGCTCCTGCTCTAGCTGTTCTACCGCTTCTATGTACATAAGTTTCGTGAACATCGGGTAAATGATAATTTACAACGTACGATATCTCTTTGATATCAATACCACGAGCAGCCAAATCAGTTGCAACCAATATATTGATATGGCCTTCTCTAAATTGACCCATGATACGGTCGCGAATGCCTTGTGTTAAGCTTCCATGGATAGCCCCGGAAGAAAACCGATTAATTGCTAAATTTTTGGCCAATTTGTTAACCGCAGCTTTGGTTTTACAAAAGATAATACCTCTTTCCCCTTCTTTTAAATTCAAAAAGTGCATAAGTACCTCTAATTTCTCAATGGGTTCTACGACAACGTATTGATGGTCTATGCCTTGATGTCCAACAGTTTCCATATCAGCACTGAGATGAACCACATGCTTTGACATATAATTCTGAACCAGTTGCTTAATAGTACCTGGCATTGTTGCCGTAAATAATAATGTTCTTCTGTTTTTAGGTAGCTCTTTTATGATTGCATCTAAACCGTCTTTTAGCGAAGTAACCATTTCATCGGCTTCGTCTAATACCAAATATTGTGTACTCTTAATATCTATAGCATTTCTCTTGATCAAATCAATTAAACGTCCAGGTGTTGCCACCACAATATGTGTGTTTTCTTTTAAGCGTTCTATTTGTGGTTTGATAGGGATGCCGCCACATACAGCGGCAATAGAAATAGCAGGTATATTTGTAGCAAACGAAATGAGACTATTATAAATTTGTTGTCCTAATTCACGGGTAGGCGCTAAAATGATGGCCTGTATACTGCTCTTTTCTACATTGATCAATTGTAATATTGGCAAGCCAAAAGCAGCTGTTTTTCCTGTTCCTGTTTTTGCAAGGCCAACAACATCATCCTTCTGATTCAATATCACAGGAATCACTTTTGCTTGGATATCCGTGGGAATTGAAATTTGTAAGTCTGTTAGACGTTGCTGAAGTGCTGCTATAACTCCTAAGTCGGAAAACTGATTTGGCATAAAAAAACTTTCGGCAAATATAGGTACTCTTTTGTAGTCAACAACATGGAATTAGAAACGATTTCAAGGAAGGTTTTGAATGTACTAAGCTTCTTGAAGCGTGCGTTTTGATTTTCTGTAGGTATAACTAGGATAGATTGAACGCTTCGCAAAACGGTTCAATTTATTAGAATTAATCATCTTAATATAGACTTTCTTCGAAACACCGAAGTATTCATAAGTAGACCCATCCATAAAGGTTATTTCTAATAATGACCCTTTATGATTGTAATCTGCTATACCAGAATTTATAATTGTATCCGTATAAGACTCTAGATTTGCTGCGATCGTTTCTGGAGCTATACTCACCAAAAAATGATAGCCGTCTATTACTTTACGACTGTTTATTTCGGCCTCTTCCTGCATGCTATCACCATCTTGAAACTTATCTGGATGCCATTCTTTTACCAAATTACGGTAAGACTTTTTAAGCACTTTAAGATCTATTTCTTTTTCTATTCTAAATAGTTTCTTGTATTCATTGATACGTTTCATCGACAGTATTTTTTACAAGCCGCGAAACTACATTATTATTTTAAAATACTCAGCGTATTTAGTCAATAAAAAAGGCTCCGTTAAGAGCCTTTCAAGTTTAGTGTCTTAATTCTTTATCAAACCTTGTCCTTCAATCCATGGTGCGCCTGCATTTTTTAAGGCGGTTTCAATGGCCGGCATCACGGTATCATTGACATCTTTCAACTGCGCTTTAATATCTGTAAGCATTTTCTTTGCTTTATTGAATGCTGCTTTATGATTGCCTGTAGGTCCATAGGTGTTTGATAGGGCTACGCGCCCTAAAAAATTACCATCATTAGGTGTAGGACCTGATCGTTCACCTATTTCACCTTTTACCTTATCTCCTTGTAACATTTTTTCAATTGCTAGAAGACGTAATCGAGCGTCATGTATTTGTTTTGTTAAGGTTGCATTTGATGTAGAAGCTTTATCTGCCGCTCTCTGCATGGCATTTACCATTTTCAAATTTGTTTCAAGCGTCATGTTTGTCGCTGTCAAATCTTGTTGAAAATCAAACACCAATTCTCTAAATTCATTCATTTCTTCAAAAGATTTACGTTTCAATGCGCCATCATACATAGGTTTCACTTCGAATGTCGTTGGACCTTGAAGTACCGTTGTGAGGCCATCAACCCGTTTAGCAAGCGTCACCGTATACTCACCAGGTGTGACCATAATACCGGATGAATTCTGGCCATTTCTTGGTGTTGCTAGGCGTTCACCACGTTTAGAAGAATAATTTAAGCCCCAACTTACCCGATTGAATCCTTTTTTATTGGATCCTTTTACAGTGTTAATAAGCGCGCCATTTACATCTTTGATTATTAGAAGCAGTACTGGTTTTAGCTGATCCGTTTCATCTTCTAAAGCCTTCCATCCTGGAAAATTTGTATTGCCCTTTTTTTCACGAGCTTTTCTTACATCCTTTAATGATTGTAATTTTTTCGATAAATAGTAGGTGAAATTTGCTCCAAAAGGAGGGTTTTTAGCAACATACTCTGCATCACCTTGACTACCTACTCTAGTTGATTGCTTATACCAATAGGCTGGTTTTACAGTGAACATCGTCGCTTCTGTCGATTCCATAGCAGTATTAAATTCTCGAATTGGGCTCATATCATCTAAAACATAAAAGCCTCTTCCGAATGATGCTGCGACGAGATCATTTTCGCGGCGCTGAATGGTGATATCTCTAAAGGAAATTGTAGGTATACCACCTTTTAGTTGCATCCAATTTGCACCCCCATTACTGGTAAAATAAATACCATTTTCGGTTGCAGCGAATAGTAAATCTTGTTTTACGTGATCTTGCACTAAACGCCAAGTGAGTAGCTCATTAGGTAAATTACCATTTATGAGTTTCCAATTTTTGCCTCGATCTGTACTTTTAATTAAATATGGTTTGAAATCTCCATTTTTATGATTGTCGAGTGCTGCATATACTATATTGGCGTCAAAAAGATCTGCTCTCACATCATTTACAAAAGGTGTCGTTGGCAGTCCTTTTACATTTTTCAATGTAACTTTATTCCATGTCGTACCGCCATTTTCAGTTACCTGTATAATACCGTCATCTGTACCTGCATAGATCAGACCTTCTTGCTTTGGCGATTCTGCTAAGGAAGTGATTGTATTATAATTGGACATTGCTCCTATATCCCAGGCATTATCCCAGCTTTGCTGCTTACCATACATGGGCAATGTAATTCTATCTTGGTTTAATGTCAAATCGCTCGATATTGGAGCCCAATCATCTCCCCTGTTTTCAGATTTCCATACACGTTGCGAGGCGACATAAATGCGTGAAGGTTTATGCTGACTTACTAAGATAGGAGCATCCCAATTGAAACGTTCTGCAGGATCACCCTCTCTTGCTTGTGGCTGAATAAATACGGTTTCTTTTGTTGTTTGATCTATACGCCATAGCCTTCCTTGTTGAAATTCTCCATAGGTAATATCAGGATTGCCAGGTTCTGTTGCAGACTGATGCCCATCTGCACCTAAGGTTTTCCACCAATCAGCATTTGTTATTCCATCAGAGCTCAATGTTTGCGAAGGTCCACCATGAGAGCCATTATCTTGTGTACCTCCATAAATATTATAAAAAGGTGCTGTATCATCAACTGCTACTTTATAGTATTGGGTAATCGGTAAATTGCGAATATATTTCCAACTTTTCGTGAGATCAAAACTTTCATACAGGCCACCGTCGGTACCAAATAAGACATAGTTCGGATCTGAACTTTTAAAAGCCATTGCATGACTATCTACATGTTTATTACGCTCATTCATTTGGTTGAAGGTTTTACCGTGATCGTCAGAAATTAGTACTCTATTATTCATTAAAAAGAGTTTTCCTTCGTGATGTGGTGATGCATATAGTTCTTGATAATAATGTGGGCCTGTACCACCTGAAACAGCATCAGATTGTTTTGTAAATGAAGCACCGCCATTTGAAGACATATAAACGCCTCCTTTGGTTCTATCTAATTCAATGGCAGCATAAATCATGTCTGGATTAAAAGGAGAGATGGCAAGACCAATCTTCCCTAAGTTTGATTTTGGTATTCCATTGGTTAATTTTACCCATGTATTACCGCCGTCTGTACTTTTATGGAGTCCAGAGCCTGGTCCGCCACCTAAATAGGCAGCTACTGTTCTTTGACGCTGCCAAGTAGCAGCATATAGTATATCTGAATTTCTAGGGTCTATAATGATATCGGTAGCCCCCATCCATTCAGTATCGCCCAAGGTTCTTTTCCACGTATTACCACCATCAACAGATTTATAAACACCACGCTCACCACCTTTATTCCATAGCGGACCTTGTGCTGCTACCCATATTGTATTTGGGTCTTCTGGGTGCACAATGATTTTAGAAAGGTGCTTTGATTTTTTTAATCCCATATTTCTCCATGACTTGCCGTCGTCATGACTTACATAAATACCATCACCATAACCAACATGCCTTCCAGCTACGTTTTCACCGGAGCCAACCCAAATTGTACTCGTATTATTAGGATCTATTGTGATACAACCTATAGAATACGTTGTTTGTTTATCGAAAACGGGGTTCCACGTTGTACCTGAATTAATCGTTTTCCAAACACCACCTGAGCCAACGGCTACGTACCAAACATTTTCGTTTTTCGGGTGAATGGCAATATCTGCGATACGACCTGAGGTCATCGCAGGACCAATATTTCTAAATTCTAAACCATCAAACGGATTTTGGTTTGCTTTTTGCGCCAGTAGATCAACAGTGACGAACAAACAGGCTGCTGCAAGGAGCGTAATTGCATGCTTTTTCATGTTAATTATTTTAAGTGAGTTAATTTCACTTAAAGATATAAAAAAACACCTTTGCGCTGGCACAAAGGTGTTTTAATCTGTTTTTTACTGGCTATTTAGTTTCCAACACTTGTAACATCTCCGGTATTGTAGTGTTCTATCATTTTTAAAAATGATGCTTCATATTTTTTATTTACAATCACACCAAATTTTTGACTCTCAGTGAACTGATCTCTAAAGCCATAGGTATTATTGGTGTAGTTTGTTTTCACCACTTCATTATCACCTATATAATTCAATAAGTTTATATGATTGATGTTTTTTGGGTTTTTAGTGTCTTTTTGTAGTAAAATTTGAAAATTATCTTGAATATAATCAATCAATAAAGCATCTCCATCCATCTTACTATCCATTACCACTTTGGCTAATTCAGTAGATATTTTTCCTGTTGTTCTACTATACATTTTAAAGGCATCTATTTTACCGTTTGCAATCTGCTCCAGACATATACGTTTCGGTAGCATTCCCATACCCTTTTTTGTCAGATCGACATACTTAGTAACCGTAAAAATTTGTCCGCTATCTAAAGTGTAACCAATAAAATCTTTTAATTTTAGATCAATCTTCTTCTTATTTTTCAATTTCCCTGTTTCGATATATTTCTCATAACTATCCGGGGTGATATACGTAAGTGAATTCTGGAAACGTTGTGGGTATCTAAAGTCAATAGAAATATAGGCTTCTATACTTTTCTTTTTATTAATTTGAACGGTTCCCTTTTGGAATATGCTTTGAGCGGAAGCTGGAAATGTAAAACATACACATGCTATAACCACCCAAATTGTCATTATTAAATTCTTCATCGTTGTTTTAATTACTATTATGTAATATAAACGAGCTCTAGGCTAAAATATTCTATATGAATAATTTAAATAAAATAACAACAAAGAATAGTATAGTGCATTTTATACTACTGGTTTGTCTAGTATATAAATTTCAACACTTTATTTGGTCAATAAACAATTGTACTCCTCAAAATCAAATTGACCACTAAATATCTCAATGGATCGATCTATCAAACTCTTAGCATCCTTTATAGGAACCCCTAGACCAATGGCGTACTTTACCATGAATCTTTTTTCGGGTACCGCTAAAATGTGATCAGCGTAAACCATTTTAAATAGATCGTACAAATGTTTTAGGCGTTCTTCAGATGAGTTGATCGCAATAAAAACTTGTTTCTCAGGATATTTTAAAATATAATTATATTCAAGAGTAGAAATATCTAATTTTTTAGCAAAGCCTTGAAGTACTGCTAGCTCTTGTTGATTGATTTCACCGTCTATGGCAGCAACATTAACAATTGCCGTAAAGTGTGCAATATTTTCTCTGTGCTTACTGGTTTCGAATACATCGGCTATAGTCATCTTATTCTGTTTTTATGATTCGTCAATGTTTTAAAGATACAAAAGCGATCTATTTTTACCTATGATATTGGTCATGTCATTTTGCCTGAGGTAGTGCCTTAACATGTGCATAGATATCTATCCCTTGTATTTGTATTTCAATATCTCGATCTAAAAATTTAATCCCTTTTACATCATATAAGTCACCTTTTTGGGAGAGTGCTTTTACAGCATAGATAATACCATCTACATTTAATACTTTAATATCAATAATATTATTAACACGTCTAAAACCCTTAACATCTAATCGATCTCCATCTCTTGAAGTAATGATGATATCATATACTTCTCCATTGTTACCAATAGCTGCCATTGGTTTATACGGATCATCACTCATAAGCATTTTAACGGGTAATTGTTCATCGTTATCTACAAAGGCATTGACGTTTAACAAATAACGTTGACCTTCATCTAAAATAGCTTTTACATCGTGTAAATTTCCTTTAGAATCCATTGCCTTCACGTCCAAGGTGTAACCCTCAGGATGAATGGCTACGATGTGCCAAAAAAAGTTATCACCTACTTCACCCGTCTGTGCTAGCGCTTTTACATGCGCATAGATTTGAGATCCATACATTGTAAACTCTAAAGCCTCTATCCTCATTTTAAAGCCTTTCACATCATTCAGTTGTCCTTTAGGAGAAATTGCTTTCACACCATATTCATCACCATTTTTAGTAATGGCTTTTAAATGGATGATATTGCCCGAACGACGTACCCCATTGATGCGCAAACGTTCACCATTAGGTGCAATGGCTTTAATATTATAAACAGAGCCGTCTTGCGCAATGGCTTTAACCGGGGTATATTTATCCTTATTGACTATAATCTTAACCGGTAATATTTTTCCGTTAATATAGGCTTTGATATCCATAAAACTTGTTTGACCATTTTTTTCAATGGCCTTTACCTCGTAAGTAGTTCCAAAGGCATCGACAGCTTTTATATCTAAAAATCTTCCTTCGGGAGTGACGGCTTTTACATGCCATAGTATTTCAGTAGTAGCAGTTGCACCTATCTTGTCTTCATGTTGTTCTTTTTGAACTTCATTAGCACATCCAAGGGACAAAACAGCAAGAACAAATACTACGATATTAATTAGTCTTCGCGCTGATCGCAATAAATAATTTACTTTTTTCATATCATTAGTTGGTTTATTTGAAATCATATGATTATACGATATTAGAAAGTTAACTCTTTAATATTCAGTATTTAATGATAAAAATCAGTTTTGAGAGTATTTTTTACCCGCTTGTAGGTTTATTATCTTGTAATCATTCAATATTACATCCAGGAGGAAGTAACTTGTTTTAAGGGTGTCTTGCTTGATTCTTTTAAGGAGTTCCTTGATTTGTGAGGTTTACAAAGAGTACTATAAAATCGTCTTATGAGATCGTATGAAAGACTAGTTCATTGATGGAAAGCACAGCTTATTAATTTAGCTTGTAATAATGCTATATGATAGTATTATTTGAAGTAATTAGAAGATATTCACAAAAGAGTTACCTTGCCTAAAAAGTAAGTACAATTTAAATTATATGAGCTCAGATTATAAGGATATTGTTGAAAAAGCTTATCAACTAGCGAAATCACTTCCGGATGAAGGCCAAGTAGCCAGTTATATCCCAGAGTTAGCCAATGTCAACCCATCTATGTTTGGCGTTCACATGTGCAAAATTGATGGAACCAATTTTGGTATTGGTGATAATTTAGAGAAATTTTCAATCCAAAGTATTGCCAAGGTACTATCACTAACTTTGGCATACAAAATCATTGGAGAAAAAATTTGGCAGCGTATTGACGTAGAGCCTTCAGGTACAAAATTTGACTCACTCCTATTACTAGAAACTTATAATGGTATTCCGCGTAATCCTTTTGTAAATTCGGGAGCTATAGTTATTTGCGATATACTTATCTCTCATTTGGATAATGCTCGTGAAGATTTTCTTGCATTTGTAAGAGATTTAAGTGATTTGCCACAACTCACTTATTCTGATAAGATTGCAGATTCTGAAAAAGCTCATGGTTATCGAAATACAGCCCTATGTAATTTTATAAAATCGTTTGGTAATATTGAAAATGAACCAGCGGAAGTACTCGATTTCTATTTTGATATGTGTTCACTAGAAATGAACTGCCAGCAACTCGCGCATACATTTACATTTTTAACTAATGGAGGTCGTAAATTTACGAATGATAAAGAAATTATAACCACGAGCCAGTCAAAACGAATCAATGCATTGATGCTTACTTGTGGATTTTATGATGAGTCTGGGGAGTTTGCATTTAAAGTTGGTTTGCCAGGAAAAAGTGGTGTTGGGGGTGGTATTGTAGCGCTATATCCACATAATTATACTATTGCTGTATGGAGCCCAAAACTAAACCCGCATGGAAACTCTTTTAAAGGCATGAAACTACTTGAAGATGTCACAACACACTCTGAGTTGAGTATTTTTTAGAATATTTTCTTAGACTATCATAGTTTAAGAAGATACTTTCGTTACCCTGAATTTATTTCAGGGCCTCCTAGTTTAACTCGTTAGTTGTCGACAATTAGAATGAGATACTGAAACACGTTCAGCATGATATTATATGGTAGTATTTACTAAAATCTGGATTGTATTTATTCTAGGTGGTATATTTCCGAAGTTAACGCTTAGACCACAGTAAAAGATGGATGAATTTCAATTTTTCAACAACAGTTGGTGAAATAATAAATGGATACACATCCGGAATACCCATTGCTCTGTTGATACTATTAACAGCAAAAGACAAAGGTCTACAGGTTTTAATAATAACATCAAAATCTTCAATAGTATATGGGTCAAAAGTGACTTTAGCTTTCAATTCCTTATTGTTTTTAATAGGATTGACATTTACTCCAAAAAAGTAAGCAGTTTCTACCATATCCATAATATGAAGGTAATGTGCCCAAGTTTCTGCCCAATCTTCCCAAGCATGTGAGGTCGCATATTTACTTATAAAAGACACTTCCCATTTACTTGGTGCACCTACTTTATAATAGAGCTGTAAAGCTTCGCCATAATTAACACGTTCATCACCAAAAATAGCTCTAAACTCTACTAATACTTTTGGGTCTGTATAGATCAATCGGTCCCAAAAATAATGGCCAACCTCATGTCTAAGGTGTCCAATTAAAGTACGATACGGTTCTAAAAATTGCTTACGCATTTGTTCTCTTAAAACAGAATCTGCTTCTCTTAATAAAATAGTAATGACACCATTGTCGTGACCTGTCATTAAATTAGGATTATTTTGCTGTGCAACAAAGTCAAAGCATAATCCGTTGACATCTCTCATTTTACT
>RCNB010000377.1_pt1 | contig 30662 bp, 22 predicted proteins | sample 2041321 | NCBI WGS metagenome assembly RCNB01 (sample SAMN09708232, study PRJNA481090) | Marine sediment metagenome, whole genome shotgun sequencing project. | reverse complement strand
GGGATGCCTCGCGCTATGGGCGGGTAAACATCATTTCATAGTAGCACAAACAGACCCCAAACTCCAACTATGAATCAATAATGATTTTTTTCTCATCTCTTACAAAGCTTACCTGTTTTAATATTTTTCCAGCCTTATATTTTTACGTCTTGTTACATTCTCTCTTATGATCAAATTTGTGGTAAAGACTATCCTCGCAATCTGGAGGAATTTTACCGTTTTTTTTCAGATTAGAAGGGTTGTTATTATATCTGGAACGTCTCCTCTGGACGAATGGCTTTCAAACAAACCGGACGTTGACCGAGGTTAAGCTAATTGAATACCCCACTCGCATTATTATTCGAGCAATCCCCTCAATGCCTGCGGCGCTGCAGCCGCCTTGCCGACGTAAAGTAAGCGAATGAGAGTAGTCGGTCTAAAAAGCGCCGTCTGCGGTTGCCGCTTAATTATTCTCAAAGGTAGTGGAGCCCTGCAATAGCTAAGGCAATGGAGGAAGAGGAGGACTTTAAGGAACTGGTGAAGGAAATGATTGATGGGGTTTTGGCATTGATTGAAGAAACAGAATAGATTTTCCGATTTTGATAAACATTTTAAAAGGCAGGGTTTTGGCTCTGCCTTTTGTTCTACATATTGTATGTCAATAATTGAGTTCAATAATCAACATAACTACCATAAACGAACAATCCCAACTGCTGTCCTTCCATCTCACATTAGCATATCAAGTACACACTCACTATAACAGTCCAGCCAAGCAATTTGGACCCCACATATTACAAGCAAAAGAAAGCTATCGTTAATCCTGAGTCAATCTGATCGGATTAGCAAACAATACGGGCCCCTTACCTCATGATTGCCAGCCAATAGATTTCCGGCATCCCCCATGCCCCCCAGCTGAGATATCCCGTAAACCCCTTTTCAAAACACCAGCCAGTTTAACGAAAACCATTTTCGCTGACAATTTCATCCACCGTTGTTTTTACTAAGTTTTCTGTTAAGTGGACTTCGTCCAGAGATTGCAAAGCGTGCAACTTGACATATAAAGAGTTAGAATTTATTCAGTGCTTATCTTTTCCTGGTTCTCATCCTGATTTTTTTTCGTAACGCATGAGGATTATCCATCTACTATATTAAGATGTTTTTTGAGCAATAAAAGATGAATATTTGGCACACCCTTTGCTAAAATTGGCACTGGCATTGAAGGCTAAATATAAAAAGTGATTGAAAATCAACGTGATAAGATGTGGCAAGGTTCTTGCTGTTCATTCCAACCTACAAGTTGATAACTTTTTCATTTTTTTTCCTCCAAGGGGGAGTGATGGCAAATCATCATTCCCCTTTTTAATTGGCGGGAAGGTCGCTCCTTGAATAACCAGGTTTTATGATAAAAAGTTGACTTGATGACTAAAAAGTGTTTTTTTAATGAGAGTAGTGCCTGAAAGAATCTTTGGGGGGTAAAGTGATGGGCTTTACTTGCGGTGTTATTGGATTACCTAATGTTGGAAAATCTACTATCTTTAATGCACTCGCTTCAGCTCAGGTGCAAGCCTCGAGTTACCCTTTTTGCACCATTGATCCCAACAAGGGAATGGTTGCTGTGCCAGATGAGCGTCTGTATAAGATTGCAGAAATCATCCATCCTTCTAAGGTTACCCCTACCCATATCGAGTTCCTGGATATAGCTGGGTTGGTGAAAGGAGCGAGTAAAGGTGAAGGACTGGGAAATCAGTTTTTAGGACACATTCGCACTGTGGATGCAATCGCCCATGTTGTCCGTTGTTTTAAGCAAGAGGAAGTATCCCACATTTATGGTTCGCTGGACACAAGGAGAGATGTGGAGATTGTTAATACCGAACTGATCCTGGCTGATCTGGAGACCCTGGAGAAAAGAATGGGAAAGGCAGAAAAGCTTTTGAGGGTTGGCGATAAAAAGGCAGAAGCAGAAATGCATGTTTGCCAGAAGGTGAAGTCCTGGTTAGAAGAAGGGAAACCTGCAAGAACATTGCAAAGTGAGAAAGATGAGATGCGGATAGTAAAAGACCTGTCTTTGCTTACCTTAAAACCTGTTGTTTATGTGGCAAATGTGGATGAAGAAGATTTGAAAGAAAAGAGTCACTCGACAATAGTTAAGCAAATAGCTGAACAGGAAAAAGCAGGGTTGGTGATTATCTGCGGGGATATGGAGTCAGAGATTGCTTTGTTAGAGGATGAGGAAGAAAAAAAGGAATTTACGAAAGATCTTGGATTGGAAGAATCGGGTTTGCTAAAATTGGTAAAGGCAGGTTATGGACTTCTTAAACTGATTACCTTTTACACGACAGTTGGTCCTGAACTGCGGGCATGGACTCTCCTGAAGGGAACGGCTGCACCACAGGCCGCAGGGAAAATCCATTCAGATATGGAACAGGGGTTCATAAAAGCCGAAATTGTTTCATATGTTGATTTTATTAAAGCTGGATCCCTAACAGCAGTTAAGGAAGAAGGACATCTTAGACTGGAGGGCAAGGACTATATCATTCAGGATGGAGATATTGCCCATTTTAGATTTAGTCAATAACGAATAGAGATGTTTATTCATTTTACGGTAGCGCAACCTTTTAACCCAACTGAGATAGTACTGATATACCCCATATTCGAATTCTGCAATCCCATATCTGCATTTGTTTACCCCAGCACTCCAACACTCCATTACTCCATCATTCCATGCGTGAGAAAAAAAACAATCTTCAAAAACACTCCTTTGTATACAATAAGTTGTAGAATTTCTGAGACGTTCAGTGTTCGCGGTATTCCCCGAAGACGTCTCTCAGCACATCGGCTATCTCACCCAGTGTTGCATAGGCTTTGACTGCTTTAAGGACAGGGGTAATTAAATTATCAGTTCCTTCTGCTGCTTTTTTGAGATTCTGAAGCGACTTTTCTACAAGGCTGCTGTCCCTTTCATGCTTAATTTTGTCAATCTTTTGCTTCTGCAGCTTCTCTACTTCTGGATTTACTTTTAGTAAATTAGAAGGAGGGGATTCTTCAGTGGTGAATTGGTTTACTCCCACAATGGTCCTTTCCTTATTCTCTACTTCCTTTTGGTAAGCGTAAGAGCTGTTAGCAATCTCTTTTTGAACATAGCCCTCTTCAATAGCTTTAATCATTCCACCTATAGCATCGATCTTTTCGATATACTTTACTGCATTCCTTTCAATTTCACTTGTAAGTGACTCTATGAGATAAGAGCCTCCCAAAGGATCAATCGAGTTAGTGACTTCGGTTTCATAAGCGGCAACCTGCTGAGTTCTAAGTGCGATGCGTACGGCATCTTCTGTTGGCAGGGAAAGTGCTTCGTCAAAGGAGTTCGTGTGGAGAGATTGAGTGCCTCCCAGGACTGCAGCAAGGGCTTGATAAGCGACCCGAACTACATTGTTCTGGGGCTGCTGGGCTGTCAGGGTGCACCCCGCAGTTTGAGTATGAAAACGCAGCATGCAGGAGCCAGGTTTTTTAGCTTTGAAACGTTCTTTCATGATTGTAGCCCAGAGTCTTCTGGCTGCTCGAAACTTTGCAATCTCTTCTAAAAAATTATTGTGACAATTAAAGAAGAAAGAGAGGCGTGTGGCAAAAGCATCTACATCCAAACCTACCTTGATAGCAGCATCGACATAGGCAATTCCATCAGCCAGGGTAAAGGCTACCTCCTGGGCAGCTGAAGACCCGGCTTCTCTTATATGGTATCCGCTGATGCTAATCGTATTCCATCTGGGAAGGTGATCTTTACAGAAAGCAAAAATGTCAGTGACAATTCTCATCGATTGCTGAGGTGGGTAGATATAAGTCCCCCTTGCAATATATTCTTTAAGTACATCGTTTTGAATGGTTCCTCTTAATTCATTTACTGCTGCTCCTTGTTTTTCTGCAACTGCCATGTACATGGCAAGTAAGGTAGCAGCAGTAGAGTTGATGGTCATTGAGGTGCTTACTTTGTTTAGAGGGATTCCTTCAAAAAGGATTTCCATATCAGCAAGAGAATCGATAGCCACCCCACATTTTCCTACCTCACCCATACTTAAAAGATGATCGGAGTCATATCCTATTTGGGTGGGGAGATCAAAAGCAACACTTAAACCCGTTTGACCATTGTTGAGAAGATATTTATATCTTTTGTTGGTATCCTCAGCAGTGCCGAATCCTGCATACTGTCTCATGGTCCATAATCTTCCTCGGTACATGGTAGGTTGAACGCCTCGAGTGAAGGGATGTTCTCCCGGAAATCCGAGCTCTTTTGTATAGTCGAATTCTTCCAAATCCAGGGGAGTAAATAATCGTTTAAATTCAATTTGTGAGGTTGTATCAAAGTGTTCTTTCCTCTCCGGATGTTTTTCAATTACTTTCTTTACTGTAGTGTTTTCCCACCGCTCAACCTCTTTCCTAATACCTGACATGCTGCCTCCTTTTTATGCTAAAAGTATTGTTAAAACGGAACCACAGAGGTCACAGAGCATTGTTTTTCTCTGTTCACCCACATTAGACAGTAAATATCTAACGGGGTAAATCTGTGGTTATTTACCAGTAAATGTTAAATTTATCTCTTATCTTTTTTAAAATGGCAATGTTGTCTGAATGCCCTGTCATATGGGCGGTAACAAGCCCTTTGATCGGTTTGCCCAACAAATAGAAATCACCGATTAAATCAAGTATTTTATGGCGGGCAAATTCATCAGGAAACCTTAATTTAGTGTTTACAATCTTTTCGTCATCAATAAGGATGAAGTTGTCTAATCTCCCTCCGCTTGCCAGTCCTTTTTTCTCCAGTTCACCTATGTCTTTAAGGAAGCCAAATGTGCGAGCAGGAGCGATTTGGGATTTAAAAGATTTACTATCTTTTAATGTGAACGTGTACTCTTGCTTTCCTACCGGTTCGGGGTAGTTAAGCATGTATTTAACAGTAAACGTGTTGTGAGGTTCAATAGAAATGTATTTACCGTTTTGAGAGATTTCTCCAATGGAATATTTTTCATCAATGATAACTTCATCTAACTTGGTTTCCTGTTCCTCAATTCCAGCTTCTTCAATAAGCTGGCAGAAATCGAGTGCTGAGCCATCCATAATTGGAATTTCATCGTTGATCTTAATGAGAAGATTACTGATTTGATAGGCATGAATCACTGCCATAAAATGTTCAATGGTTCTAGCTAAAGCTTTTCCTTTCTTTAGAGAAGTGGCATATCCAGTAGATTCTACATAGTCAATATGAGCAGGAACGCTTTCACTGGTAGTTATATTCCCAAAAACTATTCCACTGTCGGGAGGTAGCGGGGATAGGATTATACCAGCTTTCATTCCGGAATGGAGACCTTGACCACTTAAAACCACACTGCGCTTCAGTGTTTTTTGGCGAAGTTGCTTTCCCTTTTTTTCAGGAATCAATAGGATGTCAAGCTTTTCTACATACGTTTTTAATGTGTGTTTGCGGATCCCCAGCTTGCGAGCTGTCGTTGAGATGTCATTGCCGTTTTTTTTGAGATGGAACAAGAGGAAGTCTCTTTTCCAGGCGCTTTCAGCATTTTTAAGGGAAGTGTGTTTGTCGTAGCTTCTACTCCTTTTGGTGGGTGATTCTCCTCTAATTAAAGGAGGTAAATTATCGATGGATATTTTAGTAGTAGGTATAGAGATAACTAGTTTCTCGGCAACATTCTTTAATTCTTTGACATTCCCGGGCCAGTTATAATTTACCAGTGCTTCCAGGGCTTCGTCTTCCAGTTCCTTAACTTTGCGATTGTGCTCTTGAGAAAAGGTTTCCAGAAAGAAGGTTAATAAGGCGGGGATATCACCTTTTCTCTCTCTAAGAGGAGGAAGAGAAATACTGCTTTCGCCCAGGAGTTGATACAATTCTTCATTAAATCCTCCTTCTTTAACTGAAGAAAGAGAATTACTGGTAGAAGATGCCAGAATTCTCATCCCATTTAATTTCCCATTTTTACCACTTTCTTTTTTTCCTTCTTTTTTGAGAACTTCAACGAATTCTTTTTGAATTTTAAGTGGCATTTTTTCAATAGAATCTAAAAAAAGTGTTTCCTTACCAACCTTTTCCAATGCACCAGTTTTACGCGACCCTTTTTTTGTAGATGATGGCAGGGTTGTTCCAAACAACTCCTGACTCATCTCCTCAGGGGAATAGAGAGTGCAGTTAAATTTAATCATTGGGTTTTTTCTTTTTGGGCTATGACTGTGAATGAGGCGTGCAATAAGTTCTTTTCCTGTTCCACTTTCTCCTGTTATGATCACATTTTTATTGCTTTTGGAAAGCTTATTGATTTTTTGTATAATTCTAATTGCGCTTGTACTTTCTCCAATAAGTTCTTCCTCTTTTGGAGGGAGAGGTGTTTCTTCTTCTGTGGCTCTTTTTCGTTCCAGGGAACTGTTTGCTATTGAGAGGATATTGTCAAGAGATAGTGGTTTTTCCAAAAAATCTAAAGCCCCAATTTTTATTGCCTGAATGGCGGTGTTTATGGTTCCATGTCCTGTCATCAGAACTACGTCTAAATTGGTGTCGTATTCTTTAATGGCTTTTAAAGTTTCCATTCCATCCATGCCGGGAAGCCATATATCCAGAAAAATCAAATCCAGGTTTTCTGCCCTCACCTTATCCATTGCTTCTTGCCCATCTTTGGCTGTTAATACCTCGTAGTCTTCATCTTCAAGACTTCCTTGCATTGTCTTGAGGATATTTTCTTCGTCATCTACAATTAATATCTTGGCTTTTTTCATTTACCTTTCCTCATACCTTAACCGGTAGTTCGATAATGAATTTTGTTCCCTTGGGGTAATTTTCTCTAACCCTGATATATCCATTGTGGTCTGAAATTATGGTGCTAACGATAGACAGTCCGAGACCAGTTCCAGATTTTTTCGTGGAAAAATAAGGTTCAAAAAGTTTTGATTTTTCCTCTTGAGGAATACCGCAACCCGTGTCAGCTATTTCAATTCTGGCTATTTGTAATATCTTATCATATGAGGTTTCAATATTAATATTGCCTTTCCCTTCGATAGCGTCAACAGCGTTATCAAGAAGATTAACGATTGCTCGTTTCATCTGATCTTTGTCGAGATCAAATATGGGGATTTTATCCTTTTCTGTCATCTTAAAGGATATATTCTTTTGCGATTCTTTGAAGAGGGAAACGGATTCACGAATGACCCTGTTTAGATTATTGGGAAGAGGGTTGGTGGCTGGCATCCGAGCAAAATTAGAAAATTCATTAACGAGATTTTTGATTTCCTCTGTTTGATTAATTATGACTTTGGTGCATTCATCAAAAATCTTACCATCATTAACAAAACGATCCATATACCTCTTTCTCAATCTCTGAGCAGAGAGCTGAATGGGAGTCAAGGGATTTTTAATTTCATGAGCGATTCTGCGTGCTACCTCTCTCCAGGCCGCGGCCCTCTGGGCTTTTTGGAGGTGAGTTAAATCTTCAAAAACAAGTAGCAGCCCCAGATATTTCCCCTGTTCATCTTTTAGAACCGACCCACTTACTAATAATTCAATAACACTATCAGAAAAAGACAGTTTGATCTGTTGTTCGAAAGCTCCCCTTCCTGAGGTGATTATTTCCTTAATCAACTTCCTTATGGCTTCCATCTGTTCTACAGAAAAAACCTCGTCATAAGTTTTATATAAGGACTCTCCCATCTTGATTCTAAGAAGATTTTCAGCAGATTTATTGATAATTGTGAGCCGTCCCTTGTCATCAATAGAAATGACACCCGCAGCTACATTTTTCAGGATAATCTCTATATATCGCCGACGATGTTCCAGTTCCAGATTGGTTTCTTTTAAGTCATTGGTGGTTCTTTCAATCTGGATCTTGCTGGCTTTTAGGTCATTGGTCATTTTATTAAAGGAATTGACCAGGCTTCCCATCTCATCATCAGCAACAGACTCTATGGTGAAGTCCAAATCTCCCTGTGCAACCCTGTCAATTCCTACCGCTAATTTTTGAATGGGATCGGTGAGACCCTTAGAAAGATAAAAGCCGAACCAGGTAGCTGAGAAAATGATGAGGAGTGTTACAATGGCAAGAATCATTAAATTAGCAGTTTTAATAGGGTTTTTTAGCATTTCTTGTTGTTTGTATTCTTCAAATGCTGATGATATCGTCATCATTTTGGAGACCAGGCTTTGAGGCACATAATAGTTGACTACAAGAGTTCCCACAACATCATTGTTTTTCCAGGTTGAATAGATTGGAACCACGCCCCTGATGAGATCACCACTTCCTGCGGGTTGAATTTTGGTGAGTTCCTTCCCATCCAATCCTTTCTGTACCAACTCTGATTCAGATCCAATGAACTCTTTTAGCGGTACTTGCGGATTCATTGCCTTTACAAGTTCTTCCAGTGTTGAGGAAAAAACCTCTACAACACCCAGGTTATATTCTTCCTGTTTCTGTTTGATGAATTTCTCCAATTCTTCTAAATTTGTTTCGTTTAAAAGCTTATTCTGAGTAATAGCACGACTGATTTGTTTAGCATAGTATGTGGCATTATCAGAGGAATTTTTGTAATATACTTGAGCTACCTCCAGGGATTTTTCAAGAGAATATTCTACTTGTGAACTGAACCAGCTTTCAATAGAAGCAGTGACAAATTCTGCTGCAACCCAGAAAAGAATAATAGAGGGAACGATGGAAAGCCCGACAAATGCAACTACCAGTCTGGTGCGAAGTTTCGCTCCCAAAATCCCTCTTCTTCTTTCGAAGAGAAGTTTTACTACATTCCTGACCACTAAGAAAATTAGGAGTAAAAGGAGCGTGATGTTAATGTTGATAAGACCGTAAATAAGTATATTTTTTGTGGTTGGCAGTTCTCTTTCAGAGGCTGTGATGGAAGCCTGGAGTAAGGTAAGGACTATAATTGACAAAAGTACAGCCAGGATGATAATAATCTCCCGCTTACGTTTTGTCGTATCTTTAAGAAACCCTTTTCCTATATGTTTATAAGATGTCATGAGTTTTAATTGTTGTTCAGGTAACCTTATTACATTTAATTGCAGAGAACGCGGAGTGGAGTCTATTGTTAACTACTGCAATCTCAGCCTGCCCCGTGGAACGTGCTATCTATTCCACTGTAAGCTATTTGTCTGGGGCGTCCTCTGCAGGCAGTGGTTGCTGTTCAGTTTTCTGGCCCCACCAGGGGAAAATCTTCAAAAGATAATCAAGATAAAGAGGAAGATGAGAATTTTCCGTATGCGCTTCCGTTTCAACGGTATAGGTTATGTAATAATTTTTTTCTGGATTTAAGTCCTCCTGGGTAACAATCTTAAGATTGTTTATGCTGCAAACTGATGATTCAGCTTCTACAAGATCATCCACCTTTACCGTAGTTTCATCCTTGTTGCTGTGATGGATGACAAATACATCCTTTAGATTGTCATATTTTATAACATGGTTTATTTTTAGCGACGAGATCTCCTGATCGAACCAGTAAGGAGAATGACATAAAAGTTTTATGTCAAATAAAATTTTAACGGGGATGCCGTTGAAGATGATCTCTTCAAGGTCGTAGTTAAAGCAGTTTTCTGCTTTAATAGTGGCTTCCACTTGGTTTCTGTTTATGTTTAACTGTGTTACTTTCCCCTCTACGCAATAAGATGATTTAACAAAAAAATGCAGGGAAAGAAAAAGGAAGATAAATACAAAAAAAAGTGTTCGCTTCATTATTTTCTTTTTGGTGAAAGTATGTTTTCAGATAGTTTCTTTATTTTTTCCTTAACTTACCTATATACTCGATAATTAAGAGAATTGCAAGATTAATGTAGATAGTCCTTTAATATTATTACATTTTTCCTAGCTGTTCTTATAGTGTGCCTAATCATTTTCTTTGATGGGGTATGTAAAATGGGAGGGTATTTTTTGTGTCTAAGGAAAAGAAACTCGGTTTGTTGTAATCCCAGAATTTGCAGTAGCCATCTACTGCGGCTTGAAAATCCTTGCTGCAACGCTTGTTTCTCGATTTTGCTCCTCAACATATCTATAAATATGCCTTCGTTGCAAAATCGCTCCAACTACACGTTTCGCCGCGGTTTTCTGCGCCTCGCTACAATACCTACTGCAAAATCTGGGATAGTAAGAAAGGTACTCAGAGTATAATTTCTTCCTTCTCGGTAATCTGTTGTTTGATATTGTGAATGAGGTCTTGAAGGGCAGGGAAAACGTTATCTCTAATGTCTCCTGCTATAGCTACTACCATGATATCATCTCCCACTTCAAGGGTGCCTTCGTTAACCTCAACCAGCACTTCAATTATACCCGGGCGCGATTTAATCTCTGAAATGATTTTAGTTAACGTCTCATGGTTTACCTTCACCTTGATTTCTTTAACCTTTCGCCCGTCTCTCGAAGTCCCCCTGACAATCCCATTGTGGCACAGGATCATGCCGGCATCCCTGATACGGGGATGAGCTTTTATTGTGGCAAACATTTCTTGTAATTTCATTCTTATCTCCGACGAGGAAGTCTTTTCTGTTTACAAGTCTCTCAATGATTTCAAGAAGAAAGTTTTCAGAATTATATGTTGGAATGGATTTGGATTCAAGTAAAAATGCTTTTATATTTGTGTTACGTATTCTACTAATATATAATAAAATGATAAAAGGGTATACACTCATTTAAATACCGAAGATAGATTGATCAATAAGTCAAAGTAAAAATGAAAAATTTTTGGGAAGCTATCCTGATAGTTACTGTTGCGGTTCTCATCTCCGGTTGTGTTACCATGCCTCCTCTTCCCACCACTTCCTTTAAGCTTGATCAGATCAATACTTCTTGCATACAAGGGAAGGTGATAGTGATTGACCCCGGTCATGGGGGGAAATACAGGGGTGCTATTGGAAAGACGGGGTTAAAGGAATCGGAGGTTAATCTGGGAGTTGCCCTTCATTTATGGGGACTTCTCTACAGTGCTGGTGCCAAGCCGGTCATGACCAGAACCGCTGATACTACAGTAGTTTCTCTTCATTATAAACGGTTAAGCGATGATTTGCTGGCCCGTAGCAGAATAAGCAACTACCTCAACCCGGATCTATTTATCAGTATTCATCACAACTCAAATACACATGATACCAAAAAGAATAATCTTGAAGTTTATTATAAGCTCACGGATCCTGGTCCCTCCAGAGAACTGGCAGAATGTATTATGAAGAGAATCGAAGAAACCTTTGAGGTAGAAAAAGCTCGGGTACTCCCTGGAAACTATAGCGTCCTGAGAGAGACCAGAGCAACGGCAATCCTGGGGGAGGCATCTTATCTAACACATAGGGAAAATGAGAGAAGGTTGAGTCTCCACGGTTTTTTGAGATTGGAAGCAGAGGCATATTTTCTTGGTATACTCGATTATTTTAGAAGAGGAGTTCCCAGAATTATTGATTTGACATTAAATGGTGATCTTCCTTATCAAGCTCAGCCCGAGGTACTGGCGTGGGTTGAAGACGATGAGTGTGGAAAAGGAATTGATTCTGATTCTATCAGGCTTTATCTCGATGGTATTCTGGTAGAACACAACTATAATCCTCCAACGGGAAAGGTAAGTTATGTTCCGGAAAAACCTCTCACTAATAGAAGACACACACTGAGTCTTCAGGCAAAAAATTTAAGTGGGAACAGTGCGAAACCTGCTAATACAGCTTTTTATATATCACTTCCCCCATTTAATATCGCAACCTATCCTTTGTCTGAAACACTTCCGCCTGATGGACTTTCCAGAACCAGAATTATAGCCGAGGTCGTTGATGAAAACTTAAATCCGGTGGCGGATGGCACACTGGTTAGCTTTTTTACCTCAGCAGGGGAGGTTGTGGATTCACTGGTTGTAACCAGGCGGGGAAAGGCAATTACCCATCTGGTTGCGGATTATCAACCTGGATGGACAGAAGTAGTGGCGGCATGTAGTGGAGTGTTGAACTCATGCATTGTTACTTTCGATAAACCGGAAAAGAGACTCATAGAAATTTGCATTCATGATAAGGAGGGAAACCCACTTGAAGGAGCTGAACTGATTTTAGAAGGAGAAATTAATCTTTTGACAGACCGCTCAGGGTACTGCTTTTATCAGGAAGATAGCAATAAGGAATCAGCATTTACTGTGTGGAAGGATGGGTACATACCCGTTAAAGGTTTTTGTGATTTGAGAGGGGAAGAGGTTATTAGGGAGGAACTGGTGCTGGAACCTATGGACCAGGGACTTATGTGGCACAAGGTTGTGGTGATAGACCCTCAGGGTGGAGAAGAAACCGCTGGATTAAAGTCTTCCCATGAGATCGCAAGGGATGAAGCTAATCTACAAACGGCTCTCTGTTTAAAGGAGATGCTTAGACTCGCTGGTGCGACAGTCTTACTTGCCAGAGATAGCGGTAATTTTCCTACTCCGGCAGAAAGAGTCATTCATGCTAATAAAATGAGGGCTGACGTTCTAATCTCTATTAATCATAAAAAAGGTTCCTCGTATCTTGGCTACTATTTTAATAGCAAGAAGGGAAGGGCTTTAGCTCGATCGATTAAATATTTTATCGATAGCGAGCTTTCCTGCAAAAAATTGAGGATGACGGAGAGCACTAAATTTGTTATTGTCCATACCAGGATGCCAGCAGTGGAAATTAACCTTGAACGGCGCAAATGCAAAAGATTGCCTGAGGATGAAGAGGAGAGGGCATGGGCAGAAGCCAAAACTATTTATCAGGGGCTGCGTTCTTATTTTAGTGAGGCCGCAAGGAACGCAAAGTAGCGAAGGGAGAAAGTAGAATAGAATTTGGGAATTTAGGGATTACTTAAAATGTTGCGGGTTACGAGTTGCGTGTTGCGAGTTACATAAGTTATAAGATGCTGGATTCTAGATGCTGGATAATACAATGTAGGAATTAAGGAATTTAGGGATTTGTGATATGTGATGTGAGATTGAAGGCAAAAAAATAAAGAGAGGTTATGGTGAATCGGGAAATCTTTAGAGAATATGATATCAGGGGGATTGTAGGTGAAACCTTAGACGCTGACAGTGCCCTTAAAGTTGGCAGGGGGTTTGGTACATACCTCAGAAATTATGGAGGAAAGACTGTAGCGGTCGGTCGGGACAATCGTTTGAGTTCGTTCGACTTACAGCAGGCAGCTATAGAAGGTTTGATCTCTACAGGTTGTCAGGTAATTGATGTCGGTCAACTTCCTACACCCACACTTTATTTCTCAGTGATCCATCTCAAAACTGATGGAGGGATGATGATTACTGCCAGTCATAACCCCTCTCAATATAATGGCTTCAAGATGCGCAGAGGAGAAGATGCGGTTTTCGGAGAGGAGATTCAGGAGATACGAAAAATTATTGAGAAAGGTGCTTTTGAGGTAGGGGAAGGCAGTAGAAGAGAACGAAATGTGATTGATGCTTACCTCTCTTCCATAAGAAGCCGGATAAAGTTGAAGCGTCGTTTAAAAGTTGTAGCGGATGCGGGGAATGGAACTACAGGGCCTATTGTTATACCTCTACTTAAAGCGTTGGGATGTGAGCTTATTGAGCTCTATTGTGAGCCGGACGGAAATTTCCCCCATCATTTACCCGATCCTACTGTGGAAAAATATTTAGTCGACCTGATTGCCAGGGTCAAGGAAACTGGTGCGGATGTAGGAGTTGGCTATGACGGAGATGGAGACCGACTGGGGGCAGTGGATGAAAAAGGAGGCATTGTCTTTGGAGATCAACTCCTCTCGTTATTCACACAGGATGTCTTGCAAAAGAAAAAAGCGAGTGTTGTTTTTGACGTAAAGTGTTCTCAGGCATTGATAGAAACCATCAGTAATTGTGGAGGAACTCCTGTTATGTGGAAGACAGGATACCCCAATATCCAGGCTAAGATGAAGGAAACTCGGGCACCAGTGGGGGGGGAGATGAGTGGACACTTCTATTTCATGGATGACTATTTTGGATTTGATGATGGAATCTTTGCATCCTGTCGCCTTCTAAAACTTCTCTCAGACAGTGATAAACCGTTAAGCCAGCTTCTGGGCACGATCCCTCACTATCAGTCAACTCCAGAGATCCGGACGGATTGTTCTGAAGAAGATAAATTTAGAATCGTTCATGAACTTAAAGACTATTTCAAAAGCAAATTTGAGACTATTGACGTAGATGGAGTCCGCATCCTCTTTGAGGATGGCTGGGCACTAATCAGGGCTTCTAATACCCAACCCATTCTTGTTTTAAGGTTTGAGGCTAAAACGTTTAAGAGGATGGAAGAGATTAAAAAGATAGTAAGGGATAGACTTAGTGTCTACCCTTCAGTTACCATAGATTTTTAGGTTAAAATGTTTTTGACAAATAGTTTGATGGTCATGAAACTACAATAATATCAGGTGAGGACAGAAAATTATGAAAGGAATCATATTAGCTGGAGGTTCTGGAAGCCGACTTTACCCAATTACCCGTGTGGTGAGTAAACAACTGATGCCAATATACGACAAACCCATGATATATTATCCATTGTCGGTGTTGATGTTATCCGGTATCCGGGAGATTCTGATTATCTCTACTCCTGAGGATCTGCCCAGATTCAAGGTTCTTCTAAAAGATGGTTCCCAATACGGTCTCTCTTTCTCTTATGCTGAGCAACCACGTCCTGAGGGGTTGGCTCAGGCTTTTATCATTGGTAAAACATTCATAGGCAGTGACAACGTTGCCCTTATGCTTGGTGACAATATATTTTATGGTCATGGACTTCCCGATATACTCAAGAGGTGTTCTGATCTTGAAAAGGGTGGTATAGTCTTCGGGTATTTGGTGCGTGACCCTGAACGTTACGGGGTGGTGGAGTTTGATCGACATGGTAATGTCACCGGGATTGAGGAAAAGCCGGCGAAGCCAAAATCTCGGCATGCTGTTCCGGGGCTCTATTTTTATGACAATGATGTGGTAAAAATATCAGAGGGACTTAAGCCCTCTGCCCGTGGTGAGCTTGAGATTACCGATGTCAATTTGGAGTATTTGCGTCGTGGCCAGCTCAGGGTGGAACTTTTAGGACGTGGGTTTGCCTGGCTTGATACCGGAACGCATGAGTCCCTCCAGCAAGCAAGCGAATTTGTGAGGGCTATTCAAGAGCGGCAGGGCTTAAAAACTGCGTGTATTGAAGAGATTGCATTTCGTCTTGGTTATATAGATAGGAAACAACTTAAGAGCCTTGCCAAAGAAATGATAAAAAATGAGTATGGTAAGTACCTGATGGAAATTCTTGAAGAAGAGGAGAATGAAAAGAATGCCGATGAAATTTACTGAAACGTCTCTCCCTGGTGTTGTGCTGATTGAGCCTGATGTTTTCAAAGATGATCGGGGATTTTTCATGGAAACCCATCATCAAAATAAATATGCAAAGGAGGGAATAGAAAAGGTGTTTGTCCAGGATAACTACTCCCATTCACAAAGAGGGGTCATTCGGGGCTTACATTATCAGTTGCGCCACCCACAGGATAAATTAGTTTATGTGATAACAGGAGAGATCTTCGATGTTGCTGTAGACATACGGCATGGCTCTCCCACTTTCGGCAAGTGGGTGGGAACCCTTCTCTCGGCTGAAAACAAATGCCAGATTTTCGTGCCGGAGGGATTTGCTCATGGCTTCTGCGTCCTTAGTGAAACTGCAGATGTTTTGTATAAGTGTACGGATTTCTACAGCCCCGGTGATGAATTCGGAGTTTTGTGGTCAGACCCAACTATTGGTATTGACTGGTCTGTTGAGGCAACTATCCTTTCACCCAAGGACAGCCAATATCCTGGATTGAAGGAGATATCCGAGGACTTATTGCCGAGTTATAAATTGTAATAAACCCACATGACGACTTCGTAGAAAATCTATCTGGATTCCCGCTTTCGCGGGAATGACTTCTGGATCCCTGCTTTCGCAGGAACGACGTCTGGATTCCCGCTGGAGTTTATCCCGTACTTGATACGGGGCAGGAATGAAGGTTTGCCTTATAACACCGGTTCAACCTTCCAGATATCTTCTGCATACTCAGAGACTGTTCGGTCACTCGAAAACTTCCCCAAACGAGCCATGTTTAATATAGCCTTTTTCGCCCAGGTAGAAGAGTCCAGATAATCCTGAGAAGCTATTTCCTGAATATCAATATAAGACTGCAGATCTGCGAGATGAAAATAGTAATCTCCTTCATGAAGAATTTTATCATAAATGGGTCTGAAAAGCCCCGATTCGCTGTTACAGAACATATCAGAACCGATGCTATCTACTACCCTTTTTATGTTCGGATTTTTGCTATAGTATTCCTGGGGGTTGTATGATCCCTGCTCGCGCATTTCCTGTATCTGTTCGCTTTTAAGGCCAAACATGTAGACATTTTCGGATCCCACTTCTTCCCGTATCTCAATATTGGCTCCGTCCATGGTACCCATAGTTATAGCACCATTAATGGCTAACTTCATGTTGCCTGTTCCAGAGGCCTCCATACCTGCTGTTGAAATCTGTTCACTTAAATCAGCGGCAGGAACGATCTTTTCAGCAAGAGATACTTTGTAGTCAGGGATGAACACCACCTTTAGCTGGTCTTTTACCCTGGAGTCATTATTGATAACCCCAGCCACATTATTTATAAGCTTGATAATCAGTTTTGCCATGGAATATCCGGGCGCTGCCTTGCCTGCAAAAATATAGGTTTTGGGAGTGGTTACTTGCCTTTGATCTTCGATAATGCTCAGGTACTGGTGAATTATATGCATCACATTCAACAACTGGCGTTTGTATTCATGAAGCCTCTTTATCTGTATGTCAAAGAGGGTGTATGGATCCACACGTATCCTGGTTGTATCAAGAATTACCTTCGATAACCTTTCCTTATTAGCTTTTTTTATCTTGAGGAATTCTTTCTGAAAGATTTTTCTGCCTGCATGTGGTTCCAATTCTCTCATCTTGACAAAGTCCGTGATCCAGGAATCACCTATGGTCTTTTTTATCAGATCTGAGAGGAGAGGATTGGCTTTTAAAAGCCACCTGCGTTGTGTTACACCATTTGTCTTGTTGCTGAATTTTTCAGGCCACATTTGATAAAAATCCGGGAAGAGAGAGGTTTTTATAAGCTTAGAGTGAAGGCCGGCAACTCCGTTTACAGAATGACTGCCAATGATAGAAAGATGTGCCATGCGAACCTGTTTAGTCTTTCCCTCTTCAATAACAGACATTCTTATTAAACGATCTGGGTCATTTGGCCAGTGGGAAGACACCTGCTTAAGGAAACGGTGATTTATCTCACATATTATCTGCTGATGTCTGGGCAGTACATACTCCATTAGAGGAACGGGCCATTTTTCCAGTGCCTCTGGCAGCAATGTATGATTGGTGTAACTAAGGGTAGCCTGTGTAAGTTCCCATGCCTCATCCCATCCCATATTGTGCTCATCGATTAAGGTACGCATGAGTTCTGCTACTGCCAGAGCCGGGTGGGTGTCGTTTAGTTGTATGGTCACTTTATCAGGGAAAGCACCAAAGTTATCATGGCTTTTCAGATATTTCCTGGTAATATCTCTTATGGAACAGGCTACCAGGAAATACTCCTGGACAAGGCGGAGTTCCTTTCCCACTTCTATAGAATCTGATGGATACAGAACCTTCGATACAGTTTCTGAAGATATCTTCTGCTCTACAGCTTTGAAATAATCTCCGTTGTTGAAGATTTGCATATCAAACTCATCAGAAGATCTCGCCGAAAAAAGCCTCAGGCTATTTACCGTTTTAGTGCCATATCCGACTACCGGCATATCATGGGGAACACCGATTATTATTTTCCAGTCCATCCACATAGGATTGTAGTTTCCATATCTATCCTTAGCATGTTCTATCTTACCGAAGACAGGAATGATGCAAGCCTCGTCAGGTTTTTCTATTAGCCAGGGGGTATCTTTTGCAGACCAGTGATCAGGCTCTTCTCTCTGATACCCATCATCTATTTTCTGCCTGAAAAGACCAAATTCATAGTTTATACCGTAACCGTATCCTGGTATTCCAAGGGTTGCCAGGGAATCAAGAAAACAGGCGGCCAGGCGACCCAACCCGCCATTACCAAGAGCTGCATCAAATTCGGTATCCCTCACCTCTTCCATGTCAATACCCATTTTTTTAAGAGCTTTTTGGGATATGTCAAAAATCCCAAGGTTGTGTAAGTTGTTACCCATGGCCCGACCCATTAAGAATTCCATGGATAAGTAATACAGCCTTTTAGCGTCGTTCTTTTTATAACGCGCTTCTGTTTTCAACATACCATCTATCAATCGCTCCCTCACTGTGAGAGCAACGGCTCTGTAAATGTCATGCTTCGTTTTTTCATCCCAGGTCTTTCCATCTGAATATTTCAAGTGGTAACGAACGGATTCCTGAAAGCGGATCAAATCTTTAGCACCTCTTGTTTCCATCGATATCCTCTTCTTCGTTTGCGTTACTTTGACAAAGCAGCAACGGCTTCTTTTTCATTGTCAAAGATATTGAATACTCTATCCATTCTGGTTAATTTAAACATCCTCAATACCAGATCCTTCAGTCCACAGATGACAAGGTCTCCTTCTCCTCCCAGCATTTTGAGGGATGAAACAATGGCCCCCAGTCCACTACTGTCTACGAAATCAACCTCAGAAAAGTTTAAGACGATTAAACGGTTACCATTTGAGATATATCTGTTCATTTTATCTTTAAAATCCGTAGCAACATGAGCATCCAATCGTTTTTCCAGTACCCTAACGACCAGAGCATTCTCTTCTTTTTGATCTTCAATCTGCATCTTTTCCCCTTATCTTACTACCCGGTTGTCATTTTTTACGATACTATTTTTTTAGTCATGGTTAAACAGTTTTTTCCATCCTCTGTTTTATAGTCCATGCTATCCATAATCTCTTTCATAATAGCGATACCCCTTCCCCCTTCTGGTATGCTATCCAGGTCACCTGGCTCAAATTCAAGTGATGAAATATCTTTTTGTTCTAATAAATTACCTTGCATCGGTTTTCCTGTGTCGTAAACATCAAGTACAAGCCTGTCTGGATAAATGTTGAAAACCACTTCTACCTTGTTGCCGGCTTCTTTATCGTAAGCATGGATGATGGCATTGTTTACGGCTTCCACAACACATAATTCCAATCGGTAAGACTCCAGTTCGTTGAGTCCTATGTGAGATGAGATTTTGTTTACAGCTAGACCAATCAAAAAAACATTCTTAAGATTGCTTTCTATGGTAAACTTGATCTGTTTTTCATCCATAACGATTTCCCATATTTATTTTGAAAGGGCAGTAATAGCCTCCTTTTCACTTGGAAATATCTTGAACAGTTTGTCCATCTTGGTAATGCGAAACAGGTTCAAGACCGTTTCCCGCATCCCGCAAATAGCAAAATCTCCCTTTTGACCCAACATCTTCATGCTGGAGATAATGGATCCCAGGCCGCTGCTGTCTACAAAATTGACTTCAGAGAGATTAAGCACGATAGACTCATTCCCGCGTTTGACAAATTCAGCTATCTTCTCTTTAAAATCGGCCGTTACAGGTTCATCCAGCCTTTTCTCCAATAATTTTATGATCAACACATTTCCTTCTTTTCTCTCCTTAAGCTCCATCTATCCTCCTCTTTTGTCCAAACAATGACCACTAAGTTCACAGCTTAATCGATGTTCACACACTCTTTTTGCTAGGTTTGTCCCCTAAATTCCACTGCCAGCAGGCTAATGTCATCCTGCGGTTCCGTATTATTCCCGAAATACATCATGGATTCTATGACGCCATCTACAATATTGGAGATAAGATTATCCTTTAATCTTTGCAGTTCTGCAAAGAAGCGATCTTCACCGTAAAACAACCCATCTGCATTCTGATATTCTACAATTCCGTCCGTATAGAGAAAGAGCTTGTCTCCAAACTGGAGCTTTCTCTCCCCTTCTTCGAAAGGAAGCAACCCCCCCATCCCGATGATCGTCCCACCTTCCTTCAATAGTTCCAGTGTCCCGTCCCGGTGAAGGAGCACAGGCGGAGGATGGCCTGCATTGCTGTACCTGAGAGTTCCGTCCTTTACATTGAGGATACAATAGGAGATGGTGAAGAACTTACTGAAGCGCTCTATGGGGTATTCCTTGTCCATTGCATCAAGGACCCCAGCTGGATTTACTATTTTATAGTAGGGTGGGTTCTCTATAGTTTTTTTGGGGAGCAAACCGACTCGCGGCTGTAACATCTGAGAAACAGAGACCGCTATCATGGCTGAGGTAATTCCATGACCACTTACATCGAGCATGTAGATGGCCCAATGATCCTTGTCCAATCGGAGTATGTTGAAAATATCTCCCCCAATTTTTTGGCAAGGCATAAATCTCCAGACAACATCTATGTCCTTAGTCTCCGGGGGGTTTATAGAAATAAGGCTTCTTTGGATTTCTCCTCCGGCCTTCAAGTCTTCATCGATCCGCTCCTGCTTTATGATCAGGTTCTTATTTGCCAGTATCAGCTCTTTAGTCAGATTTCGAATCTTCAGTTGAGCCTTTGCTCTGGCCAGCACCTCTCTCCTGTCAAAGGGTTTCGTCACATAGTCAACACCCCCCAGTTCCAGGCCTTTTATTTTGTCTTCTTTCTCGGCTTTTGCAGAAAGGAATATAATGGGAATATCAGCACTTCGGCTGTCTCGCTTAAGCTCATAACATACTTCATAACCGTCCTTTTTAGGCATCATAATGTCAAGCAAAATAAGGTCCGGCAGTTCTTGAAAAGCCAGCTTTATCGCCGCAACACCATCCCCAGCTTCTATGAGTTCGCACCCTTCTTTCTTGAAGATACCCGCAAGAAGCTTTCGATTGGCAATCTCATCGTCTACGATAAGTATTTTGTCAGGTAATAGTTTCATTTCGTTTAATAATCCCTGCCTTGCTCTCCTACCTGAAAAGTGTTTCTCCTTAACCCAGATTTTGCAGTAGATTGCTACTGCAAAATCTGGGTTAAGGAGCACTTCATTTGAAGTAAATCCGAATACCCAGGTTAAATTTTCATTGTCTGCACAAGATTCTTCTGAATCTTGAACGGATGCACTTACATTCTTCTAATTTTTCCGTACGTGTCAACTACTATTTGCTTTTCCACTTTTAATTTTACCATATTTTCAGCAACTCTTTTCCCGATTCATTAAGGAAGATTTTAGCATTACACCTTCTTATCTTGACCTTCCAGTATATCCCGGTATAATGACAGCCTGAAATGGGGGGGGGTGCACCATTGTCAAGTGTAAAGTAAAAAGTTCAGAAAAATTTTGAAAGGATGGTTATGGAAAGTAAACTTGTTCAGGCCCTTAATTTAACACATAATCCTGTGGCAATTATATGGACAGATAAAAAACCCGAGAACGCACTCCACTTTAAGAAAAGAACCTGGGGATGTGTTATGTGGATGTTTGCAAGTGCAGCAAAAGGCAGAACGGTTGTGTTTGATAGAGATACATACGGTTGTGTGGGCGGGGGTGTGGGTTTAGGGTTTGGCAATCAATATAGAATTTTTCCTGGTAGTGTAGAGTGCTTTTATCATTTCTTGTCTAAAGGGAATGAACATTTTGAGTTTGGCAAGAAAGTGGCGAAAAAAATTGAGAAATTTGCTGGCAATGAATTTGTTAAAAACTTTCTCAGGGGGGAGAGGTTTATGAAGTCTCCTGAGCAGGTAAAAAAATTCCTTGAACTATTGCCCATAGTGGACATTCCCAATAAATATGTCGTCTTCAAGCCAATATCTGAAGTCAACAAAGGGGATAAACCAGTGGTTATTTCTTTCGTAACAAATCCCCATCAACTTTCTGCATTGATTACCTTATCATACTATGAAATAGGAAACTTGTACAATGTTGTTGTGCCTAAGGGAGCTGGATGTCACCAAATAGGGATATTTGCTTACAGAGAAGCCAAGTCTGAAAATCCGAGAGCTGTTGTAGGAATAACAGATTTATTTGCAAGAAAAACTATAAGGGATAAGCTAGGTGAAGACGTAATGACTTTTACTGTTCCTTTTACTTTATTCCAAGAAATGGAAGAAAATGTTGATGGAAGCTTTTTGCATGAAGAAACCTGGGAGGAGCTTGGAGGAATTAAACCCCAAAAACCTTGACAAAATCAAGAAAGCTTTGCTATAAGAAGTAGCTTTATAAAATAAGTCAGTTAAAAAAGTGCATATAAAAGAATTTGATTATGAGCTTCCAGCGGAATTAATTGCCCAGTATCCCATAGAGAGAAGGGATCAATCTCGCTTGATGGTCCTTAACAGGAAGAATAGAACCATTGAGCACAGGCGATTTCTTGAAATAACCGACTGTTTTAAGCCGGGAGATGCCTTAGTCTTAAACGATACCAAAGTTATCCCTGCCCGTTTAATAGGAAGGAAGCAATCAGGTGGAAAGGTAGAGGTTTTTCTCCTGAGGCCGCATGAAAACGGGAGTGTTGATGAAAAAGTCTGGCACTGCTTAATTAACTGCAGTAAGAAACCTAAACTCAACTCAAAGATATTTTTCAACCAGTCTCTAACCGCTGAAATCGTAGAGGAAGAAGGAGAAGGATTTAAGGTTGAATTTAGCCATGCAGGTGACTTTGAACAGATCTTAAATAGCATTGGTAGAACTCCTCTTCCCCCATATATCAAGAGGGAGAATGGCACAGAGGATGATGAAAGACTTGACCGGGAAAGATACCAGACTACCTTTGCCAGATCAAGGGGGGCTGTAGCAGCTCCAACAGCAGGGCTTCACTTTACCAGCAAACTTCTTGATCGGATTAGAAAAAAGGGAGTTGACGTTCTGTTTCTTACTTTGCACGTGGGGTGGGGTACCTTTCACCCTGTTAGAGTGGAGCAGGTTGAAGAGCACTGTATGCACTCGGAATACTATGTATTGAATTCATCTGTAGCCAGAGTCATTAATGAAGCCAGGAGGAGGAAGTCGCGAATAATAAGCGTAGGAAGTACAGCTACCCGTTCTCTGGAATCTCTGGCTAATGGTCAGGGGGCTGTTAGACCAGGCCGAGGTTATACGAACTTATTCATTTACCCAGGCTATAACTTCAAAATCATCGACAGCTTAATTACCAACTTTCATTTGCCTCGATCAACTCTGTTAATGCTGGTAGCAGCTTTTGCAGGGAGAGAATTTGTTTTAGAGGCTTACCGTGAAGCCATAAAAGAGAACTATCGCTTTTACAGTTACGGTGATGCAATGATGATTATTTAGCACGGAAAGAACCTAGTGTTTACCTTTACATTACTTAAGGATGATTCTGAAACAAGTGCCCGCTTAGGTAAAATCAGTACAGATCATGGAGAGATTAGCACACCTGTTTTTATCCCTGTTGGTACTCAAGCTACTGTAAAAGCCCTTACGCCGGAAGAGCTTAAAGAGCTGGGTGCAGGAATCATTCTCTCTAACACGTATCATCTGTATTTAAGACCAGGGCATGAATTGATTAAATGTTTGGGTGGGCTCCACAAGTTTATGCATTGGGACTACCCGTTGTTAACTGATAGCGGAGGTTTTCAGGTCTACAGTATCAGTGCGAACCAGAAAGTTGCTGAGGAAGGTATCAACTTTCAGTCGCATCTGGATGGTTCCAGGCACTTCCTTTCCCCTGAACTCTGTATGGAAATTCAGGAAGCACTGGGCTCAGATATCGCGATGTGTCTTGATGAGTGTGTTCCCTACCCTGCTTCTTATGAATATACAAACGATTCCCTTGAGCGAACGACTCGCTGGGCAAAGAGATGTCAGAATAGTAAGAGAAGGAAAGAGCAAGCACTCTTTGGTATTGTTCAGGGGGGGATGTTTAAAGACTTAAGAGAGAAGAGTGCCAGAGCACTTGTTGACCTTGACTTTGATGGATATGCAGTAGGTGGGCTGAGCGTAGGTGAAAGTACTTCTCTCATGCTTGAAATTGTAGAATATACAACCGCCCTCTTGCCGGAGCAAAAGCCTCGGTACCTGATGGGAGTGGGAAGACCTGAAGATATGGTAGAGGCTGTTAAACGCGGAATAGATATGTTTGACTGTGTACTGCCTACACGCAATGCCAGAAATGGTATGTTGTTTACCAGTGCAGGGAAGATAGTGATTAAAAATGCCAGGCACAAAAGAGAGGATATTCCTATAGACCCTCATTGTAATTGCTATACCTGCAAACATTATTCACGGGCTTATTTGCACCACCTGTTTTCAACCAAGGAGATTTTATCTTCAATATTAAATACAATCCATAATCTTTACTATTATATTAATCTCATGGCTGAAATGAGAACTTCTATCAAAGAAGGTACTTTTACTCGATTCTGTCAGAAATTTTATGAATTGAGAAGCACTCAAGAAAAAGAAAAAGAAATCAGTTTTTCAGAATTTCAGATGGGGAGGTAATTATGTTCTTAGGTTTGGCTCATGCTATGTCACAACAGGGTGAAGGCGGCGCACAAGGTTTTTCTGCTTTCATACCGCTTATTCTCATCTTTGTAATCTTTTATTTTCTTTTAATGAGACCCCAACAGAAAAAAGCAAAGCAGCAAAAGGAATTTCTCAATGATCTAAAAGCAGGAGATAGGGTTATTACTGCCGGTGGGCTTCATGGGAAGATTATCGGTTTGACTGATAAAATTGTTACTCTGGAGATTGCGGATAGAGTTCAGGTGAAGGTTTCAAGAAGTCAGGTTTCTGGCCAAAGTGAAATTAAATCCAGTGAGCCCAAGAAAAAGAAAAAATAATATTAATAATAAGTGTGAGGAGATGTAATGGATAAGAGCTTAAAGTGGAGAACGGTTCTCATAATAACTGTACTTTTTATTTGCTGTCTTTATTTGGCGCCAAGCGTTTTTAAACTGCCAAGTTGGTGGGAAGGCACCTTCCCAAGTGAGAAAATCTCCCTGGGATTGGATCTGCAGGGGGGGATGCACCTGCTGCTGGAAGTAGAGGTAGAGAAGGCAATCTCAAATACGATTGACAGATTAGTGAATGACGTAAAGGATACTCTCTTTAAAGAACGTATTCCTTTTGATCGGATAGAAAGAGCAGGTAATGACAACCTCTTAGTTGAGATCTTGAATCCTGCATATAAAGAAAAATTTAACGAAGTCCTAAAGGATAGATTCCCCAATTTGGAAAAGCTAAAGCTTGATGAAAAAGATGGGTTTGTTAACTACACTCTGGGATTAAGGTCTCAGGATAAAGAGTATCTCAAAAAGTTTGCAGTAGACCAGGGTCTGGAGACGATCCGCAATCGTATTGATGAATTTGGGGTGAGTGAGCCCACCATTCAGAAGCAAGGTGAAGATCGAATGCTAATCCAGCTTCCAGGAATCAAAGATCCCAAACGGGCAATTGACCTTATTGGCAAGACTGCCCTTTTGGAATTCAAGGTCGTCAATGATGACTATGACATCAATAAGGCTTTAAAGGGTGAGATTCCTCCAGATTGTCAAATCCTCTATTCAAAACGTGACGATGAAGAAACTGGTGAGACTACCAAAAAACCTTATTTGCTGAAAAAGAGAACCCTTCTTACTGGAGAACACCTGCTTAGTGCCAGGGTAAGTTTCAATCAGTTTAATGAACCTTATGTTGCCATTGCCTTCGATTCCTTGGGAGCAAAACTGTTTGAGAGAATTACCGGGGAAAATGTTGAGAGGAGGCTGGCTATCATCCTGGATAACAATGTTTACTCTGCCCCGGTGATTAGAGATAGAATTGCTGGTGGAAGAGCCAGTATTGAAGGCGGGTTTACCACAGAGAAGGCAAGGGATTTAGCTATTGTATTGCGTGCTGGTTCTCTGCCTGCTCCTGTGAAAATCCTTGAGCAGAGGACAGTGGGACCTTCACTGGGACAGGATTCTATAAATCAGGGAGTAAAATCCGTTCTCATCGGAGGTGCTGCAGTTGTGGGATTTATGATGATTTACTATCTGCTTTTCGGAATGGTTGCCAACTTTGCCCTTTGCTTTAATATGTTGATAATTATGGCAGCGCTGGCTGCTTTTCGAGCCACCCTTACCCTTCCTGGTATTGCAGGCATTTTGCTTACCATTGGTATGGCGGTAGATGCAAATGTGCTCATCTTTGAACGTACCCGAGAAGAGCTGAGGACTGGGAAAACGCCTCGGGCTTCTATTGAAGGTGGTTATTCTAAGGCACTGACAACCATCCTCGATGCCAATATTACGACTCTCATTGCTGCTCTTTTCCTCTTTCAGTTTGGAACAGGGCCCATCAAAGGATTTGCAGTAACGTTAACTGTTGGACTTATTGCCAGTCTCTTTACTGCCATTGTCTGTACAAGGGTAATATTTGATTACTTTCTATCCAAGCGGAGGATTAAAAAACTGAGTATTTAGATATCAGTCAACTATTAAAAAAGGAAAGGTTATGGAACTGATTAAACCAGATATCAACATCAATTTTATAGGTTACGTCAAAGGGGCACTCATATTTTCACTTGTCATGATTGGAATAAGCCTTATCTCTTTAATCATTAAAGGGGGACCACGCTATGGTATCGATTTTGAGGGGGGTACCCTGGTTCAGGTCAAGTTTTTCAATGAAGTTGATATCTCGGAAGTAAGAGTTGCCCTGGATAATCTTACTATTGAAGGACTCAGTGTTCAAGAGTTTGGTGAAAAAGAAGCCAATGAATATCTCATTACAATGAAGAAAACAACTGGTGAGTTAGAAGGACTGTCAGAAAATGTCAAAATAGCCCTTAAGAATAGATTCGGTCGCGAATCACTGGAAGTAAGACGCGTGGAAATGGTAGGACCCAAAGTAGGAAAAGATCTCAGGAAAAAAGGAATGCTTGCTGTTGCCTTTTCCATACTGGGGATGCTTATTTATATCTGGTGGCGATTTGAATTGCGCTTCGGGGTAGGAGCTATACTTTGCCTGATCCATGATGTGGCCATTACCCTTGGTGCATTGTCACTTACTAATAAATCTGTTGATTTGCCCATCATCGCTGCACTGCTTACGGTAGTGGGTTACTCGGTTAATGATACCATCATCATCAGTGATCGCATCCGCGAAAATTTAAAGAAAATGAGCAGGGGGCGTTTGAGGGATATTGTAAATAAAAGTATTAACCAGACCCTGAGTAGGACATGTATTACGGCAGGAACTACCCTCATGGTTGTCATCGCTCTCTTTTTCCTGGGAGGCGAGGTAATCCACGATTTTGCTTTTACCTTACTGGTTGGTATTTGTATCGGTACCTATTCTTCCATTTTTGTTGCAAGCCCTCTTCTGATAGTATGGGAAAGGCTATTCCCCAAGAAGAAAAGGAGATAGTCTGTTCAATTGTATTAGGGCGCAGGTTTTCGTAGATAACCGCTGATGACTATTTTCTCAAAATTAAAGTGTTGCGGGTTACGCGTTACGGGTTTTTAATGCCTTATTCCTAGCTTTTTACAACACGCAACCCGTAACTCGCATCCCGCAACGTTATATTTTAAATCTTAATAACCCGCGTTCATCTGTGTCCAGAAAAGAAATTCCTAAGTGTAAAAAGAGATGATTTCAGTAGAGGAAGCACTACAGATTATTCTAAATAGTATTCAGGTTTTAGGGTTGGAGAAGGTAGATATTTTAAGCTCACTGGGAAGGGTGTTAGGAGAAGATATATACGCACCTTATCACATCCCTCACTGGGATAATTCAGCTATGGACGGGTATGCGGTTATTCAGAAAGATATTAAAGATGCTACCCCAGAAAACCCTGCCACACTGAAGGTAGTTGCAGATCTTCCTGCAGGCTACACTGCGGAAAGGGAGCTTAAAAAAGGGGAGGTCATAAGAATTATGACAGGTGCCCCCATACCTGAGGGAAGCGATACGGTGGTAATGGTAGAGGATACAAAAAGGGATGGAGATAAGGTTAATATTTTCAAAGCAAATTCTAAAGGAGATAATATCAGAAAAGCTGGTGAAGATGTCAGCAAGGGAGCTCTTGTTCTTCCTTCAGGTTCAGTCATCCATCCCGCAGAAGTCGGTATGCTCGCCTCTTTGAAACGGTCCTTTGTTTCTGTATACCAAAGACCTGCAGTTGCCGTTATTTCTACAGGTGATGAGTTGATTGATGTGGATGAGAACTTCACAGAGGGAAAGATTGTAAGCAGTAATACATATTCTTTATCGTCACTTGTCAGGTATTTAGGGGCAACGCCTCTCATACTGGGTATTGCTAAAGACAGGTCTGAGGAGCTTTTGGACAGGTTCAAAGTGGCGGTCCGTGCTGATATGATCATATCTTCAGGGGGCGTATCGGTGGGAGACTACGATCTGGTTAAAGATATCTTGAAAGAACTGGGTGCCGAGATGAAATTCTGGAAAGTATCAATGAGACCTGGGCAACCTCTGGCCTTTGGAGTGATTGAGGGTAAACCCACCTTTGGTCTTCCTGGCAACCCGGTTTCATGCATGGTTTCCTTCGAACAGTTCGTAAGACCTTCTATTTTGAAAGCGAGTGGTTATAGACAAATATTTCGACCCCTTATTGAAGCACGATTAAAAGAACCAATTAAGAAGAAAGTGGGGAAAAAGTATTTCATCCGTTGTATCGTCAGTATGGAAGAGGGAAAATATGTTGTTACCACTACGGGAGAACAGGGATCGGGCATCTTAATGTCTATGGTACGAGCGAATGGCCTTATCGTATTACCGGAAGAAAAGACGACTTTTGAAACAGGGGAAATGGTTAAGGTGCAGATTTTAAACCGAGACTTTGAACTCAGGGAAAACCATGAATACCACTAGATCCCTTTTCCATAAAATTTACCGCAGAGAGCGCTGAGATCACAGAGTAATTAATATTATCACTCTGCTTGCTGGGAGCTACTGATTTTTCTGATATGTAGTTCATTTAAATTATTATTATATATTTTTTCTCTGCGCACACTGCGATCTCAGCGGTGAATATTACTTATCATTCCAAGAAGGGGATTGCTTTGGCTGAACCATTGGGGACGAGAAAAAGAAGCCATTACTGTGGAGAGTTGCATGCGAAAGATGTAGGCAAAGAGGTTACCCTGATGGGCTGGGTACATAGCCGCCGTGACCATGGCGGTTTGATCTTTATCGACTTGAGAGACCGTGAGGGGGTTACTCAAGTTGCTTTCAATCCTGAAATAAATGCCGCAATCCATGGTAAAGCGCACGATTTGCGCAATGAATATGTAATTGCTGTTAAGGGGAAGGTATCAAAACGTCCCGAAGGGACGATCAATCCTGATTTAAAAACAGGAGAAATTGAAGTTCTGGCAGAAGAACTCACCATCTTAAATGAATCAAAGACTTCCCCCTTCGAAATCTCTTCACGACATGGCATATCAGAGGAGGTAAGATTAAAATACCGTTACCTCGACTTACGAAGATCTGGTTTACAGGAAAATCTAATCCTTCGCCATAGAATTGTCCAAACAACTCGAAACTATTTCAACCAGAAGAAATTCATTGAAATAGAAACCCCCTTTTTAACCAAGAGCACCCCGGAAGGTGCCCGGGATTACCTTGTCCCCAGCCGTGTTAATCCTGGTCGATTCTATGCTTTGCCTCAATCTCCCCAACTTTTTAAGCAAATCCTCATGATCTCTGGCTACGATCGTTACTACCAGATTGTAAAGTGTTTTCGAGATGAAGATCTTAGAGCTGATAGACAGCCAGAATTCACACAAATTGACCTGGAGCTCTCCTTTATACAGGAAGAGGATATCTATGAAATAATTGAAGGATTGTTAGTTGCTGTTTTTAAGGAAGTTAAAAATGTGTCACTAATGTATCCCTTTCCCAGGCTGACTTATCAAGAGGCGCTTGCCCGCTATGGGCTTGACAAACCAGATACTCGTTTTGAGATGGAACTCAAAAACCTCACATCTCATTTTGCTGATTCCCGGTTTAAGGTATTCTCACAGGCTGTAGCAGCAGGAGGCATTATCCTGGGATTAAATGCTAAAGGCTGTGCAGAGTATTCCCGCAAAGAGCTTGACGATTTAACCGATTTAGCCAAGGTTTACGGAGCGCAGGGGCTGGCTTGGATTAAAGTTGTCTCCGACGGTTTACAATCACCTATTGCCAAGTTCTTTGCTGAAACGGAGATACAGCAATTGATAGATACTTTAGACGCCCATCCGGGAGACCTGCTGCTCATGGTTACGGATGCAAGGCCAAAAGTTGCCTATACTGCACTGGGACAGTTGAGAGTCCATCTGGGAGACAAACTGGGGTTGCTTGACCCTGGCAAGTGGTGTCCACTCTGGGTTACAGAGTTTCCGCTTCTGGAGTATAATGAAGAAGAAAAACGATACGAAGCAATGCATCATCCTTTCACTTCTCCAGCAGAAGACGATATGCTGCGTTTAAAAGAAAACCCGGAGAATGTGAAGTCCCGAGCCTATGACCTTGTTTTAAATGGCAATGAGATTGGAGGTGGAAGTATCCGAATCCACCGTAAAGATGTGCAGCAGGCAATGTTTGAGGCACTCAAAATTGGAGAAGATGAGGCAAAAAGCAAGTTTGGTTTTCTTCTTGATGCTTTGGAATATGGGGCACCCCCTCATGGTGGTATTGCCTTGGGTCTTGATCGATTGGTGATGCTAATCTGTGGGATTGAGTCGATACGAGAC
>RCNB010000376.1_pt1 | contig 30667 bp, 29 predicted proteins | sample 2041321 | NCBI WGS metagenome assembly RCNB01 (sample SAMN09708232, study PRJNA481090) | Marine sediment metagenome, whole genome shotgun sequencing project. | reverse complement strand
TGGAGGTTCGGTTTCAAGTTCAAAAGAGTTTTTTATAGACTCATTGATGAAAACAGTTGAAGATTTTCCTTATCCTAATTCGGTTAAAAATTTAAAAATTAAATTTTCAAATACAAAAAATATTGCAATTTTGGGGGCTGCTTCCTTAATATATGACAGGACAGGAGAATAAAAAATAAAGAAATATGGTTAAAAATTCTAATGATTCAGTAATAGGCGTTTCATTGAGTGGGAAAACCTTATTAACGGGTAAGGTTGAAAACAATGAGCTTGTTGATATAAATAATCAACAAATAAATAATAACGGAACAGAAGAAGAAATTCTTTCAGAGCTAATTAATGCCATTTCCAAAGTTTTTGATACTAACGTTGCCGGAATCGGTATTGGTGTTCCCAGTTTAGTAGATGTTAGTAAGGGAATTGTTTACAAAGTTCAGAAAATTCCTTCCTGGCGAGAAGTTCACTTAAAAGACATTCTTGAAGGTCATTTTGGTGTAAAAGTTTATGTGAATAATGATGCCAATTGTTTCGCTATCGGAGAAAAATATTTTGGTCAGGCAAAAAAAATAGAAAATGTTGTAGGATTAATTTTGGAATCTGGAGTTGGGGCTGGAATCATTTTTAAGGGACACCTTTATTCAGGAACGCATTGCGGAGCTGGCGAAATAGGTTCTTTACCGTATAAGGATCATGATTTTGAATATTATTGCTCAGAAGGATATTTTGATGAAAAGTATGGAATGAAATTTGATTTACTTTATAAACGTGTTCTAAAAAATGATAAAATTGCATTGGCGGTTTTTGAACAGTATGGATATGATTTAGGAAATCTTATAAAAACAATATTGTACACCTTGGATCCGGAGATGATTGTTTTGGGAGGGAAAATATCAAAAGCGTTTCCATATTTTGAAAAAATGATGTTTAATAGAGTCAACTCTTTTCTTTACAAACATAGCTTAAAAGATCTAAAAATAGTGCAATCTCAACAATCTGGAATATCGATTTTAGGTGCTGCAGCACTTTTTTATGATGCCCAAAATTTAACATTAATAAAATAAGCAAATCACACTAATATTTTTTGGTGTTTTCTAGGAAGCATGATTCATTTATTTTTTGCTAACAGGGATGATTTCAAAATTATCAGTTTTGTTAATCTGATGCAAAACTTCAAGAATAAAAGGAGGAGGTGTTGTAAGTTTGCGTTTTTCAAGGTCCATCCAGGCGCCAAAAATTTCTATCTGGGCTGAGAGCTTTCCGTCTCCTCTATACATATTGTGAAGAAACTTGAAACGTTCACCCTTTTCAGACGCACCTAGTAATAAGACTTCCACTGTGATGTCTTCTCCCATTGAGATTTCTTTAAAAAAATTCGTTTTTTCCTGAAATAAAATAGGACCGATATGTAGTGCGTTGAACTCCTTTATCGAGAGTCCGTATTTATTGAATAAACGAACTCTTGATTCAGCAGCGTAATCGTTATAAACGCTATGGCGCATATGATTGTTTGGGTCAAAATCTGCCCAGCGTGTTGGAAAAGAAATCTTAAAACTCATCTTATAGTATGATTAAGACAAGAGTGTGGCAATTCTTTTTACAGCTTCTTTCAGCTCTTCCTGAGAAGCAGCATAACTGATTCGGATACAGTCTGGAGCTCCAAATGCTTCACCTGTAACTGTTGCAACATTTGCCTTTTCAAGTAAAAGCAAGGCAAAATCTGAAGCATTTTCAACTTTGGTACCTTGGATAGTTTTGCCAAAATAATAGGAAACATCAGGAAAAACATAAAAGGCTCCTTGTGCAACGTTAGTTTTTATTCCCTCTATTTTACTCAATAGCCCAATAATCAAATCTCTTCGAATCTTGAATTCATCTACCATGTACTGGATTCTTGAAACCGGCTCGTCCAGTGCCGTTATGGTCGCCCTCTGTGCGATGCAATTTGCTCCAGAGGTAATTTGTCCTTGTATCTTATTACATGCTTTTGCGATCCATTCTGGAGCACCGATGTATCCGATTCTCCATCCGGTCATGGCAAAAGCCTTGGCAACACCATTCACTGTAATGGTTCTGTCATACATGCTTTCTATGGCGGCAAAACTAAAGTTAGGCGTTCCATAATTGATGTGTTCATAGATCTCATCAGAAAGTATATAAATCTGAGGATGCTTGTCCAATACCTTGGCAAGGGCTCTGTATTCTTCTTCAGTATACACCGTTCCACTTGGATTGTTAGGTGAGTTAAAGAAGATCATCTTTGTTTTTGGAGTAATAGCCGCTTCCAGTTGTTCAGGTGTAATTTTAAAGTCGGTCTCAATACTTGAAGGTATTTCAACATAAGTGGCTTCCGCCAAAATACTTATGGCCGAATAGCTCACCCAATAAGGAGCGGGAAGAATTACTTCATCTCCCGGGTTTAAAAGTACCATAGCCACATTGGCGATTGACTGCTTTGCTCCAGTAGAAACCACCACTTGATTGATAGTATAATCAAGGTTGTTGTCTCTTTTAAACTTTCTGCAAATTGCTTGTCTCAGATCAGCATATCCGTTTACCGGGCTGTATGAATTGTAATTGTCTTTGACGGCTTGAATCGCGGCGTCTTTTATATATTCTGGAGTATTAAAATCCGGCTCTCCCAGACTTAAACTGATAATATCCTTTCCTTGTTCCTTTAATTCCCTTCCCATGGCTGCCATTGCCAAAGTTTGTGATACGGGTAAACTTTTAATTCGGTCTGATAATGGTTGTGACATTGTAATATTCTAATAGTTATGATTTACGCAATTTCAGGGTGTTTGCCCAGTTTATCAAGTTGTTTGAAATGATCGATAAAGGCACCGATCATCGTTCGGTATTCATTATAAGGCAAATTGAATTCCTTAGTTGTATTTCTTACAATCTCAGAGATTTTTCTATAATGGATATGAGAAATATGCGGAAAAATATGGTGTTCCACCTGATGATTCAACCCTCCTGTGAAAAAATTCACAACTTTGTTATTTATGGCAAAATTCGAAGTGGTGTACAATTGATGAATGGCCCAGGTATGCTGCATTACTCCTTCTTCATTAGGCTGGGGCATCTCAGTATTCGGCATCACATGTGCCAGTTGAAATACCACGCTTAAGATCATTCCTGCCGTATAATGCATGATAAAAAATCCGATCAAAACCTGCCACCAGGGAATGTCCATTACCATCATGGGTAAAACAAGCCACATAGCGTAGTATAAAACTTTGGTCACAACCAAAACTGACCATTCTTTTACCGGATTCGGAAATTTACCATAAGACAACTTTCGCTTTAAATAATTGTGCATTTGTTTAATATCAGTGGTAATTGCCCAATTAATGGTTAATAAGCCATAGAGGAATATTGAATAGTATTTTTGAAATTTGTGAATCTGTAACCACTTGGAATGCTTCGAAAAACGAATGATCCTTCCGGCATCTATATCTTCATCCAGCCCTTGAATATTGGTATAGGTATGGTGAAGTACATTGTGTTGTACCTTCCAGTTATAAACGTTACCGGCCAGAATATAAATACTGCCTCCCATAAGGCTATTGACCCATTTTTTACTTGAAAAAGATTCATGGTTGGCGTCGTGCATTACGTTCATTCCAACTCCAGCCATTCCGATCCCGATAGTAATGGTCATCAAAATCATTGCCCAAACTGGTAATTTAATCGTTAGTAAAATCACTAACGGAGCGATAAAAATAGCAAACATGATTACCGCTTTAATATAAAGTTTCCAATTGCCGGTTTTATCTAGATCATTCTCTTTGAAGTAGTTATTCACCCTCTTGTTGAGCGTTTTGATGAAATTACTCTTATCTCTTGTAACAAATTTTACCCCTTGCATATATATTCTTTTATTTTTTGTTAAAGTAACAAAATTCAATTTGCAAAGTTAATTGTTTTTTGGCAGATTTTTGTTAAAATAAAGCCATATTCTTAGCAAAAAATTAAGGTGTGTATCTTATCATTGAGAATGTTTCAATGAACTTGTTACTGACCTGTTTTTTCAAAAAAGATTAATTGTATTTTTGATAAAAATTTAGAATGGATTTGATCTTCCAAAATTTTCCTGAACTCACCAAGGTGCAATTGGAGCAGTTTTCAAAACTAGAAGGTTTGTATAAAGACTGGAATGCGAGAATTAATGTCATTTCAAGAAAGGATATAGATGCGTTGTATACCAAGCACGTATTACACTCCTTAGGTATAGCGAAAGTTCAAACTTTTTTACCTTTGTCAAAGGTGCTGGATGTTGGTACTGGAGGTGGTTTCCCTGGAATTCCATTGGCCATTATGTTTCCTGAAACTCAATTTGTATTGGTCGATTCTATCGGTAAAAAAATTAAGGTTGTAGAGGCAGTTGTAGAGGCACTAGGCTTGCAAAATGTGATAGCAATTCACGGCAGAGCCGAAAAGGTGGAAGGTGAATTTGATTTTATTGTAAGCAGGGCGGTAACTCAAATGGACGATTTCGTTAAATGGGTAAGAAAAAAAATCAGAAGGAAAAACCGCCACGAATTAAAGAATGGTATCCTCTATCTAAAAGGGGGAGACCTTCAAGAAGAGCTCAAGAATTTTCCAAGTGCCAAAGTGTTCAGTTTAACTGATTATTTTGATGACTCATTCTTTGAAACCAAAAAGCTAGTTCACATTCCTATAAAGTACAGGCTTTAATGGCTTTTAGACCATCCTGTAAGGCCTGCTGAGACAATGAATTTCATCAGATCACTCGAATTAACGTCCAGTTTTCTTATATGCGTTCGAGGTGCGATAAACAACTCGCCTGAAAAGTTATAGGAATGAGGAAAGTATACGGCAACCTTGCCTTCTGCCTGAATGATGTCGAGATTCTCTTCGGTAATGAACCCTAATTTTTCTAAATCTGAATTTAGATTTACTTTGACCAATACCGGTTGATTGAATTTTTTTTCTTTCCCTACAAAAGCAGTGAAAAGGTCATTAAAGGCAGAGTAAATAAAGTTGAGCAGCGGAACTTTGTCAATTATTTTTTGAAACACTTTTTTAAGGGGTTGGGCAATGATGGTTCGTCCGATAAAACCGATAAAGATCAAAAAGATCAGTAGTGACAGTAACCCAAGTCCCGGGATCTGCACATCAAAGAACCTTGCGAGTAACTTTTGAGACAGTCCGTCAATTAAGTTAAAAGCCCCGTAGATGATATAAGCCGTAATTCCTAATGGAGCAATGTAAAGGAGTCCTTGAAGCAGATAGTTAATCAATTTTTTCATAAATCATATATTTAAATGAACTGGTTTCTTTTGCTTATCAAATTACAAAGATTTTGCTTGAGAACATGAATGTAAAAAAAGATTTATCAGACTCTGAGTAGGGATTTTTTAAACTCAATAAATTTAAAATATAATACTTATGATAGGTAATTTTTTAAAATAGTTGATTTTCTTCCTTAAATTAGCCTGAATATTGTAACATTCACAATTTAGACCTTAGTGATTTATGGACAAGGAACTTTCTTCAATACATTACGACCAATACCTGCAGCTGCAAAAAATTCTTGATGCTCAAAATTTAAGAAGTGTTGGGTTCAAAAAGCCAGCGCATGATGAAATGCTTTTTATAATTGTGCATCAGGTATATGAGCTATGGTTTAAAGAGATACTCCATGATTTGGGTTCAGTAATGGAATTTTTCAGTGAAGGAACAATAGTTGAATCTCAAATAGGGGTCGCTATTTCTAGGCTCGATAGAATTGTTAAAATTCAAAAAATACTTGTTGATCAGGTTGATATTATTGAAACCATGACTCCTCTTGATTTTCTTGATTTTAGAAACTACCTGCTACCGGCCTCCGGATTTCAAAGCTTTCAGTTCAGACAGTTGGAAGTTTCTTTAGGATTAAAAAGAGAACGAAGGGTTTCGTATACACAGTGTTCTTATTCGGGTGTTTTCTCTGATAAGGAGCAAAAGATACTCGAAGCCCTTGAAAAAGGTGATTCTATGTTTGATCTGGTAGAAAAATGGCTGGAAAGAATACCTTTCTTGCAGTTTGAAACATTTGATTTTGTAAAAGAGTACAAAAAATCGGTGGGTTTAATGCTGAGCAGGGAAGAACAGGCTATAGAACAGGCTGATTATATTTCGAATCAGGAAAAGCAGCTCAGAATCAATATGATGGGAGAGACCAAGACTTACTTCAACTCCATTTTTGATGAAGAAATTCATAAGGAAAAACTAAATGAAGGCGCATTAAGGCTTTCTTATAAGGCTACCATTAGCGCTTTACTAATCAACCTTTACAGGGATGAACCTTTATTGCGACAGCCATTTATGTTTCTTCAGAAGCTTATTGATATGGATGAGCTCCTGACCACCTGGCGTAACAGACATGCGCAGATGGTACTGCGCACTCTTGGAAGGAAAATAGGAACCGGAGGCTCTTCAGGCTACGACTATTTAAAGACCACAGCAGATAAACACAGGGTTTTTTACGACTTGCATAATATTTCAACGCTCCTTATACCTAGGTCATTTTTACCGGAGCTACCAAAGGAGTTAAAGGAAAAGTTGGATTTTAATTTTTCAAAAAACCAATCATAAGACCCTCGTATGATCCTTAGTTTAACCTTAGATAATCAATGCTTTGATTTTGACACGAACCTGGCCAAAGACATATCCATACCCCTTCAGTTTAATGGCAAACAACCCAGTGCCTATAATGTCAATAGAGCCGAATCCATTGCCTATGAAGCAGACGGATTTATTGGAGACACACGCAAAGGAGGAGCTTGTAATTTTGAACAATTAACCTTGGTGCCCCATTGTAACGGAACACATACAGAATGTATTGGTCATATTACTGATCAAAGATTCTCTGTGCAGGAACAACTCATTGACTCTTTGATTCCATGCACTCTGGTGACGATATTACCCGAAAATGCGATGATTTCTTCCGAACAGTACAATCCTCCTAAGGAAAAGGGCGATTTTTTTATAAGTAGAAGCGCTTTGGAAAATGCCTTAAAATCTGTTTCGAAGCTTTTTTTAAGGGCTCTTGTCATCAGAACACTTCCCAATGATATTTCAAAAATGGCAAGAAATTATGCGGAGCATAAACCTCCGTTTTTTTCTCTTGAAGCCATGAATTTTATCACAGAACTAGGAGTGGAGCACATACTTGTTGATCTGCCATCTATCGATAGAGTCCATGATGAGGGAAAACTAAATACGCATCATCTTTTTTGGAAGGTCAAACCAGGAAGTCTAGAAAAAACATCTCATAGCCTGGTGAACAAAACTATAACTGAAATGATTTATGCAGCTAATGAGATAGTTGATGGCTCATATTTGTTAAATTTACAGATAGCGCCTTTTGTATCTGATGCTTCACCTAGTCGTCCTTTGCTCTATCCTTTAATTGAGGCTTGATAATGCCGATAAATACAACCTTATGGAATACTTGAATACTGAAGAATTTGCCTTGAAAATGGATAGTGCCGATCCTTTGCGAAAGTATAGAAACGATTTTTATTTTCCCAAACACGACAATGGTCAGGAAGCCATTTACCTTTGTGGAAATTCCTTAGGGCTTCAGCCCAAATCAGCAAAAGGTTATATTGAAGCCGTTCTTGATGACTGGCGCAATTTGGGAGTAAAAGGACATTTTGAAGGAGATCATCCATTTGCTACATATCACGAATCTCTTGGCGAAAAAATGGCACGTATTGTTGGGGGTCATAAGAAAGAAGTAGTAGCCATGAATAGCCTCACTGTGAATCTACATTTGATGCTGGTTTCCTTTTACAGGCCTGAGAAAGAGCGTTTTAAAATAGTAATCGAAAAAAATGCATTTCCTTCCGATCAGTATGCAGTAAAGTCACAACTTGAATTTCACGGTTATGATCCGGAAACAGCTCTTTTGGAATTGGAGCCCAGGGCCGGTGAAGATATTTTGAGAACTGAGGATATTTTAGAGTTGATCAGAAACAAAGGCAAGGAGATCGCGCTGATCATGATCGGCGGACTTAATTATTATACGGGTCAGGCTTATGACATGGAAAAGATTACTCAAGTGGGGCATGCCATGGGCTGTACGGTTGGTTTTGACCTGGCACATGGGGCCGGAAATCTCAGTTTGTCATTGCATGATTGGGGGGTTGATTTTGCTGTATGGTGCACCTACAAGTATATGAATTCCGGTCCCGGTGGGATAGCAGGATGTTTTGTACATGAGCGACATTTAAAGCGCAAGGACCTTAAAAGGTTTACCGGTTGGTGGGGACATGATAAGGCCACTAGGTTTTTGATGGACGATACCTTTGTTCCCATAGAGGGGGCCGAAGGTTGGCAAATGAGCAATGAAACAGTCTTGTCTATGGCTGCTTTAAAAGCATCTCTTGAAATTTTTGAGGAAGTTGGTATGGAATCGCTTATCAAAAAATCACGATTGTTAACGGGTTATCTTGAATTCCTGATAGTGTCTTTGCAGAGTCAAAGGATAGAGATTGTTACACCCAAACAGCCTGATGAAAGAGGCGCCCAGTTATCAATTAGGGTGTTGAACAGTGACAAGTCGTTATTTCGGGCCATCAGTGATAAGGGAGTCATTGCGGATTGGCGTGAACCAGATGTGATCAGAATCGCTCCAACTCCATTGTACAATAGTTTTAAAGATGTGTTCTTGTTTGTTCGAATAGTAAAGGAGGAACTAAATCTCTAAAAATCAGATAAAGTTATTTATCATTTTTTTGATTCCTAATTAATATCATAGTTTATTGTATTTACTGGCCTTAATTTTGGACAAATACTATAAGCTTATGAAAGATCAAAAAAAGTGCCTGGTTTGTAATAGAGGTCAACAGGAAATTCCGATAACTGAATTCTTATATAAGGATTCAAGTTTTTTTATCTGTGCGCAGCATATACCTGTTTTAATTCATGATCCACAAAAATTGGTCGGATTACTGCCTGATGCTGACAAAATGCAAGGTGTATAAAAAAACCCGAAATCTCTGATTCCGGGTTTCTTAGTATATATTTTCAGAAGATTTATTCTCCTAAAAAAGGATATCTGTAATTGGTTGGAGGAACAAAGGTTTCTTTTAATGTTCTGTTTGACACCCAACGCAATAAATTCCAAACCGAACCGGCCTTGTCATTTGTTCCTGAGCCTCTGGCTCCGCCAAATGGCTGCTGACCAACAACTGCACCTGTTGGCTTGTCATTGATATAGAAATTTCCAGCAGCGTTCTCCAACTTGCTTGTGGCTGTTTCTATGACGTATCTGTCTTGACTAAAAATGGCTCCGGTCAAAGCGTATTCGCCGGTTTGATCTACCAGATCAAGAACTTCTTCCCATTGCTTATCCTCGTAAACATAAATCGTTATAATTGGCCCGAACAATTCAGTACACATGGTTTCATACTGAGGATTGGTCGTCACGATTACCGTTGGTTCAATAAAATACCCTACAGAACCATCATAACCACCTCCAACAATAATTTCGGCATCCTTGTCTTTTTTAGCCTGATCAAGATAGCCTGACAATTTTTTAAAGGCTCGATCATCAATTACAGCATTGATAAAATTCGAGCTGTCTCCTGGTGATCCTATTTTAAACGATTTCACATCTTTTATCACTGATTCTTTGATGTCTGCCCAAAGGCTTTTTGGTAAATATGCCCTGGAAGCTGCCGAACATTTTTGCCCCTGGTATTCAAAAGCACCTCTTGAAATGGCGGTTGCCACTTCCTGAGCATTTGCCGAAGGATGCGCCCAAATAAAATCTTTCCCTCCAGTTTCTCCAACGATTCTTGGATAAGAACGGTAGTGTTTTACATTTGCACCAATTGTTTTCCAGAAATCATCAAATACAGGTGTAGATCCTGTAAAGTGTACGCCTGCGAAATCTTTGTGATTTAACAATACATCTGTGATAGTTGATGAGTTCCCTGTAACCATGTTGATCACGCCGTCAGGTAATCCTGCTTCTTTGAATATTTCCATAATCACATTAGCCGAATACACCTGAGATCTTGCCGGTTTCCAGATTACAACATTACCCATCATTGCCGGAGCTGCGGGTAAATTTCCGGCAATCGCCGTAAAGTTAAAGGGAGTGATGGCATAGATAAAACCCTCAAGAGCTCTGTACTGCATTCTGTTCCAAATGCCAGGAGATGAATCAGGCTGATTCGTATAAATATCTGTCATGAATTCAACATTGAATCGCAAGAAATCTATCAGTTCACAAGCAGCATCAATCTCTGCCTGCATGACGTTTTTAGATTGGGCGATCATGGTGGCCGCATTCATTTTGTATCTGTATGGACCTGCCAACAATTCGGCTGCTTTTAAAAAGATGGCTGCACGATGCTCCCAACTGGTCTTAGCCCATTTTACCCTTGCTTCAGCAGCCTTTTCAACGGCTAATTCAATATGTTCTTTGTCTGCAGTATGATACTGACCCACGCAATGCTGATGATCATGAGGCGGGTGTATATCAACTGTGTTTCCGGTTCTGTATTCTTTACCGCCGATATAAAATGGAATATCAACCTGCTCGTTGAACATTTTATTGTAAGTGGCAATTAAATCTTTGTGTTCTGCCGTTCCAGGAGCATAGGCGTTAACCGGCTCATTTACAGCTTTAGGTACCTTGAAAAATCCGTTTGACATATGTTTTTATTTTAGATTGAAACAATTCCATTTTTAATGATGGCAAAGGTACGAATTATGTAAGATTTTAAGTCTTAACTACAGCCTAAATATTAACTTTGTACATCTGATTGTCAAATTTTTTAAATTACCATTTTTAATGTGCACAGTAACTTTTTTGCCCTTAGCAAATAAGGGGTTTGTATTGACATCAAACCGGGATGTTGGCTATCAAAGAGAAAAAGCTTTGTATCCGAAAACTTATGTTGAGGATGGTGTTTCAGTACATTATCCAAAAGATGGCAAAGCCGGAGGTACCTGGATTGGAACAAGCCGAGAAAATCGGTTGATCTGTTTGTTAAATGGAGGTTTTGAAAATCATAAGAGAGCAACTTCCTATCCAAAAAGCCGGGGTTTTATTGTTAAGGAATTACTGATTGCAATAAATTTTGAAGAGACCTCCTTAGAAATAGATTTGGAAGAGATAGAACCGTTCACACTGGTGGTAGTTGACTGCAAAGAAAAAAAGCAGCTTTTTGAATTTGTTTGGGATGGTAAGAACAGACATTTAAGAGAACTGGAATGGCAACCTTCAATTTGGTCTTCTTCAACCTTATATACTGATACCATGAAAGCGATGCGGCAAGACTGGTTCAGGGAATGGTTTATCGGAAAGGGCAGGACACCTGAAAATATTATGGATTTTCATAAACACGCAGGTTTAGGGTTTCCCGAAGTAGATGTTTTTATGAAAAGGGAAAAAGTAGGAACGGTAAGTATTACCCAGGTTGTAAAAACTGCGGATCGCTTTGATATGGCATATTTTCCGTATAGATTAGATAAGGAAGGCAAGGAATGAAATAATGAGTCCTCCGATAAGGGACAAAAACATAAATGCTGTATTGAGCAACATGTATTTGATAAATGTTTTGAACCACCCTTGTTCGTAAAATTTTCTCATAGCCAAATAGAGATAGACCATAAATGTGATGAGAAAAATAAAAAATCCGGTGCTTGAGTTAGCGAATCTGTTTACAATCATAAAGATCAACAGTAACAAGAAAAAAACGGTTTGAATATGAAAAACAAAGACTAAGTTCTCAGTATAATTGTATTTTCTTCTGATATATAATAAAGAAACGACCAGCGTAAAAATAGGTAACAAAAAGAATAAGGCAACTGAGATTCTTGAAAGTACCCTGTCTATAAAATCTATCCAATAGTTCTCATCGCCAAAGGCATCACCCCATTCTTTAGATTTGCTGAACAGAAATACATTCCAGTAACTTGTTTCAAAACCAAGTTTCTCAAGAGATTGTGCTGAATTTGCATCTGGATAATCTTTTTGATAATCCATAAATGATTGTATTTTATTGAACCCATTTTGATTGCGATTTGAACGATAAATCATAGCTAATGGGATCTCGTAATCTATTTCTTTGGCATTAAGAATGCTGTCCAAATGTTTGATTCCCTTCTTTTCTAAATTTCCTTTAGTTGAGATTTCCTTCCATATCATTGAGGCTGCTGAGGCACTGTTGAGATTGATATTTTCGTCATTATCTGCATGTTGTTCTGCTCTTTCACCAATAAGCCCAAGAAGATCTTTCATAATAGAATCTTTCTCAGAAAGCAAAAGGTTATTATTTTTAAAAGTCTTTAATATGCCAGAATTTGAAACTATGGAATCAACGAAGCTATGCAATATTAAGGTCTGTTGTTTGGAGCGTTTATCGTTTTCACTCTGAATGGAATCTTTATTTAATGAAATATTATCGATTCCAGCATTGATGATTGATAAGGTTGACGAATCTATCTTTACATCATTTTTTTTCAACTCCTTTAAGGTTTCAGATTTTATACTATCAAGAATTCCTTTTCCTTGATTAAGATTTATTTCGGGGATTAATGCAGCGGAAGTTTCATCTAAAGATTTATACTTGTCAATGGTTGAAAAGATTCCTACCACCAGAAAAAATAAAATCGTGATGTGAAGATATAATTGAAAGGGGTTTACATATTTAATTCGTTTCCCTTCAACATATTCTTTGGTCACACCTCCTGGTTTAAATATCAGTGGAATTACGGTTTTTAAAAATCGATTATCAAACGAATAAAAATCTTCCAGGTATACTGATATGTATTGTTTTACACTAAGCCTGTTCATGTCATTGACTTGACCGCATTGTGAACAGAAATTATCTTCCTCTGAAATATGGGTTCTGCAATTTAAGCATTCATTGCCACGAATATTTTTTGTAAATCTGGTTATTGATTTCATAAAAAGGCTAATTCAACCGAAAAATAAAAGTAAGCAAATTAATTAAAAGTAGCAGGAAGCATTAACTGGAAAGTTGGAATGCTTACTCTGAATTTTTCCGAAGTGGAAAAATTAATCATGTTATAATACCCATTCATTGAACCAATGGGAGACACCAGAAAACAATGTGAGGAATACGTATAGGAGTCCTTGGGTTTCAAAATGGGTTTTTTACCCACAACACCTTCACCTTCAATTACTTCAAAATTATTTAAAGAGTCAAAAATGTTCCATCGGCGACTGAGTAATTGCACGGTGTCACTACTTTGATTTTCAATGGTAATGCCGTAGCTAAAAGCATAATACACCTTCGAATTTTGATAGCGGTTGCCTTCAAAATTTGAGGTGATTGATATTTTTATACCCTTTGTAACTTGTTGAACCATAGCTTTTCAATGCCGTTAATCGACTGTGCAAAGATAGGAATTATTTTAAAAAATATGAGACTTTCCTTTTTTCGTTTCTTTTGCAAGTTCCTGAATGCTCCTTTTATTTAATTCATTGAATAATTGATCGCGAAGTGGACCAGTAAGATGATGAATAGCACAGGGGTTTTCGTCACTGCATTTAGGCAGACCCAAAAAGCAGGAACTAAAGGTGTCATATCCGTCAATACACTGGATGATTGACATAAGATTTCCTGACAATTGATCAGGACTTAAATAAAATCCACCCTTTGGGCCTTTGCTGGAAGTAATGAGCTTTTCCTTATTTAAAGTCTGAAATATTTTAGCAAGAAACGGGACCGGAACATGGATGTTTTCTCCCACTTCTTTTGATCCTAATTTGTTTAGGTCAGAAGCATGAATGGCAAGATATAGAACTCCCCGAATTGCATATTGACTTTGGTTACTTAGCATAGTACAAATATAAAAGATAAATATATCCTTTATATGATTAAAGTCATGTTTTAGCTTACTTAGGTTACATAATTTTGTAACTTTGAACACAATATTGTAAAAAACTAACTTAATTTTTTTAATGATGAAAAGCCACATATTAATCATTGTAGCACTATTTATGTTTTCAGTTTCTTCCTGTAAGAAAGATGAGCAACAAACCAGCAAGCCGACGTCTGAAAAAGCTTCTGAAACGAATGACCACAAGGGGCAAGCCTCAGTTGAAGACAAAGAATCTGATGCCAATGCACTTCAGGTAGCGAAATCGATAGAAGATTTTAGCACTTTAGTTGCTGCCATAGAGGCCGCCGGTGTTGAAGACGCTGTTGTTAACACAGGCCCTTTGACAATATTTGCACCTTTGAATTCTGCGTTTGCAAAACTTCCTGAGGGAACCGTTGAGAATTTGGTCAAGCCTGAGAACAAAGCTACTTTGGCTTTTATTCTAGTCAATCACGTTGCTCCTGCCAATTATCCAATCAAACAACTTAAAAAAGAAGTCAAAAAGGGAAGAAAACTTTATATGGCTTCAGGAAATTATTTGCTTGTTGAAAGCAAGGATGGGAAAATTTTTGTAGGAGGTACTGAAGTTTTAAAAACAGTAAAAGTGAGTAATGGCTGGATACACGTAATTGATGATGTATTGGTGCCAGGCAAATAAATATTTTAAAACAAAGAAATGAATTTGAAATTAGTAGTAGTATTAGTCTTTTTATTATCATTGGCAAGTTGTGGAGGTGATAAACCAAAAAATGAAACACCGGTGGCCGCACCTCAACAAGAGGGAAAAGCTGCTCCATCAGCAACTGACCCAATGTCTAATAAAGGAATCGGCCCCATTAGCAGCGTGACCTTAGGAGAAATAGATCAGACTTTGGTGGCCGAAGGGGAAACCGCATTCAAAGCAAAATGTACAGCCTGCCATAAAATCAGCAAAAAGTTTGTGGGTCCTGCGCTAAAAGGAATAACAGAAAGAAGATCACCTGAATGGATCATGAACATGATATTAAATCCTGAGGAAATGATTCAAAATGATCCTATAGCCAAACAATTATTGGTTGAGGCAAACGGAGCGCCAATGGCAAATCAGAATTTAACAGAAGAAGAGGCCAGAGCTATTTTAGAATACTTTAGAACAAAAAATTAAAACGACTTAAATCTTAATAAATTATGAAAACAATGTTTAAATATTTTATCACCTTGACCGTACTTTCCACATGGTTAGTGTCGTGTGGTGATATGAATTCAGGTAAATCTGGAAATCAAGGTGCATTATCTAGTAATGCAGCCGAGAAAGTATACGTTGCTCCAGGAGAGCACGATGAATTCTATGCCTTTGTTTCAGGAGGATTCAGTGGCCAGCTTGCAGTCTATGGTTTGCCTTCAGGAAGACTTTTTAAAGTTATACCTGTATTCTCCGTAGATGCAGAAAAAGCGTATGGATTTAATGAAGAAACCAAACCCATGTTGAATACTTCACATGGCTTTATTCCTTGGGATGATTCACACCATCCGGATATATCTCAAACCGCAGGTGAATTAGACGGAAGATATGTATTTATCAATGGTAACAATACACCGCGTATTGCTAAAATTGACCTGACTACATTTGAAACAACTGAAATCATAGAAGTACCTAATTCAGCTGGTAACCACAGTTCGTCATTCGTGACTGAAAATACAGAATATGTTGTGGCCGGAACCCGTTTCAGTATTCCTTTCCCACAAAGAGATATGCCTATTGCTGAATACAAAGGTAATTTTAAAGGGGCCTTATCTTTTATTTCTGTTGATCCTGAAGACGGAGGAATGGAAATTAAGTTCCAAATCATGATGCCAGGTTTTGATTATGACCTTTCACATCCAGGAAGAGGTGACTCTCATGGATGGTTCTTTTTTACAACGTATAATACGGAAGAGGCAAATTCATTATTGGAGGTTAATGCTTCACAAAATGACAAGGATTTTATCGCTGCCATCAACTGGAAGAAAATAGAAGCTTATGTGAATGGTGGAGGCGGAAAAAAAGTTCCTGCTAACTACGCGCATAACGTATATGATGATGATACTCACAGCGCTACTTCTACCATGATGAAAGAAGTTCTTGTAGTAGATCCTAGCGAAGTTCCCGGAGCTATTTATTTTATGCCAACTCCAAAATCTCCTCATGGTTGTGATGTGGATCCAAGTGGTGAGTATATTGTTGGTAGTGGAAAACTTGCTGCAGAATTAACAATTCACTCTTTTAGCAAGATGTTGAAAGCCATTGAAAACAAAGATTTTGACGGTGAGGCTTATGGTATCCCGATTTTATCTTATGAAGCTACTTTAGCGGGAGCAGTTAAACAACCAGGATTAGGACCACTTCACACTGAATTTGATGGTAAAGGAAATGCTTATACAACTTTCTTTATTTCTTCAGAAGTTGTGAAATGGAAATTAGGAACATGGGAAGTTTTAGATAGAAAACCAACGTATTACTCAGTAGGTCACTTGATGATCCCAGGTGGTAATTCAAGAAAGCCATTTGGCAAATACGTGTTAGCGATGAATAAGATCACAAAAGACAGATACCTGCCAACAGGGCCAGAGGTTACTCAGTCTGCTCAGTTATATGATATCTCAGGAGATAAAATGGAATTGTTGTTGGATTTTCCAACCATTGGAGAACCACATTATGCTGCAGGTATTCCTGCTGATATTGTGGCGAAGAATTCGAAGAAATTCTTTAAACTTGAAGATAACAATCACCCATACGCTGTTAAAAGCGAGGCTGAATCCAAAGTGGTTAGAGATGGAAATGAAGTACATATTTATTTGACTATGATAAGGTCACATTTTGCGCCAGACAATATTGAAGGTGTTCAGGTAGGGGATAAGGTGTATTTTCATGTTACTAATCTTGAACAAGACTATGATGTACCTCATGGAGTTGCAATGATTGGTGCCAATACTTCTGAATTATTGATCATGCCAGGTCAAACAGAAACATTTACTTGGGAGCCAAAACAAGAAGGTGTTTGGCCATTCTATTGTACAGATTTCTGTTCAGCTTTGCACCAGGAAATGCAAGGATATGTTAGGGTCTCTAAAAAAGGTTCGAATGTGCCTATTTCATTTACGCTTGACGGCGATGCTGTTGACGTAGAATAATATTAAGATTGAGGTTAAGTTAATTATTGTAGAAAACGGGCAGTGGATCTTTAACTGCCCGTTTTCGTTTTAAATGATATAAATCATGCTTAGCAAATCCTAGTCATTGTAATTTTGATGTGAAAAAATCGTTGATTTCCTAATCTAATTATGAACACAAAATGAAAAAATCTAAAATCTTAATGATCATTGGGCCTTTATTAATGTTGGGGCTATTCTTATTGCCACTTTGGAACATCACTTTGGAAGCACCCCAGTATCCCATTCCTCTTGGGATGAATATTCATATCAATGAGTTTAGTGACGTTCATGAATTCGATATCAAGAACATCAATTTGATGAACCATTATGTGGGTATGAAATATATCCCCGAAACAATTCCTGAATTTAAATTATTTCCGATTGTAATAGGAGTTATGATAGTAGTTGGTGTGCTCATCGGGATTTTTGCCAATTACAAATGGTTTATTGGATGGTTCATCTTGATGTCTATTCTTGGAATTGCAGGAATATATGATTTCTATCTCTGGGAATATGACTACGGTCATAACCTTGACCCAAAGGCTATTATGAGCTTTAAAAACCCTGATGGGAGCCCAATGGGATTTCAACCACCGCTTTTTGGAACCAAACATATTCTAAATTTTGTTGCACATTCATATCCGCGAACAGGAGCGTATTTGATGTTTGTGGGGATGATGCTAACAGTTGTGGCTTTCTTTGTAGGTAAGAAAGAGGCCAAGACAGAAAGTAACTAATCGGATCATCATTTTTGCGAGAACAATGATGTAGATTTATTGGTTTATATTTGTCGAACTAACTAAAAAAACATGAAAAAAGTATTTGTTGCTGCTTATGCGGCTGTGCTGTGTTCATTCTTTTCCTGTGCCATCGAGCCGGAACAGATCAATTACGGTCAGGATGCATGTCATTTTTGTCAAATGACCATCGTTGATCAGCAACATTCTGCACAATATGTAACCAAAAAAGGCAAACAATTTAAGTTTGATGCCATTGAGTGTATGGTCAATGAACTTGCTGAAAAGGAAATTGAAAACATAGAAATATTTCTGGTTGCCGATTATAAAAACCCCGGCCAAATGACTTCTGCTGCGGGCGCCACCTATCTTATCAGTAAAGAAATTAAAAGCCCGATGGGGGCTTATCTTTCGGCATTTTCATCTATTAAGGATGCGAATAATACCAAGTCTGAAAGTGATGGTCAACTCTTTACCTGGACTGAATTACTTAAAAAATTCGATGGGCAATAAATGAAAAGAACTGGTCTGATCATTCTGAGTTTCACTTGTTTGTTTTCCGTTTACGGAAAACAGATTGAGGTGTGTTCAACCTGTGAGGTGAAAACCATTAAGCAGGCTATTTCCTTAAGTGCAGACGGAGATGAGATCATTATCAGGAGTGGGATTTATAAGGAGCATGATATTGTTGTAGATAAATCGGTTCATATCAAGGGAATTGACCGTCCTGTTATAGATGGTGAGAATAAAGAAACCATCTTTAGGTTTGTGACTGATAATTTTTCGGTCAGTGGTCTTGAGATCATTAATGTGGGCCAGAGCTATACCAAAGATTTTGCGGCAATTCTGGTGTCGCAAGCCAATGATTTTAAGATAGAAAACAATATATTAAAAAAGGTATTCTTCGGCATATTGATCGAGAAATCGAAAAATGGTGTTATTTCTAATAATAAGGTCAGCAGCAATGCTATTTCACAGGCAAATTCTGGGAATGGAATTCATCTTTGGCACTGCTCGAATATGACGATTTTCAAAAATGAGTTAAAAGGGCTTAGAGATGGAATATATTTTGAATTTGTAAAAAAGAGCAAAGTATATGAAAATCGAAGTTTAGAAAACCTTCGCTACGGACTCCATTTTATGTTTTCAAATGAAAATACCTATTCTTATAATGTATTTAAAAACAATGGAGCAGGAGTTGCCATTATGTTTTCCAAATTTGTGAAAATGTATCATAATAAATTTGAACATAATTGGGGATCGGCATCATATGGTTTATTGTTAAAGGAGATCTATGACGCAGAAATTGAAAATAATACATTTGAACAAAACACGATAGGAATAAGTGTTGATGGATCAACAAGGATCAATTATAAAAGGAATACTTTTTTGAATAATGGATGGGCCATCAAGATTATTGGCGCTTGCTATGAGAATGTATTTTCAGAAAATAATTTCTTAAATAATGCCTTGGATCTGTCTTATAACAGCAAGATCAATTCCAATAGTTTTGAAGGCAATTTCTGGAGTGAATATGCAGGATATGACCTCGATAGAAATGGGGTGGGAGACATTCCTTACCGACCCGTGAAATTGTTTTCATATATTGTACATAATACTCCTGAAACAATTGTATTGCTGCGAAGCATGTTTGTGGATATCATTAATTTTTCCGAAAAGGTTTCTCCGGTCTTTACCCCTGATAACCTTATAGATAGCAACCCTCTGATGAAAAGGATTTATGATTCAAATTAATAATTTAAATAAAAAATTTGGCAAGCTGACAGTATTAGACGGGTTAAATCTCGATATTGCTTCGGGAGGTATTTTTGCCATTCTGGGCCCTAACGGATCAGGGAAAACCACCCTGATCAAAAGTATTTTAGGTATGGTGATTCCTGATAAGGGAGATATCAAACTAAATGGGGAAACTGTTCTTAACAAGTGGAATTACAGAAATGATATCAATTATTTACCTCAGATAGCAAATTTTCCTGCAAATCTAACTGTAAAGGAATTGATTAAAATGGTCAAGAATTTAAGACCAAAACAGGCAAGTGATAAGGCGCTTATCGAACTTTTCGGTTTGGAATTGTTCCTAGACAAAAAACTTGGCAATCTATCTGGGGGAACAAAGCAAAAAGTAAATATTTTGCTCACTTTTATGTTTGAAAGTGATCTTATTATATTGGATGAGCCCACAACAGGTCTTGATCCTATCTCACTGATTCATTTAAAGGAGATTATTAACCTTGAGAGGGAAAAGGGTAAAACCATATTAATAACCACACATATCATGAGCTTTGTGGAGGAGGTCGCAGATGAGATCGTTTTTTTACTGGATGGAAAAATTTATTTTAAAGGGACTTCTAGAGCTTTAAAAGAACAAACCGGGCAAACAGACCTCGAACATGCCATTGCCAAATTGATTTCGAAAGAATTATGATCAAGATACTAAAATATAGCTTTTTTGACCTGATGAGAAGCAGATGGAGTTACGTTTATTTTGCGTTCTACCTGGCTTTGGGATTCGTCTTGTTATTTCTTAATAATGATGTAAACAAGGCGATCATTACACTCATGAATATCATCATTGTACTTACACCTTTGATTGGCACCATCTTTGGCGTAATGTATTACTATAATTCTAAAGAATTTACAGAATTACTTCTGGCACAGCCTATTAAAAGGAATACAATCTTTATGGGGCAATATCTCGGAATATCAATTTCGCTCACCCTAAGCCTTATTCTTGGACTTGGGATACCGTTTTCACTTTATGGACTGTTTGTGTCTTCAGCTATTTTTGATTTTTCACTCTTGTTATTGGTCGGCACTTTGCTCAATTTTATTTTTGTCGCTCTGGCCTTTAATATTGCACTTTCAAACGAGAATAAAATTAAGGGTTTTGGATACGCCATTTTGATGTGGTTGTTTCTGGCAGTGATTTATGATGGTGTATTTTTGATCTCACTAGTGATGTTCAATGAATATCCCTTAGACAAATTTGCCTTACTTACCACCATGTTTAATCCCATTGATCTGTCCAGGATTTTGATCCTGTTAAAATTGGATATTTCAGCTTTATTAGGATATACTGGAGCGGTATTTAAGAAATTCTTTGGTACAAACCTGGGATTAGTCCTGTCAATTGCTGTGATGCTTTTATGGGTTTTATTACCTGTTTGGAGAATTAAAGTAAAACTTAAAAAGAAGGATTTTTAAAGCAGTTAGCTTATTTCTTAATTTCCCCTCCTATGATGGGGTAACCGGCATTGATCCAATTAAAAAAACCTTCATCAATGACTGCTGTATTTTTAAAGCCTTGTTTCCTCAGCATGTTGATAACCTTGTCTGATGCCGCATGAGGGCAAGAACAGTAAGCGATGATCCAGGTGTCATTATTCGGCAAGCCATCAGCTACCTTATCTTCAGTAATATAATAGGGCATTGGAATGGCCCCAGGTATATGGGCGTTATGCCATTCGGAGGTAGTTCTTGTATCTAAGATGACCAATTTGTTTTTATCTTTTAAGGCTTTGGCCACCTGCTCCATGGGTACATATCTTCCCTCTCTCAAAGTGAATTCAGGTCTTTCACCTTTTGGGTTTGTCACATAGTTTTTGGGTTCCGGGAAGGGTGATAATTCTTTTGGTTCAGGACTCCATCCTGATGTAAGGCTTCTGATATACGCTGTGAGATCGTCGATCTGCTCATCTGATAATTGCCGCTTAAAGGAAATCATTTCTGTATCTTCCCTTCCATTTTCAATGGCGTATTTAATATAAGCGTCAGTCGCAAAAGCCAGATATGCCGGGTTTGCGAGGGATGGTGCCGTTATACCTTCAGCTTTTTTTCCGTGGCATTCAGCGCATTTTTGTTTAAAAATTGCAGATCCATTTATAATATCCCCTTCAATCGGATCTAAAGACAAGGCTATAGTTTCCACTCCTGATTTGTGTTTTAGCCAAATGGCAAGGCTAAAGATGTCTTTCATGCTTAAAGGGCCGCCCGAATCGCTCAGGTAAGCTGCCATAGCTGTGTTTGGCCTGCCAAATCCGATAGAACTGGCTAAAAAATTTAGAGGCATCGTTGACATAAGCGATTTTGATTTGAGCGATGGCGCATAATCGGCTGCGCCACCTTCTCTGTCTGCTCCATGACAAAGTGAGCAGTATTTCTGATAATTCTGCTCGGCTCTCTCCGCATCAATTTTCGTAAGTGGCGCATTTCTGATCTGAGCATGGATTGTACCCATTCTTAAAGAGAAAAAAAAAGCGAAAATAAAAAGGGAAATTGAATAAATAGTTGTCGATCTGCACATCAGAGCAAATTATAAAAAAGTATGCAAATTTACTAATGTGTTTTAATATCTTTGAATTTTTAAAATTTTAGCTTCAACAATGGAAAATCAAGTTTCTACAAAAACAAAGAATCAGCTGGGTGTCAAAACGTATCAGGCTGTATATATTACAAAGGTGTATAACTGGATGGCTCTTGCCTTATTTATTACAGGACTTGTAGCCTACTTTACAGCAACTTCACCTCAACTATTTAATGCAATAATAGGTTCCCGGATCTTGTTTTTTGGATTGATCATTGGTGAGCTGGCATTGGTTGTCTACTTGAGCAGAGCAATAAATACGATGAGCAGAAATATGGCAATAGGCGCGTTTCTAGTATATTCTGTGCTGAACGGCCTTACCATGTCGGTGATTTTTATGGCGTATACCTCGAATTCAATTGCGACTACTTTTTATATCACTGCAGGGACCTTTGCAGCCATAAGTTTTTATGGATATACAACCAAAAAAGACCTCACTAGCATAGGGAACATGGCTTTTATGGCGTTGATTGGGATCATCATAGCTTCGATTGTAAATATGTTCTTACAAAATGAAATGATGTATTGGATCATTAGTTATCTGGGGGTTGCTGTTTTCGTTGGTCTTACGGCTTATGATACTCAAAAGTTAAAAGAAATTGGAAGCAGAGGTTTTGCCAATGAGGATAGTATGGAGAAAATGTCAATTATGGGTGCTTTAACCTTGTATCTTGACTTTGTCAATCTCTTTCTCTTTTTACTCAGAATCTTCGGAGGCAGAAAGTGAGTTAGATCTTTTTAACGTATTTTTGTTTTGAAGATCGTTGCTTTTTAATTTTTAAGTAACTGTATTACAGATTTGTATAATATTTCTTTAGGAAGTAATTATCAAGCTTTGGTTTTGTTTAAAGACCAATGTATTCGTATATTTATCCTAAAAATTGAGCTATGGTCAGCCAGATCATGGCTGTTTGTTTATAAAGGTTTATGGGAAATTACAAGCCAAAAAAACGACTTGAGACCAGAGAATATATCCAGGGAGTTCTAAAAGGAGACAGGGTATTGTTGTCAAGAGCGATAACAATAGTTGAGAGTAATCTTGCAACTGATAAAATCTTGGCAAAAGATATCATCCAGGCTATTTTACCAAGTTCGGGAAATTCAATAAGAATTGGTATTACAGGAGTGCCGGGAGTAGGGAAGAGTACTTTTATAGAAGTCTTTGGGAAGCATTTGATTGAACTGGGACATAAGGTGGCCATTCTTTCAATTGATCCCAGTAGTCAGCGATCGAAGGGGAGTATTCTCGGAGATAAAACCAGAATGGAGGAACTAGCTACAAGACAGGAGGCCTATATAAGACCTTCTGCTTCAGGAGACACTTTGGGTGGCGTAGCGAATAAAACCGGTGAAACTATGCTACTCTGCGAGGCAGCAGGTTATGATGTGATCCTTATAGAGACCGTGGGTGTTGGCCAATCAGAAACGGCTGTTCATGGAATGACAGACTTCTTCTTGCTGTTGATGTTGTCTGGGGCTGGAGATGAATTACAAGGCATTAAAAAGGGTATCATGGAAATGGCAGATATGCTGGTTATTAATAAGGCAGATGGAGATAATGTCAAGAAAAGTCAGATAGCCAAAAGACAGTACGAAAATGCCTTGCATATTTTTCCTCAGGCTGATTCTGGTTGGACTCCGGTGGTAACTACCGCTTCTGCACTTAAGAATATAGGTATTGCAGAGGTTTGGGAACAAGTCAAGGAATTTATGAAACTTGTTAATGACAATGGTTATTTTAAAACAAATAGAAAAGAACAGCAAATAAAATGGATGTATAATAATATTCATGAAGAATTAAAGCAACTGTTTTACGGGTCTGAGCATATTACTGAGCATTTAAAGACCCTTGAGAAAGAGATTATCGATGCCAAAGTTTCTCCAGTTAAGGCGGCAGAAAAGATCATTAAGGAATTTAGATCAACAATCTGAATTCTATTCAATAAAAAAGGCCCTTATATATAAGAGCCTTTTATTTTTATACAACGAGATTTATTCGTTGGCCAAATACATTTTCATCATCTTTATAGCAGATTCTGCAATTACGGTTCCAGGACCAAAAACAGCTGCAACCTTTCTTTCGAATAAATAGTCGTAATCCTGGGCAGGAATAACACCTCCTGCGAATACCATAATGTCTGGTCTACCAAGGTTCTCCAGCTCATCGATTAACTGCGGGATTAAAGTTTTATGACCTGCCGCCAAACTGGAGGCACCCACAAAATGCACATCATTCTCTATGGCCTGTTTGGCAACCTCCTCCGGGGTTTGGAACAAGGGTCCCATGTCAACGTCAAAGCCAAGATCGGCAAAACTTGAAGCAACAACTTTGGCTCCTCTGTCATGTCCGTCCTGTCCCATTTTGGCAACCATAACTCTTGGTCTTCTCCCTTCCAGTTCCGCAAAGTGATCGGCAAGTTTTTGAGCTTCAGCAAAAGTTTTGTCATCACTCACTTCCTTTTTATAAACTCCACTGATCAGTTTTGTATCGGCTTTATGTCTGCCAAAATGTTTTTCCATGGCATCGGATATCTCACCTAGAGTGGCAAAATTTTCAGCGGCATCCACGGCCAGCTCGAGCAGGTTTCCTTTACCTCCTCCGGCACAATCTTCAATAGCTTTTAACTTGATGATTACAATGGCCTGATCTCTTTGTTCTTTCAGCTGATTCAATCTTGTGATCTGGGATTCTCTAACAGTGGTATTGTCAATTTCGAGTATCTCAATATCTGACGCCTCTTTGGTTTGGTATTTGTTTACTCCTACAAGGATATCCTGTCCGGAGTCTAGTCTTGCCTGTTTTCGCGCTGAGGCTTCTTCGATCCTCATTTTGGGAACTCCGGTTTCAATGGCTTTGGCCATTCCGCCCAATTCCTCAACTTCTTCAATGAGTTTCCAGGCTTTTTTGGTTATTTCCTGGGTTAGATACTCCACATAAAAAGAACCGGCCCAAGGGTCGACTGATTTAGTGATCTGAGTCTCTTCCTGGATAAAGATCTGGGTGTTTCTGGCAATTCTTGCAGAGAAATCCGTTGGAAGTGCAATGGCCTCATCCAAAGCATTAGTATGTAAAGACTGTGTGCCACCCAAACTGGCGGCCATGGCCTCAATACAGGTTCGCGCCACATTGTTAAAAGGATCCTGTTCGCTTAAACTCCATCCTGAAGTCTGACTATGTGTGCGCAGCGCCATTGACTTTGGATTCTTGGGGTCGAATTGTTTGATGATCTTTGCCCAAAGCATTCTGGCCGCACGCATCTTAGCAATCTCCATAAAATGATTCATTCCAACTGCCCAGAAAAATGACAATCGAGGCGCAAATTCATCAATCTTTAATCCTGATTTTAATCCCGTACGGATATATTCCAATCCATCTGCTAAGGTATAGGCCAGTTCAATATCGGCTGTAGCACCTGCTTCTTGCATGTGATAGCCACTAATGGAAATGGAATTGAATTTTGGCATGTTTTTCGTGGTGTATTCAAAAATATCACCGATAATCTTCATCGAAGGAAGTGGTGGATAGATGTACGTATTACGTACCATAAACTCCTTTAGAATATCATTTTGGATGGTTCCACTCAGCTTGTCAAGACCAACGCCTTGTTTTTTAGCAGCTGCAATATAGAAAGCCATAATGGGTAGTACGGCACCATTCATCGTCATCGAAACAGACATTTTATCCAGAGGAATCTGGTCGAAAAGAATCTCCATATCCAATACAGAATCGATGGCTACACCTGCTTTTCCAACATCTCCAGTTACCCTGGGATGATCTGAATCATATCCTCGGTGTGTGGCCAAATCAAAGGCTACTGACAAACCTTTTTGTCCGGCAGCAAGATTTCTTCGATAAAAGGCATTCGATGCCTCAGCCGTAGAGAAACCAGCGTATTGCCTAACAGTCCAGGGTCTTAATACATACATGGTACTATAAGGACCTCTTGTAAAAGGAGGTAATCCCGCAGCAAAATCCAAATGCTCTGCCTGTTTTATATCATCTTTTGTAAATTCTTTTTTTACTGTAATGCCTTCAGGAGTGATCCAGGGATCCTGGTTCTCTAAAGGTTTTGGTTTTTCCTCAACACTTGCGTTGATCGTCAAATCTGAAAAATCAGGTCTCATATCTCCAAAGGTTTAATAGTTTTTTGAATTTTATCTTGAATCTCTGTAAGCGTTTTAAAAATGTCTGAACGCACATGTATAAATCCGTCGAGCCCTGCTTCCAGAAGAGATTCCTGTATCTCTTTTGGGAAACCTGCCAGCATCAATACTTTAGAAGTATTTTTAGATCTGAAATCCTTTACGAAATCCAGGGCTGATTCCTGATAATCAGAGTCAGAGCTGCAAATAACAACGACACTCGAATCAGACTCGGATGTTTTTTCAACAGCCTTCTCATAAGAATTAAAACTCTGCTCAGCTTGGATCTCAAAACCACTCACACCCATGAAATCATAGGAAAAGGCAGCTCTTGCCTTTCTCATCGTCAATTGACCAAAACTTATAATTTCTACCATAGGTCTAAAGCCATTTTGACTAACAAAATGCTCAGTTTTGTATCTGATTTTTTCCATATCAACACCGGCTCTTTGAGGTACTAACAATTTCGGATCATCATTTTCTTTTTGATGATCAAGGATGTCTTCAGAAATCGATTCCATGAGGTTCGGATATTTGTTGACCCCAACCATGGCAAGTCTTCTTTGCGACAGGAGCTTGATCTTCTTCATTCTGATCTCTGCTATCTGAGCCTGAATAGTTTCATTTTCCACTTGTGAAATAAATCCTCCGTCAGCTTCAATAGATTTAAAAATATTCAAGGCATTTTGTGCCATTTGCAAACTCAATTCTTCAATATAATAGGATCCGTCTACGGGATTGGCAACTTTTCCAAAATAGGACTCCTCTTTTAAAATGTTGGTGATATTTCCGGCGATCCTGCTTGAAAAGTCACTTGACTTTTTAAACTGATCGTCATAAGCATCCAATTCAATTCCATCCGCATTACCCAATAAAGCCGCCATGGCCTCTGTTGTGGTTCGCAGCATGTTCGTATTGGCATCCGTTACAGACTTTGACCAGACCGATGTTTTGGCCGACAATCCAACCTTAGTATGGTATACTTTGTATTTTGCAGCTATTTCATGTAAAAGGCTATTGAATACTCTCAATTTGGCTATTTCCACGAAATATTCTGAACTTATTCCTAAAACAACATGAAGGTTTTCAAATATCTGTTGAGCTGAACAGTTCTTTTGAATCATTTGGTCGATTAAAAACACCAAAGAATTCAGGGTATAGGCAATTTCCTGAACCTGATTTGACCCTGCATCCTGATAAATAGTTCCGGATAATACAAGCGTTTTTAGATTCGGGTAATCTGAAAAACGGGTCGTTAGCTCACTTAATTGCTCCATGACACTGATGTCAAGTGTTCCCGTACTGAGATATTGATTAAAAAGGTTAAAATCAATATAGCCGGTTACCGTTTTTGGATCTATAGAGCGTTCTTCCAGGAAAGATGCTAGGGCTGAAGTAAAGGAAAACAATTCCTTATTCAAAATGTAGGATACTGAAATATTATTGAAATCAATATTTTCAAGTAATTCAGCAGCTGTTACCTCTGATCTTATTTCGAATATAAGCCCGGTCATACCCTCTTCCAACGCCTTTAGAGCCAGGCGGTTCCCTTCATTTGCTTCGTTAACCACAATTCTTCTGTAATTGGTTACCTGAGAACTGTTCTCTCCTGTATTTTTCAGAAACTCTTTCTGATCGTCTTTTGTATAAAAAGGTTGAAGATCTATTCCATTAAGGTTCTTCCAAACCAATTTTTTATTAAAGTCAGCTCCTTTAAGGTCGACATTAACTTTTTCAATCCAGTCCTGCTTTGTCGGAGGAATGAAATCCTGAAACAGCATTTTGTCTTTGCTATCGTTATCCATAACCTATGTTAATTTTTACAATTTAGTTTTACTAATTGGCGCAATAAATTTAATCATTATATGCTCACAAGCGTACCTGAAAATCTTTCATGAATGGCTTTATCCAATGTTTCGCGATGATCAGGATGAGCAACGTCTCTCAAAGCGTATGCTCTTTCCTTCAGATTTTTACCAAACAACTCAGCAATTCCGTATTCTGTAGCAACGAATCTGGCATGTGCCCTGGTGGTCACAACTCCCGCTCCTGGTTTTAAGGAAGGGACAATTTTAGAAACACCTTTGGCTGTTGTAGAGGTGATGGCGATAATAGGCTTTCCACCTTTTGACAGAGCTGCTCCTCGCATAAAGTCCATTTGACCTCCCACACCTGAGAACATCCTCAAACCAATTGAATCAGCACATACCTGTCCGGTCATATCAATTTCAATCGCCGAGTTGATCGCAGTAACTTTTGGATTCTGTCTGATGATTGCAGTGTCATTTACATAAGCGATGTCTCGCATTTCAATTTCTGCATTGTCATCCATAAAATCATAAAGTCTTTTGGTACCCATGGCAAATCCGGAAACAATTTTATACGGATTTACTTTTTTCTTAGCACCATTCACAATACCTTTTTCTACCAAATCAACAATGCCTTCTGAAAACATTTCAGTATGTACACCAAGATCTTTATGATTTGTAAGATATTTAAGAACAGCATTAGGGATTCCTCCGATACCCATTTGCAGGGTGGAGCCATCTTCAATGATCTCCGCTATATTCTTTCCAATTTGTTTTTCAGCCTCAGTTGGTGAAACAAATTTCATTTCATGTATCTCTTCCTCGACCAAAACACAGGCGTCAAAATTATTGAGATGAACAATGCCGTCTCCAAAGGTTCTTGGCATACTCTTGTTGATCTGCGCAATTATTTTTTTACCTTTTTCAATTGCTGAAATCACTATATCTACAGATACGCCCAAGGAACAAAACCCGTGTTTGTCTGGAGGCGATACATTGATCAGTACTACATCAAGATTCATATATCCCTCACGAAACAAACTGGGAATATCACTAAGGAAGATCGGAATATAATCAGCGGTGACACCAATCATATTTCTAATATTTCCTCCAATAAAAAAGGCATTGGTGTGAAAACTGTCCTTTAAATCGAGCGAAGTATAGCCACATTCACCTTCAGTATGTAAATGAACAATTTCGACGCCTTTTAATTCTGGCCCTCTTAGAACCATTGCTTTTACCAAAGCTTGTGGAGTTGCGGCGCCTCCCTGGATTAATACCCGGTTTCCTGATTTGATCAATTTAACAGCTTCTTGTGCTGTCATTATATTGGGAATTTTCATGTGATTTATATTTAGTCGTGATAATTATTGTTTTTCGTTTTAAGATAAGAAACTCAAAATAATACCTGCTGCGATAGCCGATCCGATCACCCCAGAAACATTAGGAGCCATGGCGTGCATTAATAAGTAGTTACTAGGGTCAGATTTTAACCCTTCATGGTGCACAACTCTTGCACTATCAGGAACTGCAGAAACCCCGGCAGCACCAATTAAAGGATTTATTTTATTATCTCCTTTTAAGAATCTATTCATAAATTTAGCGAATAGCAATCCTCCACATGTTGCAATAACAAATGAAATCGCGCCTAGTCCAAAAATTAACATAGAATCTTTTGTTATAAAAATATCGGCTTGTGTGGATGCCCCAACCGTAACCCCTAAAAGGATCGTTACAATATCAATTAATTTTGTACGAGCAGTATCAGCTAATCTTTCAGTTCTTCCAGACTCTTTTAATAAGTTTCCGAAGAATAACATTCCTAATAATGGTAACGCGCTCGGAGAAATAAATAATGTAAGTAGCATTGCTACTACTGGGAAAATCATTTTTTCCTTTTGAGAAACGGCTCTTGGCGGTTTCATTTTTATTTTTCTATCCTCTTTTGATATCAATAAACGCATTAGCGGTGGTTGAATTACTGGAACTAAAGCCATATACGAATAGGCGGCAATAGCAATAGGTCCAATTAAGTTTTTAACAGTTGTACCATCAGGCAATATGTTTACACCGTTTGCTAATTTAGATGATAAGAAAATCGCAGTAGGACCATCTGCTCCACCAATAATTCCTATCGCACCTGCTTCAGGAAGACTAAAGCCTAAATATAGTGCACCTATAAATGTTGCAAATACACCAATTTGTGCAGCAGCACCTAATAACATCAGTTTTGGATTAGCAATTAATGAGGAGAAATCTGTCATTGCTCCAATTCCTAAAAAGATAAGCGGAGGATAAATACCTTTAAGTACCCCGAAATAGAGATAGTTTAATACTGAACCCGCTTCGTAAATACCGGTTTGATTTCCTGCCACAAAAGGAATATTCCCAATTATAACACCAGCTCCAATAGGGATTAAAAGTAATGGTTCGTAATCGAATTTAATACCTAAATAGATGAATACAATTCCTATAAAAATCATTAAAAGGTTTCCAGATGTTGCATTTGCAAAACCGGTATAACTATAAAATGTTTTTATGCC
>RCNB010000374.1_pt1 | contig 30678 bp, 29 predicted proteins | sample 2041321 | NCBI WGS metagenome assembly RCNB01 (sample SAMN09708232, study PRJNA481090) | Marine sediment metagenome, whole genome shotgun sequencing project. | reverse complement strand
ATTACATTTTGTCAGTTAATAGTTTACTTAAATACCGCTATGTCAGAGTAAAAATATTTGGCTAGGATTTTGCTTTCTCCTATTTGATTTCGATAACAAACAGGAATCTTTAGTATATTTAATTTGAATTCAAAAAATTGAAAGATTATGATGGGATATTATATATTGATTGGTGCCATTGCTTTGGTAAGCTGGTTGGTAAGTCGCAAGCTAAAAAGCAAGTTCAAGTACTACTCTAATGTCCACTTGCAAAATGGAATGAGTGGCGCTGAGATTGCACAAAAAATGTTAGATGATCATGGCATTAGAGATGTTAAGGTAATATCTACTCCTGGGATGCTAACCGATCATTACAACCCAAAAAATAAAACGGTAAACCTTAGTGAAGGTGTTTATAATCAGAGAAATGCATCTGCAGCAGCTGTTGCGGCTCACGAAGTTGGCCATGCCGTACAACATGCTCAAGCATACGAGTGGTTGGGTATGCGCTCTAAGTTAGTGCCTATTGTAAGTGTTACCTCAAGCATGTCTACTTGGGTAGTTTTTGGTGGCTTGGCCCTTGGTGCAGCAGCGGGTATTGGTTTCGGCTATTGGGTCGCTGTAGCAGGATTGGTAATGATGAGTTTTGCTACGCTTTTCAGTTTTATAACCTTGCCAGTTGAGTACGATGCCAGTAATAGAGCTTTAGCGTGGTTAAAGGACAAGAACATAGTTACCCAAGCTGAATATGCAGGTTCAGAGGATGCTTTAAAATGGGCGGCAAGGACTTATTTGGTTGCTGCTATTGGTTCTTTAGCAACTTTGGTCTATTGGGGGCTACAGGTTTTTGGAGGTAGAGATTAAGACTTATTTAAAGAATAAATAGGCCTGTCGGTTTTATACTGTACAGGCTTTTTTATGTGCGAATCTGATTGTACTAAATCGTAATCTGCCTATCTATTTGCTGGGCGAGGGAAATAAAGGTTTCTGTTCTGGAAACCCCTTCAATTTGCTGAATTTCTTTATTTAGAACATGCATTAAGTGTTCGTTGTCTTTACATAAAATCTTAATTAGGATAGACCAGTTGCCCGTAGTGTAGTGGCATTCTAAAACTTCTGGTATTTTTTCCAATTGTTTTACCGCTACAGGATTGCTCATGGCCTTATCCAGATAAATTCCAATATAGGCCATTGTGGTATAGCCCATAGCTTTAGGGTTAATTACAAACTTAGAGCCGGCTAAAAGTCCAGAAGCCTCAAGTTTTCGTAATCTTTGATGTATTGCAGCACCAGATATACCAATATTTCGCGCAATTTCTAGAACTGGCTTACGGGCATCCTCCATTAAAAATCTTAAAATTTTCTTGTCTATACCATCAATTTTGACATTTTGATTAGGTGATTTCATATAAAGCATATTAAGTTGAAATCAAAAGTAAATAAAATACCTTCGTATTGTTAGTTTAGAAAAGAGGTGCTATAGATTCTTTAGAAGGTGCTTAACTGGCCACAGTATCGGGATTATAGCCCAAATAAGGAACATGGTGCTCCTTGAATGTAATGCCATAGTTTTCCAATTCCTTAAGTATAGGTGTGTATACTTCTTTTGTAATCGGAATTTGTACTCCAGGTTTAGTTATTTTTTTGTTTAAAATTAGCAGGGTGGCAATAGCAACAGGAAGTCCTACAGTCCTTGACATGGCCGTGTGGGTTCTGTCTTCTCCCAAGACCACCATATTCGAATCAATTTGTTCTTGCTTACCGTTAATTTCGTAGCCAAACTTATGATACATGACAATCATATCCTTGTCTTCAGGTGCTAATGTCCAACTATCTTCGAGTATTTTTTGTAGGATTTGTGCAGGTGTAGCATTTTTAAGTCCAACACGTTTTTTAGTGTCAAAAATGTTTAGCTCTGTTAGTTTATCCCACATAATATCGTCCTGATCTATTTTTAGGTAGTGACGCAATTTAAGCTCCACCGAATCGGTTGGAGAATAGGGTAAAAATAAGTTTACAAACTGGCGATAGGTCATGTTCTCCGAATTTTCAACGGTATAGCTATCGTCTGTCATTCCCAATTGCACGAACATATTCCACGCTTTAGAGAAACCTACCCTCCGCATGGTACCTCGGTAAATCGTAAGTGCATTTTGTAATCCGTAGGCTTCCTTATAATTTAAGGAATCTCGGTTTGCATAGCCTTCAAAGCGGCCATACCCTTCAATTTCAAAGAACTCCGTTCTCCTAAATAATTTATGATACGGTATAAACTTATAAGTACTTTCTTGAATAAATTTTGCGGTTCCGCCTTGTCCTGCCAGTACTACATTTCTAGGATTCCAAGTAAACTTATAGTTCCAAAGGTTGTTGTCTGATTCTGGGGCCACCAAGCCTCCTGTAAAGGATTCGAATAAGAGGATTTTACCGCCTTTTTCTCTAATGCGATCAATAATCTGCATTGCGCTCATATGGTCAATACCAGGGTCTAGACCTATCTCGTTCATGAAAACAAGCCCGTTTTCTTTGGCTACTTTGTCTAGTTCCATTATTTCTGGACTCACATAAGAAGCTGTAACTAAGTGTTTTTTAAAACGAATACAATCCTCAGCAACTTTTATATGAAATCTAGCGGGAAGCATCGAAACCACAATGTCCGCATTTTGGATGGCAGCTGCCCGTTCTTCGTCCTTAAACACATCTAAAATTAGAACAGTGCAGTTCGGATGTGATTTTATTTCTATTGAAATGGATTCAGGATTCAAATCTCCGATGGTAAGATGTAATGACTCACTTTCCGATTTCTCCATGAAATAATCCAATAAATATGAGGTGGATTTACCAGCACCTACTACCAAAATTTTTCGCGACATATGTATTGCTTATTTTTGTTATAGAACGATTAACTAAGGTATCAAAATGTTACATTTATAAAAAATTAACAGAGTTAAGTTATGAACAAAACAATATTTGCAACTGCATGTGTTTTAGGTCTTTTGGCCGTGGTGTTGGGTGCATTTGGCGCACATGGTTTACAGCAACTTGTGGAGGCCAAATCTGTTGCCAGTTTTGAAACTGGGGTGCGCTACCAGATGTATCATGCTTTCTTTTTATTTGTACTAGGGCTTTTGCCTGGCGTATCTGAACGTATAAAACGAATTGTCTTTTATTTGGTGATGGGTGGTGTTGCGCTATTCTCTTTTTCAATTTATCTGTTGGCTATCAATAGCTTGTTTGATTTTGATTTTAAGATGATTGCTTTTATAACCCCTATCGGAGGTGCTTTGCTCATTGCTGCATGGGGAATTTTAGGAGTTGCTCTGTATAAAAGTAAATAAGACTATATTTCCTTTTTAAAGTATCTTAGGTAATTACTGGACATAAACCGTTTTTATATATGAACATAACAAAAGTGATAGGACGAATTTTAGGGCCGCTATCCTTCTTTATAATACTCACTTTTTTTCATCCTGTAGGCCTTTCCCAAGAAGCGAATGCTGTTTTGGCTACTACCGTTTGGATTGCCATTTGGTGGATTACAGAGGCAATACCCATAGCAGTTACTGCGCTGCTACCCTTGGTGCTGTTCCCTTTGTCAGGTGGTTTGGATTTACCATCTGCTGCTGCTTCTTTTGGACATAAATATATATTCTTATACATGGGCGGTTTTATTATCGCTATTGCCATTGAAAAATGGAATCTCCATAAACGCATCGCCTTAACCATTATCAATTTTATTGGTTCAGACGTTCGTAAAATTATTTTAGGCTTTATGGTGGCCACTGCATTTTTATCCATGTGGATATCCAATACAGCCACTTCGGTAATGATGCTGCCTATCGGTATGGCGATTATCAAACAGCTCAAGGACAATCCGGATACCATTGAAGATGAAAATCAGACTTTTGGGAAGGCATTGATGTTGGCCATAGCATACAGTGCTTCTATTGGTGGCGTAGCTACTTTGATTGGGACGCCTCCCAATTTGGTGCTGGCAGGGGTAGTCTTAGATACTTACGGTTATGAGATTACATTTATGCAGTGGTTTAGTTTTGGCTTACCAATTTCTATCATTTTACTTTTTGTTTGTTGGAAATACTTAACCCGCTATGCCTTTCATTTTAAACAAACTGAATTTCCTGGTGGTAAACAAGAGATTAAAAGGCAATTGAGCCAGTTAGGAAAACTATCCTACGAGGAAAAAATGGTTGCCTTAGTTTTTGCCTTCACAGCATTTTGTTGGATAACCCGTTCCTTTTTACTTCAAAAATTATTACCTGCGTTGGATGATACTATTATTGCTATATTTTTTGCTATAGTACTGTTTTTGATACCGGCTAAGAACAAAAGGGAGCAACTTATTAATTGGGAAGAAGCTGTAAAAATGCCCTGGGGTATTATTTTACTTTTTGGCGGCGGAATGGCACTGGCTAAAGGGTTTGAGGTTAGTGGACTGGCCGTTTGGATAGGTAGTCAAATGACTGCACTCTCAGGTCTTCCGATTTTACTGCTGATACTGGTCTTAATTGCAGCCGTAAATTTCTTAACTGAAATCACTTCCAATCTTGCGACTACCGCAATGTTGTTACCAGTTCTGGCGCCCATGGCTTTAACTATAGATGTACATCCGTTTGTTTTGATGGTAGGAGCCGCTGTTGCTGCTTCCTGTGCTTTTATGCTCCCGGTAGCAACGCCCCCAAATGCCGTAGTATTTGGTTCTGGATACCTTCGCATTCCAGATATGGTACGAAAAGGCTTTTTTATGAATGTGGTATCTATTTTCACTGTTACCCTATTTGTTTACTTTGCTTTGCCAGAGTTATGGGGTCTTATTATCGATACATTTCCTGAACAGCTAAAAAAATGAAATTTCTATTAATTCCAGATAAGTTTAAAGGTTCGCTCACAAGTGAAGAGGTTGCTAGTGGTATACAGCTAGGTGTAGAAAAAGTGATGCCAAGAGCTTCTTTTCATGTCATTAAGGCTTCGGATGGAGGAGATGGATTTTTGGATGCCATTTCACGTTATAAAGCCTGTGTAGGCATTGAAACGGTTGGTGAAGACCCCTTAGGTAGGCCGAGGTTATGCAGGTATTTATATAATAAAGATGAATCGGCAGCGTATATAGAGCTGGCAAACGCCTCAGGGATGGAGTTGCTTAGTGCTAAAGAACGGAATCCCATGGAAACATCTACTTATGGGACAGGATTACAAATTAAGGATGCCATTGAAAAAGGAGCACGGAATATCTACGTAGGTTTAGGTGGTAGCGCTACTAACGACGGAGGAATAGGAATCGCCCATGCATTGGGATATAGGTTCCTAAATGAGAAGGGTGCTGTGTTGGAACCTGTGGGTAAAAATTTAATTCATATCTATGAAATCGATACCGCCCATGTTTCTTCCCTTTTACGAGAGGTTTGCTTTTTTGCGGTGAACGATGTAAGTAATCCGTTATTTGGATCAGATGGTGCAGCCTTTGTCTATGCTAAGCAAAAAGGCGCAACCTCCGCTGCTATACTGAAGTTGGATAAAGGACTTCAGAATTTACACAAGCTTGTAAGACATCAGTTCGGAAAGGAAAATGCACTGCTTTCCGGAGCGGGTGCGGCAGGAGGAACTGCTTTTGGACTTAAAAGTTTTTTGAAAGCCGATTTTTTACATGGAATCGATTTCATACTTAAATTATCAGGAATCGAAACTATTTTGGTGTCAGATACGTTTGATTATATAATTACCGGTGAAGGTAAGATAGATGCCCAGACCCTTAGCGGTAAACTAGTGCAAGGTGTTTTGGTTTTGGGAAAGAAATTTAATATACCCGTTGTTGCTGTTTGCGGACAATTGGATGTCGACATTAGTACGCTAACGGAAATGGGTATAAAGGATGCTATTGAAATTCAGGATGCGAACAAAACATTATCCTACAATATGAAAAATGCACAAACCTTGTTGGTGAATTCCATGGTGGAATTCTGTAAAGGCATAGGTTAATATTAGCAAATAACGCAAAGCGTCTTTCTATTAAAAAATAGGAAAATCGTAAAAAAGGGATTTATTTTTATCAAAATCACAATATAATCTATGATTTTTCGATTTAAATGTAGCTTCTATCAGAATAGACATTGTTATTTTTAATGGATTTTGTTGTGGGATAGGAATACCATAATTCAACCGATATTCCGTTGATTAAAACTTAATAGTAACAGGCTTGAGATATAATTTCAATAATTTTGTACAAACTAAACAATAGCTTTATGACTGCATCAGACCAAAATACGAAAACGATTTCGTTGAAAGATTATGGTATTACGCACGAGAATATACAGTATCAATTATCTCCTTCTGGATTACAGGCGATAACTGTAGAAAATAAAATGGGGGTAGAAACCGCAAACGGTACTTTGGCCGTAAATACGGGTGAATTTACTGGCAGGTCTCCAATGGATAGATTTATTGTAGAAGACAGTATTACAAAAGATAAGGTGTGGTGGGGAAATATAAATATTCCTTTTCCAGCCGATAAGTTCGATGCCTTACACAAAAAGGTAATCAACTATCTAAACGATAAGGAATTGTTTGTTCGGGATAGTTATGCTTGCGCTGACCCGGAGTATAAACTGAATATTAGAGTTATAAATGAATATCCTTGGTCTAACATGTTTGCTTACAACATGTTTTTAAGACCTACGGAAAAAGAGTTAGAAGATTTTGCACCAGAATGGACTGTGATTAATGCTCCCGGTTTTATGGCCAATGCAGATGAGGATGGTACTAGACAACATAATTTCGCAATTCTTAATTTTACTAAAAAAATTGCCTTGATTGGGGGTACAGGTTATACTGGAGAAATTAAAAAAGGAATATTTTCTGCCTTGAACTTTATTCTACCAGTAGAGAAAAATACCTTGCCTATGCACTGTTCCTCTAATGTAGGCAAAGAGGGTGATACGGCTATATTCTTTGGTTTGTCTGGAACAGGAAAAACAACCTTGTCCACAGATCCAAACAGGGAATTGATAGGAGATGATGAACATGGTTGGACAAGCAAGAATACTGTATTTAACTTTGAAGGCGGTTGCTATGCCAAAGTCATCAACTTATCGCAAGAGCAGGAACCAGAGATTTACGGAGCTATAAGACCTGGTGCGATATTGGAAAATGTTGTTTTGGATAACAGAAATAATGTCGATTTTGCCGATACCTCAATAACTCAAAATACACGGGTTAGTTATCCCATATATCACATTGATAATATAAGACAACCCTCTATTGGGAAAAATGTTAAAAACATTTTCTTTTTAACGGCAGATGCATTTGGAGTATTACCTCCAATATCAAAATTAACTCCTAGCCAGGCGGCATATCACTTCATTTCTGGTTATACGGCAAAAGTTGCTGGTACCGAAGCTGGTGTTGTGGAGCCACAACCGTCGTTTTCTGCATGTTTTGGTGCTCCCTTTATGCCTTTACATCCAACAAAGTATGCCGAAATGTTAAGCAAGAAAATGAAGGAAACCGGTGTGGATGTTTGGTTGGTAAATACAGGTTGGACAGGTGGCCCTTACGGAATTGGAACTAGAATGAAATTAAAATATACAAGGGCCATGATTAGTGCAGCTCTAAACGGAGACTTGGGATTGTATTCTTACGATAACTACCATATACACTCTGTTTTCGGAGTAGCGCAGCCTAGGAAATGCCCTGGTGTTCCAACAGATGTTTTAAGTCCAAGAACCACTTGGAACGACGATCAAAAATATTATTCAACGGCTTTTAAACTTACGAATGCTTTTCGGGAAAATTTTAAAAAATTCGAAAGCTATGCTAGCGAAGAGATTAGAAGAGGTGGCCCACAACGCTACGGATTTTAAAGGAGTCCACGGTTTAGAAAATCATATTAGTTCTCTTTGTTAAGTACGGAGTAATCTTTTTCGACTAGGTAAAATTTAAGCATAAGAAAGTCGGCACTATTGCCGACTTTCTTATGCTCTATTTGTAGTGGTGCTTACTACTTGTTAGCGCTTATTACATACTTTTGTAACGCCATGGTCATAGATGGTGTATCGGGTGTAGGCGCCTTAATATCTATTCGAAGACCTGCTCCTGTGGCCGCATCTACAGTAGAGTTTCCAAAAACTGCTATTCTGGTTTCGTTTTGTTCAAAGTCTGGAAAATTCTGTAGCAAGGACTCTATTCCAGAGGGGCTAAAGAAAACTAGTATATCGTAGTAGACGTTTCTTAAATCGGATAAATCACTAATTACCGTTTTGTAAAAAATACCTCGTTTCCATGAGATACCCAATGCATCTAATTGATCAGGTATGTCTTGTTTCTGAGCATCTGATGACGGTAAAAGAAAAGCCTCATCCTTATATTTTTTTATAAGCGGCACTAATTCAGAGAATTGTCTTTTTCCAACGTAAATTTTACGTTTTCTATAGACAACATATTTTTGAAGATAATAAGCCACCGCTTCGGACTGGCAAAAATATTTCATACTGTCCGGTACTTTAAACCGCATTTCTTCAGCAATCCTAAAAAAATGATCTACCGCATTCCTGCTTGTAAGAATAATCGCGGTAAATTCTTTAGGGTCTATCTTTTGCTGTCGGACACTTTTAGCATCAACACCTTCCACATGTATAAACGGCCTGAAGTCTACCTTAATCTTTTCTTTGTCAATAAGTTTGGAATAGGGAGAATTTTCCATTTTTGGTTCTGGTTGGGAAACCAAAATCGTTTTTACTTTCATACGCGTGCTATTTGAAAAAACTTCCCAAAATGACCAAGGGGGCAATTTCGAGTGTGCAAAGGTACAAAATAAAATAGAAGAAATAATTAGCAAAGAAGTTTTGATAATTCTTCAGCACTTTTACCCAGCCAATCACATTAATACTCAGGAATAGGAATATAGTTGTGAAAATTACAAGATTAGGGCTAACATTAACATAAGCAAGCAAGATGTTCGCCAAGAAAAATAGGATGCCACCGTAGTTTAAATAGGATATTTTCTTAAAAATAATTTCGCTAAAAACGGATTGTGACTCAAAAATAAATCCGTTAGTAAGTTGTAATGCCGTCTTTAACAACAAGAACAAAAAAGAACCTAGGAGTAGTAATGGATATAAAAAGGGATATTGGGTAGTTCCCGAACTTATCAAATTTTTAAAAACAAAGAAAAGAAACAACGCCGTGTTGATGACTTGAAAAATGGTTAAAAGAACATGAAACCAGTTGAGTAAACGCTCTTTTTTATTGTACATGAAAATATACTTGTTGTTGAACGGCAACACAATAAAATTTAAAAAGCGAACATAATAGAGGCTCTTAGCAATCAGTACAAAAAGTAAACTACCAAATATAATTAGGGTAATCCAATCTAGCGATTCGGGAGTTCTTAAAATGGGATTCATTGCGGTAAAGGTACAGGTTTGCCGTTAAGTCCAAAATACAGATTGTTTTCCGAAATAACTATTCTAAAATAAGCTGGTTTCTCTATTTTGGAAGGGGTGGGGGGCGTTATTTTAAAATAAGTAGTGTCTTTGGCTTGTAATGCTTCGGTTTCTAGTTTTAGCGTATTCACTATTAATGGTTTAATTTCCTGTACCTTTTTGTAGCTATCTAAAAAGGCTATTCCAAACTTTAATTCGGTAAGTGGAACTTGAAAATTATAAGGGTTGTACACTTTTAACTCAAGACTTTCACCCAAATTAATTTCGTCCTCATCTGCGTCTATGATACATTCGAGTTTCCGGTATGAATTAAAATTTGTGATGTAGTTGCCAATAAATTCAGTGCCGGACATTTTCGTAAATTTAAAAGGGCCATCCTTACTGTATTTAGAGATGTAAAGTATTTTTTTGTTGCGCACCGTTTCTTCCGAATCGTCAATGGAATATTGGTTTTTTCTGTATTGCACATTATTGAGCGAGAAGGCAGTATTGCCGCTGTAAAAACTATACATAGGAGCGTTTCTGTACGAGTTTTCAAAAACTACAGGAGTATCCCCTGCTTCGTTAGCTACTTTTTTAACCCATTCCTTGTTTCCATGTGTCTCATAATAAATATTGAATAGCAAGGGTTGATGCACTAAACCAACACGAAGGTATAACACTATGGCAATATTAGCGAGCCCTAAACGGTAAATCCATTTTGCGCTGGTTTTATTATCTAAGATATATTGAAACACTAAGACTACCATTGGAATACAAATGATAATAACCCATTGCGCTTGTATCCTGCGGTTAAAGCTAGATAGGAAAAAGAAGAGGATAACACCATAGGTTAAAAATAAAAGTGCTTTGGTAAAAAGACCGTTTGTTTTTGTTTTAAATAGCGCTTGGTAAATGAATGGAAACGTTAGGCCAAAAATGGCTACTAAGTTTACAAAGAAACCTAGCGTGTATTTCTGGAAATCATAAGCACCGTTAGGGCGTTCGGAAATATGGTAGTTTATAGAGACGAAATCCTGTTCGTAAAGCCAATAAAAATGTGGTGTATAACACACTAATGCAATGGTAACCACATACCATGCATATTTATTTTTCACAAGTTGTAGGTTGGAGAATAGTACAAAAACGATAACCAAAACAGCATGGTACTTACTATACATTAAGCAAGCCATTACAATTCCCAAGACCACCGAGACCCCTAAAGTAGGTTTTTCAATAAATTTTTTGTAAACTAATAAAAAACAGGAGGTAAAAAATAGTAAAGGAGTATCTGGTAAAGTGAAAAAGCCATAAGCGTTCAACAAGGTCATAGAAAAGACAAGGACAAAAAAATGAGGAATAAATCCATTCTTTTTTGGATGGTCCACAACAAGCCATAAAACTAAGATATTTGCTGTGGATAGTAAACAACTCATAAAACGCACACCCAGCTCACCGTCAAAAAAGAAACTACTGATTTTTATGAGCAAGGCCACCATGGGCGGGTGGTCAAAATAACCCCAGGCCATATTTTGACTATAATACCAATAATATGCCTCGTCATAGATCAGTTCCGTAAAATAGGATTGAACTAGGTTTAGTACCAGAATAGCGGCCAATAAATAATAAAACTGCTTGGGTATTTCCTTTAACATGGTTGGTTTTAGTTAGGACAAAATTACAACTTCTGTACATTACGCAATTTCTAAAAAAATCATAAAGCTTAGCCCTGTGTTTTTCTGCCGTCATTAAAATAGTATTTTTGTATACATACGCTAGTATTTATGGCCAATAGCATTGTAATAATTCCAACCTACAACGAAATTGAAAACATTGAACCTATAATAAGGGCTGTTTTTGAGTTGCCAAAGGATTTTCATGTACTTATCGTAGATGATAATTCGCCTGACGGTACAGGGGAATGCGTTATCAAGTTGCAGAAGGAATTTCATGAGACTTTGTTTTTAGAAACGCGCATGGGGAAATCTGGTTTGGGTACGGCTTATATTCATGGCTTTAAATGGTGCATTGAAAGAGAATACGATTATATATTTGAGATGGATGCCGATTTCTCCCATAATCCAACAGATTTGTTACGCTTGCTTAAAGCTTGCGAGAGCGGGGCAGACGTAGTCGTAGGTTCTAGATACAAGCAAGGTGTAAACGTAGTAGATTGGCCTTTGTACAGGGTATTGTTATCTTATGGAGCATCATTCTATGTAAAGATGATTACAGGTATGCGAGTTCATGATCCAACAGCTGGTTTTGTGTGTTACAAAAGACACGTTTTGGAAAGTATCAATTTGGATTCTGTGCGCTTTGTGGGCTATGCTTTTCAAATCGAAATGAAATTTAGAGCATATCTAAAGAATTTCAATATACAAGAAATCTCAATTATTTTCAGGGATAGGGTAAGGGGTAAATCCAAAATGAGTTCTTCGATTATTACCGAAGCTATTTGGGGTGTCTTCTCAATGAAAATAAAAAGTCTATTTCAACGAAATAAATTTTAATTATGGCTAAAACGCTTTTAAAGAACGGAAAGCTTGTTAATGAAGGCAAGATACAGGAGGTAGATATATTGTTAGATGGGGAGTTGATTGTGAAAATAGCAGCCAATATTTCCGATACAAGCGCCACAGTAATAGATGTAAAGGGTAATTATATTATACCCGGAATTATAGATGATCAAGTACACTTTAGGGAGCCTGGTCTAACACATAAAGGAACGATAGCTACAGAAAGTAGGGCAGCGATAGGTGGAGGAATCACCACGTTTATGGAGCAGCCTAATACCGTTCCGCAAGCCACTACCATTGAAAAGTTAGAGCAAAAATTTACGACTGCTAGTAACACTGCTTTTGCTAATTATTCTTTCCCTTTTGGGGGAACCAATGACAATCTGGAAGAGTTAAAGCGACTGGACAAAAATTCTTGTTCTGGCATCAAGTTGTTTTTGGGTTCCTCTACAGGTAATATGTTGGTAGATGATGAGCCTGTTTTAGAAAACATATTCAGTAGTACGGAAATGGTTATTTCAGCGCATTGTGAAGATGAAACCACTATTCGACGGAATTTAGCAGCGTATATGGATAAGTACGGTGATGATATTCCAATGGAATACCATCCTCTAATAAGAAGTGAGGAAGCCTGCTATTTGTCCTCGTCTCGTGCCATTGCGTTGGCTAAAAAGACGGGAGCAAGATTGCATGTTTTTCATTTATCTACCGCTAAGGAAATGGATTTGTTCCGAAACGATATTCCCTTGGCTGAGAAAAAAATAACGGCAGAGGTGTGTATTCATCACCTGTGGTTTTCAGATGCTGATTACAAAGAAAAAGGAGCGTTTATTAAATGGAATCCGGCGGTAAAAACGGCTCAAGATCGCGATGCGCTCTGGGAGGCACTTTTAGATGATAGGATAGATGTTGTTGCCACAGACCATGCACCGCATACATTAGAAGAGAAGGACAATGTATATACAAAAGCACCAAGTGGTGGACCTTTGGTACAGCATGCCTTACCTGCGATGTTAGAAAAACATCTTGAAGGTAAAATATCTTTGGAAACAATGGTCCAAAAGATGTGCCATAACCCTGCAATACTATTTCAGGTAGAAAAGAGGGGGTATGTACGAGAAGGGTTTTATGCCGATTTAGCGATTGTTAATCTCAATAGCCCATGGAAGGTTACCAAGGATAATATAGCATACAAGTGCGGTTGGTCCCCTTTTGAAAATCAAACGTTTAAAGCTTCGGTGACACATACCTTTATAAATGGACATTTGGCATACGAAAATGGTATATTTTCCGAGAAGCGAAACGCAAAAAGACTTACGTTCAATAGACCATGAAAAAAATTATAATCATACTACTTGCTTTAGTAGCAGTTTCTTGTGTAGAGAAGCTAATTGAAAAACCGGACAACCTAATCCCAAGGGATAAAATGATAGCTATCCTAAAAGATATGGCCATTTTAAATGCCGGTAAAGCAACTAAAACTAATATCCGTATTCTAAAGGAAAATGGAATAGAACCAACACAATATCTTTTTGAAAAACATGATATTGATTCTACTGTTTTTGTGGAGAGTGACAGGTACTATGCCTCTATACCTCTAGAGTATGTTAGTATGTACGAAGAGATTGAGGCTTTGTTAACCAAAGAAAAGAAGCTTATGGATGAAGCCAAGAAAATCAGTGACAGTCTTAAAGTGATAGAGCTGCAGAAATTGCGCAAAAAAAATGATAGCATTAAAGAAATTCCAGTAAAGATTTCTAGTGATCAGAAATAAAGCAATCGGCACTTAATTTTATGGCCTCGTCCAATACTTGAAACTTATAATTCAAACTATTTTTTATTTTATCATTGTTATAAACTTCTGTGTTTTGAAGAGAATAGATAGTATTTTTTGTTATTCTGCGTCCGTTTCCTGTTAGCAGATGCGACAATATATCTAGGTATCTGCCAATTTTTAACTGCCAAAGCTTTAAAACCTTAGTTGGCGGCTTTTTATTCATTGCAAGTGTAATTCTTGTAAGTATATCCTTGAAGCTAAGGTTTTTGGAAACAAGAATAAACCGTTCACCCACAATATTAGAGGTCATTAAACCAATCATTGTATTAACGACATCAGAAACGGTTACAAAACCAGTCCCTCCTGGCGGATAATAGTTGTATTCCTTGTTTGCGGTCTTAAATAGTTTCCCGCTGCCAGTTTCCCAAAAACCAGGCCCCACGATAACACCTGGATTTACGATTACGACTTCTAGTTTTTCTTGTGAGCCTCTCCAGACTTCCATTTCTGCCGCATATTTGGTCCGAGCGTAAACATTGGTATTTTGGTCCGTCCACTCACTATCCTCCGTAGCTTCCTTATTAGTCAGGCTTCTACCAATAGTGCCTATGGTACTTACGTAGCATAGTTTTCTTACTTGGTGTGACAAACAGAGGTTTACAATATTTGCAGTACCCTCAATATTCACTTTCTTGAGCCTATCAAAATCGTTCGGGTCAAAGGAGATAAGAGCAGCCGCATGGTATACATAATCAATGCCTTCAATCGCAATTTCCAATGCGGGAATATCTAAAATATCTGCTTTAATCCATTCAATTTTATCAAAGATAGTTTGGGGATTTGGTGTATAGTAGGAGAATACTTTTTTCACGTTGTCTAGTTTGGATTCCGTTCTATAAATCGCCCTAACTTCTGTATTTGTAAGTGCCAACTCCAATAAAAGATGTGAGCCTACCAACCCTGTGCCTCCGGTAACTAAAATCATATTTCAAAGTTAGGCAATACGCATAAATAAATTCCCTCTAAATTCAGGTAGATAGCCTGCGGATTTCCTTTTATATTTGCACAATATCTAAGAATGACACGAATGACTTTAAATTTTGTTAAGGAACTGGAATGGAGAGGAATGTTGCACGATGCCATGCCTGGTACCGAGGAGCATCTACTAGAAGGAATGCAAGTTGCCTATGTGGGAATAGACCCCACTGCGGATTCTTTGCATATTGGTCATTTAGTTGCTGCAATGATGTTGCGTCATTTTCAATTGGCAGGTCATAAACCGTTTGCACTTATAGGTGGTGCCACAGGAATGATTGGTGATCCCTCCGGAAAATCGACCGAAAGAAATCTTTTAGATGAGAAAACCTTACGTCACAATCAAAATGCATTAAAAGAACAGCTTTCCCGTTTTTTGGATTTTGAAAGTGATGCCGAGAATGCCGCAGTTTTAGTGAATAACTACGATTGGATGAAGGATTTTACATTTTTAGATTTTATACGAGATGTGGGCAAGCATATCACTGTAAATTACATGATGGCCAAGGACTCTGTTAAGAAACGCTTATCCTCAGAGGCTAAAGAAGGAATGTCCTTTACTGAATTTACCTATCAGCTAGTACAGGGATATGATTTTTTACATTTATATAAAAATCATAATTGTACCTTACAAATGGGTGGTAGCGACCAATGGGGCAATATTACCACAGGTACTGAGATGATTAGAAGAATAGGTGGTGGCAAAGGTTTTGCTCTTACCTGTCCGTTGATTACCAAGGCCGACGGTACCAAGTTCGGTAAGACCGAAAGTGGGAACGTTTGGTTGGATGCTAATAGAACGTCGCCCTACCGATTTTATCAGTATTGGCTCAATACTTCTGATGCCGATGCCGAGAAATATATTAAAATCTTCACGTTCCTATCTAAGGAGGAAATAGAGGAATTAACCACGGAACATGCCGAAGCTCCTCACAAGCGGTTATTGCAAAAACGTTTGGCAGATGAGATTACCGTAATGGTGCACTCGCAAGCAGACTTAGATAATGCTGTGAAGGCAAGTGCCATCCTGTTTGGGAAGTCTACCGGAACTGATTTAAAAGGCTTGGACGAAAAAACTTTTTTGGATGTTTTTGAAGGCATACCGCAGGCTGAAATTTCTAAAAATGAACTGGATGGCGGACTAGATATGATTGCTGCACTTGCTGCTCAAACCGGATTTTTAGGTTCTAATGGGGAAGCACGACGCGAACTCAAACAAAATTCAATCTCCGTAAACAAGGAAAAAGTAACCGAGGAGTATAAGATTACCAAAGACGATTTGATCAACGGAAAATTTGTGCTACTGCAACGTGGTAAAAAAAATTATTACCTCTTGGTGGTTCATTAGCGCAATGTATCAGTCCAAATTATTGTTATCTAGTAAACTTAACATAAAGCTAACGCAACCATTATAGCTATTTCTTATCTTAATCATATAAATCGTTGGTGTTTGTAATGAAAAAGGTATACTTCTTATTTATATTTGTTCTCCTATTATGCTCCTGCTCCCAGCCGGACAGCTCTCAGGTCGATGATGCTGAACTGCAATTCGCCGAACAAAAATGGGAATTGGTACGTATGTCAGGAAGCATGGTGAATGCTACGAAAATAGGCTCGGATATGGAATGGCAGGAGTACTATGTCTTTAGCCTTGATGGTACCTTCCAAAAAATACGTTCTAATGACGATATTACTTCCAAAGCAACTGGATTTTTTGAAGTGGTAGAGTACGATAACGACGAGTCCGATTATTTAGAACTTACTTATGAAGAGGGTTTTGGATTGATTGGAAACTGCTCTGGCGACCAAACGGAAATACTAATATATCAGTCAAATACAGAAATAGCCAATACTTGGATGGCTTGTGATGGTCCTCAATTGGATTATATTTTGGTTCAAGATTAAAGTGCCATCAAATTACAACCTCGAATATCGGAATGGTCGAACCTTCCTATTATTTCAAAACTATCGTCATCGTATTTTTTACCCAAATCTTGTGTAGCAATAAAGGAACATGAGTTTCTGTTCGCTAAATCAATCACATTAATTCCTCCAGATTTTCCATTAGCTAGATATGAAAACGGATCTTCGGTATCTCTTACTAATACCTTCATCCAAGGCGGACAATCAAACACACCGTTTCCTCTAGAGTATGCTTGGGATAGTAGTTCCGTCATCCCGTATTCTGAATGTATGTGGTCAACTCCAAAACCAGTTTTAAGCAGCGCGTGAAGTTCTTCTCGGATGAGCTCTTTTCTCCGGCCTTTCATACCCCCAGTTTCCATAACCGTTGTGTTTTTTAGTGTAAATTGATATTGTTCGCAAAAATCCAAAAGTGCAAAGGATACTCCAATCAACAAGGTTTTTGTTCCTGTTGCTTCTAAAGCTGTTAAATGGGTTTTTAATCGTTCGACATCATGCAGAAAAAAGCCACTCTGTGGATGTCCTGATTTTTTTATAAGATCATTCACCATATAAATCAGTGAAGAGTCTTCCCGTTCCAAATAGGAAGGCAATAACGCTACAATACAGAAAGATGAAGGTGTGCCATAGAACCTTTCAAAAGTGCTGCGATAACTTTCCTCGTATAAGCTTATATCGGTAACGAAGTGTTTGCTTGTAATGCTTCCAGTGGTGCCGCTGCTAGTAAACGTAGCTACTACGGAATCTGCATTACTAACTATTTGCTTTTCCTTGAAAAAGTGAATAGGTAGAAACGGAATATCGACTATAGTTTGGACGTGTTGAGGTGTTACTTTAAGATGTTTGCAGAACTCCTGGTATACTTTATTATGTGCGTATTGGAAACGAAATGTTTCCAATACGGCTGCAAGGAATTGTGCCTTGGTATTTATTTGAAACAGGACGTTGTTGCGTGATTCGTTTCCCATGAGTGCAAAGGTAGGCAACACCTATAGACAATGATATAAGCTGCAGCAAAAAGTTGATACTGCTGTAAAGGCCCAACAACTAAGTAGTGCTAGCCCTCCTAAATAATCCATAGCGGGGTATAAAATAGATGTATATACTATGCCTAAAGCAGTCTAAAAATTAGCGTACCACTAATTTCCGATTAATCGATTTATTTTCTTCTATTATTTGAACCATGTATACTCCTGGAGAAAGGCGAGAAATATCCAAAGCCTTACTGGAAATTCTGTCTGTAAGGATTAGTTCGCCGAACACATCAAAAATACGTACTTGTTTGACCGCATTCTGTTCAGTGGTCACGTAAACAATATCTGCTGTTGCCGGATTTGGATACAGCTTAAAACCTGATATTTCCGTATTTCTACTATTTGTCAGTAGTGTATCGTCTTGGGGATACGTTGCAAGGGAAAAGCCTAAAAATAGGATAAAGTAGATTTTCTTCATTTTGTATTGATTTGGGATCAACACAGTAAAGGTACATCAGCAAGTTAGGGTTTGTCTGAAAATGTTGTGAAAGCTAGTATTTTGTAGGTCAACAGAATACGGCTTGTTTTTTATCGATTATTTCTACCGATGGTCGATATGAAACAAAAAGGAATACGTAAAAAAGAAGGTAAAATTTATTTAACAATCAGCTTTCTAGTTGCAACTTTGTTCTTTTCGAATACGCGAATAACGTAAACTCCTGCGTCTAGGTCGCCAACATATAGTTCTTTTCCTAGGATAGTTGTTTTTAGAACTAGCGTCCCCAACACATCGTAAATCAAGATTTCTTTGGCATCGTTTTTAGTAGTGGAAATATAAACCTTTCCTTTTGTTACAGGATTTGGGTACATACTAAAACCATCAATGTCTCCATTGTTCTGAACAGATTGCCCATAACTAAAGGAGATAAAAAGAAAACAAATGATAAAGTAGATTTGCTTCATATATAGCTGGTTACAAATGCTATGCCACAAAGATAGGAAAACTACCGACTGATTGTAAAAGTGGGGTATTGTTTATTGTTTTTTTTCGATGAAACGCAAAAAAGCCCACTTTTTGTGGGCTTTTTATAATTATTATCCTGTTTTTTTAATTGATACCAGCTGTCCAACCTGCACCCCAAGAAGAAATGTTAGTACCTGTTCCATTCCCAATACCGCTTACTAATTCTAATTCGGTTGCACCACCATCTATCGAAGTGTTGGCGGTAACATCGGTAAACGTAACATCTGTAAAGCTTAATGTACCATCTGAAATGCCATTAGATGTAGGTGTGGAAGCTTCATCGTCATCTACAGAGATACCTGTATTTTTTCCTACAATTAGAATGTTAGAAAATGTACCCTGTGTACCTGCTCTAAGTAAAAATCCTCTTGTACTATCATTTGCGCCACTTTCGCTCTCAATAGTTACATTGGTTACTGTAGGGCTAGAAAAAGCGCCGGAAGCATTGCTGAAATCTGTATTGAATCCGTCGCATTCAAAAGCTTCGTCTCCAATTCCGTTTCCTTGTAAAACATAAGCGTCCGTAATTGTACCGTTATATCCTTCGGTCCAATCTATGGAATCGTCTTCTGCATTTACAACTACTAAAAAGCTAGCGTTTACAGTGCCTCCAAAAAATTCGATACCATCATCTGCACCTTCAAAAGCTTGAATGTACTCAATGGTAGTTCCGCTACCTACCCCGTAGAAAGAAAATCCGTTGTTTTCAGATTGTCCATCTGCTGCACCACCTGAATATTGTACGCGAACATAGCGCAAAACACCCGAGTTGTCATCGGCAACATTTCCACCATAAGGTAGATTTCCTATTTCAGAAGTCGCTGTAGAAGTTCCGGTAACGGAGTTTACCGGAGCACGACCCAAAAGAATAATTCCACCCCAATCTCCTGAAGATGGCGTGGTGGAGTTAGAGGTAAATATAATTGGGTTGGAAGAAGTTCCGTTTGCGATAATTTGAGCGCCTTGTTCTACGGCTAGGTACACATTAGGCCCTGCTTCTGCTTTAATAATAGTACCTGGCTCTATCGTAAGAACAGCACCTGCGGCTACGATGGTAGCACCATTAAGGATATATTCCTTACTTGCCTCTAATGTAAGGTTTTCGGTAATGGAACCAGAAGCAGGGGTCAATATTACGGTTTCTTCTTCACTGCCACCTTCCGCACCGGATGTGTTGTTAACTGTGGTAACACTATTGTCGGTAATTACGATATCCGCTGTGTCATCCCGTTCGCAGGATATAAAAAGTGAGGCTGCTATACCAAATACTATTAATCTGTTTTTCATTGTGTTGAGTTTAAAGTGTATTTATATTTTTTTAAAATTTGTATTTAAGCGTTATTCCTATGTTGATTCCTAGATTATATTCTCTTATGATTACGTCACCGTTACCGGTATTTTCTCTAAGCAAAGTGATGTTAGGGTCCAAAAGGTTACTTGCATTAAGGTTGGCCTCAAAATGTTTCCCGATTGGATTTTTCCAAATAAAATTCAAGGTGGGTACTGCTTTTTCAACGATGTTTCCGAGAGACCCCGCTCCCAAAGCAGATATCCTGTCAGAAAAATAGGAGAATACCAAGGTGGCCTTTGGGTTATAATTTTCAAACGTTGGGCTGTAGTTAAGGTCTGTATTGATAATAAACGGAGATGCGCCCTGTAGTGCATCGGAATCCCGGTCAAAGGTAGTTCCGAAGGTGTTATTATCACCAGCTTCAATATTTTTTAAATCTTGGTTTGTATGGGTATACGCGGCATTTAACCCAAGTGAAAGTGTTGCATTTTCATCATCATCGACAAGTAGGTTTTTTCGCATTTCAACTTCTACCCCTAGAACTTCCGCTTGCTCTCCTGTACGGAAAAAACGTTGTGTTCCTGTAGCATCTGCAGCGATTACGCGGTTCACTGGATTTTGGATAATTTTTCCAAAAGCTGCTACAGATATAATTTCTCCGCGTTCCATAAACCATTCGTATTTAAGGTCAAAATTATAGATGTTGGAGTAAATGACTCCATCCCCATTCTTACCTCCAAATAAATCAGGATTTCCACCAAATCGTTGCGTAACTCCCTCATAAACAAATGGTGCTACCTCCTTAAATTCAGGAAAAGAAACTGTATTGCTAAAACCAAGCCTAATATTGGAATCATCGTTTAAGGAATAGCGCACATTTAAACTAGGTAGGAAAATGTTTTCGTAAACATTTCGGAAGCCAGGGTCGGAAGGCGGAAGGTTGATTACGTCATATTCAATATTCTGACTGACAGACTCTGCTCTAAGGCCAGGCACTATAAGTAATTTATCTGTAGGGCTCCATTCTGCTGAAAGAAAACCTGCGTGAATATCCAGATTACCTTGATACGAGTTGTCTGGCAAACCAGGTCTGTTCACAGAACCTATCTCATTATTAATGGGATTAAGATTTCTTATCTCATAGAGTGCACCTTCGGATCCTCCAATGCTACTGTTTTCTATAGTAAAAAAGGAATTAAAATCATTTACGTCCGTAACTGGGGTCGTACGATCAAAGATGCGGTAGCCATATCTAATGCTATTAAAGCTACGTTCTTTTGTTCTTCCATTATACCCAAACTTTAAGTTTAGCTTTTCAGAAAGGGTATTACTTAAATTTATAAAACTGTTTAATTCTTCATCTTCAATACTTTGAAAAAATCGTTGGTTCTCAAAGGCTGTATTGGTGAAAAATACAGGATTGGTATTAGGGTCATCATCCAAGGCAAATTGATAATTTTCTAGTGTAATACGTTTTCTGTCCGGTTCGTCCGAGAATACTTTATTGTATCCTGCCCCCCAGTCTAATATCCATTTTTCATCAAAACTGTGTTGTCCCGTAAGCTGATTTACGAAAATCATATCTTGATTAAATTGAACATTTGAGACAAAGAACCCATCATCCGAAGTAATACCATCACGATTAAAACCTTCTCCTTCTAAACCAAAGAAACTCACTGCATCCGTTGAACTATTAATGAATAAAGAACTGTACTTTATTTTATGTTCGTTATTTATTTTGTAAACAATGTTTCCTAGCGCTGTAGTCGTTGTTTTGTAGGCGTATTCTGCCGTATTTGGAAAATCGAACTTTAGTACATTGGTAAAATCCCTTGCAGGTCCTTCCAGAAATTCATACCCATTTCTAAAACTTGCCGTACCAAAAAAGCTAAGCCTAGACTCCTCGTTAAGATTAATAGAATAGCCACCTTCAATAGCGCCATTAATGTTAACCGGTGTGGACATGCTTTCCGGATCTACACCATGAGACAATATGATGGCAAAGGGATTATTGGTATATCTGTTATAAAACCCAAAAAAACTGGTTCCTTCACTTTGTAAAAAATCTTCTCCGATGGCGTTGGAGTTTATTCCGCTTCCAAGGGCAATTTCCAAATATCCATCTCCCGTATATTCTTTAGAATCTATATTAACGTTTCCGGCAGCAAAATCACCATAGAAGGCCGAGTTATAAGATTTGCTAACCGAAACATTTTCTATAATACTTGAGGAGAACAGATTCAAATCTATGTTTTTCTTGTTCACATCATTAGAAGGCAGCGCTAGACCGTTCATTGTGGTGTTTTGGTAGCGGTCTCCAAGACCTCTAACGTATACATTGTTCGACCCTTGTTGTTTGGATATTCCTGAAATTTGGGCAACAGCTCCTGCTGCGTCATCGATTCCTTTTAAGGTCAGGGCCTCGGCACTAATAGCTTCCTGCATTACAGTTGCATTTTTTTGCTGTAAGAGCAAAGCGATTTCTGAATCCTTTCTTGCCGAAACGGTAACTACAACCTCATCCAAGGACATACCGGCAGATGCGCTCATGGGAACGTTAAGGGTGGTTACTTTATTAGATACTACTTCAATATTAGGTAGTTCCACGGTTTCGTATCCTAAATAACTAAAAACCAAGGTGTAGATTCCAGGTTCAATAGCTGTTAATTCGTAAAGGCCATCAAAATCTGAGGTGGTCCCTTTGGTAGTACCTTTGATTAAAACATTGGCAAAGGCAAGCGGCTCGTCATTGACTTCTTTATCAATAAGTTTCCCTACGATACTTCCGGTGTCTTGTGCAACTGTCTTAGTCAAGCAAATAAATAAAGCACATAGCATTAGTTTCTTCATCAAATAGTGTAGTTCTAAAATCTGGTGCAAAGAAACTAGCATGTTGTAAAAGTGGAGTTACGTACACGTTAAACCTTTATTTTATTAACGTTAGCTAAACGTTACTACATTAAATCAATGTTAAGCCACTCTTTGGTAATGGTATTATCTTTACTTTTGAGAAAACAACTTCACCATATTAGTATGAAAAAGAAGGACATTAAAATACTTTTAGTAGATGATGAGCCAGATATTTTAGAAATAGTAAGCTACAATCTTACTGCGGAAGGCTATGAAGTGTTTACCGCTAAAAACGGATTGGAAGGAGTCTCAAAAGCAAAAAAGAAACAACCTCATCTTGTTATTTTAGATGTGATGATGCCAGAGATGGACGGGATAGAGGCCTGTGAACTATTACGAAAGACTAGCGGATTGGAAAATACCGTAATTGCGTTTCTAACAGCCCGGGGAGAGGACTACTCTCAAATGGCAGGTTTTGATGCAGGAGCAGATGATTATATTACCAAGCCTATAAAGCCAAAAGTTTTGGTAAGTAAAGTAAATGCTTTGTTACGCAGGCATTTAAAGGATGAAAGTCCTGAAGAGGATATTACTAAGGTTGGGGATATCATCATTAATAGGGAAGAGTATAAAATTGTCAAAAAAGGGAAAGAGATTATTCTACCAAGAAAGGAATTTGAGTTATTGTCATTATTAGCATCCAAACCTAGTAAAGTATTTAAGAGAGAGGTTATCCTAGATAAAGTTTGGGGTAACGAAGTAGTGGTTGGAGGCCGCACGATAGACGTACATATTAGAAAACTACGAGAGAAAATTGGCGAAGAGCATTTTAAGACGGTAAAGGGAGTTGGATATAAGTTTGTACTCTAATGCCTGTTAAAGCCAAGAAATCCTATCGGTTCGCCTTTAGGACAGCCTTTTATATCACCTTTTTATCTGCCTTTTGTTTGGGCTTTTTGTTTTGGCAGTTTCAGTTTTTAAACGGGTGGTTTTTTATTTGTTTGCTCCTTTTTATATATCTAGTTTCCTTTGGTACGCTACAAGTACGTATCGAAAAATTTATCTACAAGCGCATCAAAAAAATCTACGATGATGTCGCTTTACTGGAATCCTCTACCTTGACCACAGATCCTATCACTACCGATATGCGCACCCTTACCGCTGAAATTGAAAAATTCGCAAAAGACAAGAAAATAGAAATCGATACCTTAAAGATTCGTGAAGAATATAGAAAGGATTTTTTAGGGAACGTTTCTCACGAATTAAAAACTCCTTTGTTTACCGTGCAAGGCTACTTAGAGACACTTTTAGACGGCGCCATGGACGATAAAAACGTAAGAAAAAAGTATATTTCAAGAGCAAATAAAGCAGTAGATCGACTCATTTACATCGTAAAGGATTTGGATTTGATTACCAAACTGGAAGTTGGGGACCTGAGGTTAGAAAAGGAGGATTTCAACATTATTGAACTCATACAAAGTGTTTTTGATCTTTTAGAGATGAAGGCCGCAAAAAATAATATTGTCCTAACGTTTGATATTTCTTATGACATTCCGATTATGGTCAATGGTGACCGAGAAAAAATACAGCAAGTACTTACCAATCTTTTAGTAAATTCCATAAAATATGGGAATGATAATGGAACTACAGAGGTAAGTGTTGAGAATTTGGTAAAGAACAAGGTTATTGTGCGGGTAACTGATAATGGCGAGGGTATTCCAAAGGAACATATACCAAGATTGTTTGAGCGGTTTTATAGGGTAGACCAAAGCGGCAGCAGAAAGGAAGGTGGCTCTGGACTGGGGCTAGCTATCGTAAAACATGTCATAGAAGCACACGGGGAAAAAATGTATGTTGAAAGTGTGGTTGATGTAGGTTCTGAATTTTCGTTTACCTTGGAAAAGAGTATACCGGAAGTTTAGGGTGATCTCATTTCATAATTTTTAGCGAATTCTTCATCGCGAGAACCCTTATCACGAAGGAACAATCTGTTGAATTTGTGTTCCAAAATAAAAGATGACTTCGCAGCCAGAACGCTAAGTGCGTTATGCGACCTTTATGAAGGCTGCTTGAGTAAAAATTTTGTTTAGCGATTACTGCTGTCTTCCTCCTACAATTCAATCATTTTTAAACTTTTCTATTTGGATAGACTATCAATTCTAGTGCATTTCATAGCTTTGTATACTTATATAGCAAATTGTGGGAAGCAAGAATAAACTTAAACGATTCAAGGAAAACGAAACCTTTAAAAACGTACTACAGCCCACGAGGGCAGAAGTTGAAAAAGGTTTTTCCCAACGGGGAGCTTGGAACGAACATTTCGGAAATAGTAATCCCATTGTTTTGGAACTGGGCTGCGGGAAGGGCGAATATACGGTGGGACTTGCAAAATTGTTCCCTGGGAAGAATTTCGTTGGGATAGATATTAAAGGAGCTCGCTTTTGGCGTGGTGCCAAAACTGCTTTGGAAGAAGGTTTGGACAATGTTGCTTTTCTGCGAAGTCAGATTGAACTCCTTGACTTGCTATTTGCAGAAAACGAAGTTTCGGAAATTTGGATTACGTTTCCTGATCCTCAAATAAAATACAAGCGCACCAAACACCGCATGACAAATAAGGTTTTTCTAGACCGGTACAACAAGGTACTAAAACCAGGCGCTTTAATGCATTTAAAGACCGATAGTGAATTTATGCACGGATATACTTTGGGATTATTACATGGAATTGGACACGAAGTTATTTATGCCAATCATGACGTCTATAAAAACGAAGGAAGCCCTAAAGAAGTTTTGGAGCTTCAAACTTTCTATGAAAATCAGTATCTTGAAAAAGGAAAACCGATTACCTATATCCAGTTTCGGATAAATTGATATTATGCAGCACCTATTGATTCTTTTTTTCGCTACGTTCTCTGCCGCTTTTATGGCAACCGTGCCGCCAGGATTATTGAATGTAAACGCAGCTAAAACCAGTGTGGAGAAGAACAAACTCAACGGTATTGTCTTTAGTTTGGGGGTTTCAACTATGATTATGCTGCAAGCCACGGTAGCGGTTTTTATTTCTAAATTTTTACATAAAAATCCAGAAGTGGTTGCCCAACTACTCAAAATTGCTATTGTGGTTTTTGCTGCTTTAGCGGTTTATTTTTTTATGGCTGCCAAACGCAACAAAAAGAAGAAAATCAAGGAAATAAAAATAAGTAAGCGCAGTAGTTATTTTAAAGGGGTATTTTTGGCTGGTGTTAATCTGTTGACGATTCCTTATTATAGCGGATTGAATATTATGTGGAACGCTTCCGGTTGGATAAAATTTCAGGTGTGGGATATTGTTACTTTTGTTTTGGCGGCGGGTACGGGAACCTTTTCAGTACTTTATTTGTATGTATTCTACTTTAATAAGCTAGAACACAAAACCCACAAATTTGCTAAAAACGCCAATTATATACTGGGATTTTTAATGTTACTCTTACTTATCATAACCATAGTGAGAGTGTACAATACCTAACATGGCAGATAATAATAATTTTTTTTCAAGGGTGTATGCCGTAGTTAAACAGATTCCGTACGGTCGTGTTACTTCTTATGGTGCAGTTGCTAAATATCTAGGTGCTGCCAGAAGCGCTAGGATGGTCGGTTGGGCCATGAACGCATCTCATACTATAGAAGATGTGCCGGCTCATAGAGTAGTCAATAAGCAAGGACTCTTAACTGGGAAGCATCATTTTGGGGGTACTAACCTAATGCAGCAATTGTTGGAGAGCGAGGGGGTCGTTGTTATAGACAATCAGATTCAGAATTTGGATACTTACCTATGGGATCCATGGAAAGAATTGGGAACACCATCAGATTCCTAGTCGAACGTAAGCGTAAACTGGGTTGTTTCTCGTGAAGTAACATTAATGCTGCCACCATGTAGCCGCATTATTTGTTTAGAAAGGCTAAGTCCAATACCTGTTCCTGTATTTTTAGTAGTAAAGAAGGGAACAAAAATTTCATCAATTAAATTTTCAGGAATTCCTGCACCATTGTCTTTTACCTGAATAAATTTTTTATTCATCGAGTTAATGCCTGCTGTAAACCGTATCATACCATCATCTATGCCTTCTAGAGATTGTTTGGCATTTTTTCCTAAGTTCAACAAAACCTGTGTCAATTGTTTTTGGTCTATATAAAATTCTAAATCAACGGGTTCTATTATAGTTTCTATTTTAATTAGTATTTCTTCTTTTTGTTCGTTCAATAATAAGGTAATCTTCTCTAATAGTGCTTTTGCTGGCACGAGTTCCCTGTCGGGTTCCGGAATACTTAAAAAGGTTCTGTAGGATTGCACAAAACTCATTAAGTCCGACCCTTGTTCTTTAATCACTTCCAGACCTTTGGTCGTATTTTTAATTTGCTGTTCGGAAAAATGGGTTGGAATGTCGGGGTTGCTACCCTTTTTAAAATAATTGAGAATAGATTCTGAAATGGACGTTATGGGTGTAATCGTATTCATAATCTCATGTGTTAGTACACGGATGAGCTTTACCCAAGAATCAGTTTCTTTTTCATCCAGTTCTTTGTGTATATCGTGCGCAACTACTAAAAGTAACTGTTCGCCCTCTATGGTAATAGGGGTGCATTTTAAACTTAGTTCCTTTTTACCGCGCTCGTTCCCTAGTTTAAAGATGGTGTTGTTGAAGGGTTGAAGGTCTTCAAATAGTTTGTATAGATCTTCATCAACTTGCTTTAGTTGTTTCACATGATTTAAAGGTCTGTAGTTTAAAAGTTCTTGCACTGTAGGATTAGCGTACAGAATATGGCCTTTAGGATTTATGGTAAAGATACCAATGTCTGCCTGTCGAAGTATTTCTTGATAGTACTGTTCCTGTGCTTGTTTTTTTAGATGGATATCCTGAATCATAGCGTTGAGCATATTCAAACTATGGTTTAGCTCTTCCAAGGACTTAACACTTAATTTTTCTGGAAATCGTAAGGTAAAATCCTCGTTTTTTATAGCATCAAAGAAATAGGCGATTTTACGGTTGGTCTGGTTTACGTAATTGATAAGTCCCGCTGTTTGAAATATCATAACAATTGCACCAATACTTCCTGCGATGTATTGTTTGTTGAAAAAGAAATACGCAGCAAGAACCACTGTAATCGTCATAAAAACGACCCGGAATACTAATTGTATATATATATTTCTACTTACCATTTTTTAAATTCAAGGATTATACACAAACACAATATCAAGTACGTTTTGTCTTAAATTTAAAGACTACCAATTCGTACTTCTAGATTCTTATGTTAACTAACCATTCTTTTTTTTCAACTTATTATAAAGCGTCTGCCTAGAAATACCTAGCTGTTCTGCAGCTGCGCTATAATTACCGTCATTCTGGTTTAAGGCTTTTGTAATCATAAGTAACTCCATTTCCTCTAAGGTACTTGGCCCGTTCTCCATAGATATGGTATTTCCAACTTCTAAAAGGAAATCTGTAGGTTTCAGTACATTGCCTTCAGATAGAATTACAGCACGTTCCATGGTGTGCAAAAGTTCCCTAATATTTCCTGGCCAATGATAGGCCATTAGTTTTTCCTGGGCAGCCTGATTTATTTTAAGACCTGGTTTTCCATATTTGTTCACGAATTTATTAAGATAAAAATCAGCTAGAACAAGGATGTCTCCTTCTCGATCTCTAAGAGGAGGTACTTCTACGCGTATGGTATTAATTCTATACAATAAATCTTCCCTAAAAAGACCATCGGCTACCATTTGGTCCAGATTGCAATTGGTAGCGCAAATTAATCGAATATCTACGCTGACCGGCTTATTAGAACCTACCCTTACCACAACACGGTTTTGTATTGCAGAGAGTAATTTGGCCTGTGTTTGTAAAGAGAGATTACCTATTTCATCCAAAAATAAGGTGCCTCCATTCGCAGCTTCGAACTTTCCTGCCCGGTCTTCCTTGGCATCTGTAAAGGAACCTTTTACATGACCGAACAATTCGCTTTCAAATAGGTTTTCTGAAATGGAACCCATGTCTACCGAAATAAAGACTTCATTGTTCCTCGAAGAACGATTGTGTAATTCCCTGGCAATAAGCTCCTTTCCAGTCCCGTTTTCTCCGGTAACCAGAACATTTACATCTGTTTTAGCTACTTTTTGAACAAGGTTTAGTACTGAATTTAACGCTTTAGAAGTGCCGACAATATAGTTTTTGTTCTGATTGATAAGCTGTTTTAGGTTGCTTTCCTGTTGTTTTAATTGGGTGATTTCTTTTTTGCTTTTCCGAAGCTCATAGGCCGATTTTACTGTAGTCAGTAATCGTTCGTTGTTCCAAGGTTTAAGGATAAAGTCGGATGCGCCTTCCTTTAAGGCTTCTACTGCAAGGTCAATAGCACCATAAGCTGTCATCATAATGACTGATATATGGGGTGCTTTTTTCTTTATTTCTCGCAACCAATATAGTCCTTCGTTTCCCGTATTTACCCCTGCTGAGAAATTCATATCCAATAGAATGATATCTATGCCCTTAAGGTTGGGGAATGAGGAAATCTGATTGGGATTGGAAATGGTCTGTACACTTTTATGCTCAAACTGTAGCAATATCTCCAAAGCACTTAAAACACTTTTATTATCGTCTATTACAAGGATGTTTGCATCAGTCATGCTATGGTTCTATTTTCTAATTTCAAAATTAATATTACGAGTCCTCCCCTTGCGTACATCTTCTCTGCTTTCGTTAAAAAGTATCCTGGCTTCAGTCCCAGTTATTCTTGATACGCACTCTAAAATTACAAATGAAAACCAATATATGGCATACACTGTCAAAATTTTGGACAATATCTGTATATTTATTTTACACTTAGGTTTATATAAATACCGATGAATTAACTTAAAAAACTGAAAATCAAACACTTAAATTTATGGCACGTATGTAGTATAGTGTTTGGCACAGTAATAAACATATGAATTTAAAAATTAGAATAATAGTATTTTTTTCCCTTGCATTAGGCCTTAAAGGTATGGCGCAGCAACAATGGACTTTGGAAGCATGTATTGCACATGCATTAGAGCATAATTTACAGTTGAACGATTTTGAATTTACCGAACTATCCAATAGGGAATCCTATCGGCAATCTGTGCGGGACTTATTACCCAACATCAATGGTTATATGGATTATAGTGTTAGTTTTGGTCGTCAGGTCGATCCTAACGACAATAGTATTGTAAATACTGATCTTTTTTCCAATAACTATTCGGTAAGCGCCTCCTTAGATATTTTTCAAGGTTTTCAAAAGTTGAACAGTATTAAGGCTTCTAAGTATTTATTCAATGCCACTAAAGAAGAAACTTTACAGCAAAAATATCTACTAGCCTTTAGGGTTATGAGTGCCTATTACGACATTCAGTTTATTGAGGGATTAATCAGTATCTCAAAAGAGCAGCTAGGTATCTCACAAACCAATTATGCCCTTGTTAAAAAACAGATTGAAATTGGTCTTATGGCAGGTGCCGATCTTTATGAGGCAGAATCTTTATTGTTGGCCGATGAATTGCTGCTTACGCAAAATGAAAACCGATTAGCAGCTGCTAAACTCACTTTGTTACAGGCTATGAATATTGAAAAAGAGAATGATATTACCATTTTGCCTGAATTTAGCGCAACAGCTAATATGATTACTGAAAAGAGGGTTGTTTCTGACTCAATTTTCGATACAGCCATGGACTTTATGCCATTAATCAAAGCACAAGAACTTCGCATAAAAGCTGCAAAAAAGCAAGTGGCGGTAGCAAAAGGTAATCTATATCCTTCTTTGGCTATACAAGGTGGTTATGGTAGTGGTTATTATGAGAATATTCGTGATACGTTGGGCGTCACCATC
>RCNB010000373.1_pt1 | contig 30758 bp, 30 predicted proteins | sample 2041321 | NCBI WGS metagenome assembly RCNB01 (sample SAMN09708232, study PRJNA481090) | Marine sediment metagenome, whole genome shotgun sequencing project. | reverse complement strand
AGTTGGTACAGCGGGGTCGGTCTTGCCGCCGCGATTGTATTAGCAGCCGTGCTGGTGCCGGTCATGATGAATAGCCCGAGCGCACCACCCGCGGCCACGGAACCGCAGAATTCCCAAGTGACCAATTCAAGCCAGGTTGATGCATTGCAGGCACTCATGGTCGAGTCACGGCAGCTGGAAAGTGACCTGCGTTCGCTGCCAAATGAACCTCGCGTGATGCAGGCGGGTACCGTCACGACTATTTCAGACATCAAGGATCGTGTTGCTGCGATCGATTACCAACTAAACGACCCGGACGTGCAGATGACGTCCGAGGAAACAGAAATATTCTGGCGCGAACGCGTCAGGTTAATGAAATTGCTCGTCCAATTGCGTTATGCGCAAGCGCAGCGGACGGCCTACTAAACGAGGAGATGGATGTAATGAAGACCATGAAACTTATTATTCCTGTTGCGCTGGTTTTGTTGCTGGCCGGGCAGGCTGTTGCGCAAATCGAAGTAGAAGAGAAGCAGGAAGCTTTGCGGAAAGTGCAGGAGCGCGAAGTTTTGGTGCAAGAAAAACTGGAAAGCGCTGAACGGCAAATGGCCGAAGCAGCTCGCACGATTGCCGAGCTCACGTCGGAGCGCTTGCCGCAGTTGCGCCAAATCGAGCGTCGCATTGAAATAATCAATGACGGCAGGCCGCGCCTTGGTGTGACTATTGGCAACAGCGACAACAAAGGCCCTGTCGAGGGTGTAAGCGTCATGGCGGTAACGCCAGGTAGCGCGAGTGATGAGGCAGGAATACGCGCTGGTGATATTTTGACCTCTGTAAACGATGAGTCGCTCAGCGCCGAAAGTTCACAAGAAGCGACAGACAGGCTGCTGGATTTCATGGAGGGTGTCGAAGAAGGCGATACGCTCGATGTCGAATACCTGCGCGATGGCAAAGTCGGTTCAGTTGAAGTCGAGCCAAAACCCAGCGACGTGAACGTATTTTCATTTAACAGCCCCCCTGGAAGCCCCTCGATGCGATCCATGCCGAATGACATGCACATAGTGCCGAAAATTATTCAGGGACTTCGAAATGATTTCGATTTCCGCTGGATTGGCAGTTCCTGGGGTGACATGGAGCTGGTTGAGTTGAATGAGGGCCTTGGCAAGTACTTCGGCACTGATTCCGGTGTACTGGTTGTCAGTGCTCCGGAGTCGGATGTGCTCAAGCTTGAAGATGGCGATGTCATCCAGAAGATTGACGGACGCGAGCCAACATCAGTAGGTCACGCGTTGCGCATATTGAATTCCTACCAGGCTGGAGAGTCTGTGGAAATTGAGGTTTATCGCGACAAGAAGCGCCGCAAGCTTGAAATAACGATGCCTGATGACCGCACGAGCATGTTCTTGCGCGCTCCGGTGGAGATCATGCCTGCCAGGGTCCCGGCAGCGCCGAGGCCTGCAATGATTATCGAGAAAACCTGAAAAAACCCCGATGCGTCGCAAACGGGCGCGCATGGCTTTGTTACCATGCGCGCCCATGCAAATATCCGATTTCGACTACACGCTGCCTGCCAAACTGATCGCGCAGTACCCGACGAGTGAGCGGCGCGCCAGTCGTCTGCTCGACGTGAGTGATGGTCTGGTTGATCGCGGATTTGCTGAGTTAGCTAATCTTCTCAAACCGAACGACTTGCTCGTCTTTAACGACACACGTGTTATTCGTGCGCGGCTGCATGCGCGCAAGGAGTCTGGTGGTCGTAGCGAAGTTCTAATAGAACGGGTTGTTGGCGACAACGCTGCACTCGCACATATTCGAGCGAGCAAGTCACCGAAGCCCGGTAGCAAATTAGTATTTGGCGACGGGGTTGAAGCCACGGTTGAAGGCCGCGATGGTGAGTTTTTCTCGCTGCTGTTTTCGGTTCCCGTAATTCCATTGCTCGAGCAACAAGGCGAAGTGCCCTTGCCACCGTACCTCAACCGGCCAGCGGAATCGGCTGACGATGAGCGCTACCAGACCGTTTATGCCAAAGATCCTGGTGCCGTAGCGGCGCCGACAGCGGGTCTGCATTTTGACGCTGATATGCTTGAAGAAACACGCGCCAAAGGAGTCCGGCATGCTTTTGTCACTCTGCATGTCGGCGCAGGCACATTCCAGGCATTGCGTCATGAAGATATTGCCGCCAATCGCCTGCACAGCGAACGCGTAGAGGTAGATGCAGCCTGCTGTGATGCTATTGAAAAAACGCGAGTGGGCCGTGGTCGTGTCATTGCTGTTGGTACGACATCGGTGCGTGCACTCGAGAGCGCTTCGATCGGTGGTGTACTGCAGCCCTTTAACGGCGAAACCGAACTCTTTATCCTGCCCGGATACAACTTTCGATGCATCGACGCGATGATTACAAATTTTCATCTGCCGCAATCTTCACTGCTGATGCTCGTTGCGGCATTTGCAGGTACAGAGAGAATAATGAACGCATACCACCATGCTGTGCAGAACAAATACCGCTTCTTTAGTTATGGTGATGCCATGTTCCTGACACCGGATACAACGTCATGAAGTTTGATCTGAGCGGTGAGTGCGGTGATGCGAGATGTGGTGAGCTGACGTTTCGACGTGGAACTGTTCAGACGCCGGCATTTATGCCGGTTGGAACCTACGGAACCGTTAAAAGTGTTACGCCGGAAGAAGTTGTTGAAAGTGGCGCGAACATCATTCTCGGCAACACGTTTCACCTGATGCTTCGTCCAGGTACTGACATCGTTCGCAAGCACGGAGGCTTGCACGAATTCATGCATTGGGACGGCCCCATTCTGACCGACTCGGGTGGCTTCCAGGTGTTCTCGCTCGCGGCAATGCGCAAGCTCTCGGAAGAGGGTGTGCGCTTTCAGTCTCCAGTCAATGGTGACGAAGTTTTTCTATCGCCTGAAAAATCGATCGAAGTACAGCACGATCTAAACGCGGACGTGACGATGATCTTTGATGAGTGCACGCCGTATCCTGCGAGCGAAGCCGAGGCGAAAGAATCGATGGAGCTTTCGTTGCGGTGGGCGAAACGCAGCCGGAATCGCTTCGATGAGCTACGTGAGTTGGCTCCTGATCGCGGTGAGGCGCTGTTCGGTATTGTTCAGGGTGGTATTTACGATGACCTGCGTGAAGCATCTCTGCGCGGCCTCCGTGATATCGGCTTCGATGGCTACGCAATCGGCGGACTTGCCGTGGGTGAGCCAGAAGTAGAGCGCATCGCCGTGCTGGACACGTTGCTGCCGAAGATGCCGGCCGACCATCCGCGATACCTGATGGGCGTGGGCACACCAGTCGATATCGCTGAGTCAGTGCTGCGCGGTGTCGATATGTTCGATTGCGTGATCCCGACACGACATGCACGCAATGGCCAGCTGTTCACCGCACGCGGCAAAATCAAGTTTCGCCACGCTCAATACGCCGACGATACGTCTCCGCCGGATCCGGATTGCGGTTGCTACACCTGCCAGAATTTCAGTCTTGCCTACCTGAGGCACCTTGTGAAATGCGGCGAGATTCTCGGGCCTCGCCTCGCGACTATCCACAATCTTTATTATTATCAGCAACTTATGAAAAATCTACGGCAGGCAATTAGCGTCGGAAATTTGCCGGAGGTCGTGGCTGAAATTCGCGCGGCCCACGCCAAATAGGCGATTTTTAAACTGTTTGGCTTGGGTTTGCGAAACTCGCCCTTATTTTGATATCTCTATGCCATAATACCGCGCTGATTTTCAGGGACGCTAAGACGGCCCGCCACAAAAAGTAGTAGGACTCATGGATTTCTTCATACAAAACGCTTATGCACAGGCTGCGCCGCAAGCTGACCCGTTTGGTTTCTTGCTGCCGATGCTCATTATTTTTGCCGCATTTTATTTTCTGCTGATTCGCCCGCAACAGAAAAAGGCGAAAGCACACACGGCACTTATTAGTAATCTTTCTGCCGGCGACGAAGTTCTGACTGCCGGTGGCATCCTTGGTGTCATCACCGGCATCAGCGAGCACTATGCGATTGTAAAGATTGCGGATAACACCGAGATCAAGATTCAAAAATCCAGTGTTTCGCAAGTCGTGCCGAAAGACACTTTCGAAAACGCCTGATCGAGAAACCTATTTTGATGAACACTTTCCCTCGACGAAGCTTGAGCTCTGCAGGCCGTAAGCCGTGAACAGGTATCCGGCCTGGCTAAACGTGCTCGTGATTGTCATCTTGTTGGCAGGCATTATGCTCGCGTTGCCAAACATCTATGGCAGTGCGCCCGCAGTACAGTTGGCGGATGTCGACGGTGTAGACATCACGCAGACGCAACTGGACAACTATGTCCGCGCGCTCGAGAACGATGGTATTACGCCGGAATCTGCATACCTGAGTGATGGTCGGGCGGTGATTCGTTTCCCAAAGGGCGCAGTTGAAGATCAGCAGACAGCGGGTGAACGCTTGCGGGCTCGCTACGAAAACGAGTCGAATGTTGCCCTGACGCTCGCACCAAGCATGCCTGACTGGGTGCGCGAACTCGGTCTTAGCCCCATGAGCCTTGGGCTGGATCTTCGTGGCGGTGTTTACGTTTTGCTCGAAGTCGATATGGATACAGCGGTCGACAATCGTATGAAGGGCTATGAGCAGGATTTCGATGACCGCTTGCGTGATGCGCGCATTCGACATCGGGTCGACCTCAATAACCAGACACTTACGATTCGGCTGCAGTCAGCCGAAGATATGGAAAAGGCACGAGAGATCGTTACCGGTGCAGATCCGGACGTGTTGATAGGCGACGGCACCGACGGCAAGTCACTGATCGTCCGTATGACCGAGGCACAAATCAAAGAGCGCCAGGATTTCGCCATTGAGCAAAACATGACGACGCTGCGCAATCGTGTCGATCAACTGGGCGTTGCCGAACCGCTTGTTCAGCGGCAGGGTGTCGACCGCATCGTTGTGCAGTTACCCGGTGTCCAGGATCCGACCGAGTTGCAGAAGATCCTGACGGCAACCGCAACGCTGGAATTCCGGATGGTCGACCTGACAGGCGATATGCCCGGATCTCGCCGCTACCCGGGGCGAGATGACGAGGCGCCGCAGATCTTGAGGCGCGAGGTCATCGCGTCGGGCGATGAGATCATCGACGCCAAGTCCGGATTCACGAATGAAGGGCAGCCGGCCGTGCACATTACGCTCGATTCAGCTGGCGGCGAACGCATGCTCGCAACGACGCGCGATAATGTCGGCAAACCGATGTCCACGGTGTTTATCGAGTGGCGGGAAGAAAGCGTGACACGCGGTGGAAAAACCGTATCTCGCAAATTCAAGACTGAAGAGATTATAGGCACTGCGACAATTCGTGGCGTCTTCAAGAACCGCTTCCAGACGACGGGCCTTACGCCAAACGAAGCGCGCGAACTTGCCGTCCTGATGCGAGCGGGTGCTTTGGCAGCGCCTGTTTTCAAGGTCGACGAACGCACCATTGGCCCGAGCCTGGGGCAGGACAACATCGATCGCGGCTTTAACGCTATCAAGATCGGCTTCCTCGCAGTTATCGTTTTTATGGCCGTCTATTACCGCTGGTTCGGCATGATCGCGAACGCTGCGTTGTTGTCGAACCTTGTTTTCATCGTCGCAGTGTTGTCATTGGCTGGTGCGTCACTGACGTTGCCAGGTATTGCAGGCATCGTCTTGACCGTCGGTATGGCGGTAGATGCGAACGTACTTATTTTTGAACGAATACGTGAAGAGCTGGCGGCGGGCTCGCAACCGCAGGCCGCCATCAATTTGGGCTACGAAAAAGCGCTTTCGTCGATCGCGGATGCCAATGTCACGACGTTGATCGCGGCAATCGTACTGCTGGCGTTCGGCACCGGACCGATCAAAGGATTCGCGATTACGCTGATGATCGGAATTCTCACGTCGATGTTCACCGCTATCGTTGGGACGCGGTCAATCGTCAATCTCGTATTTGGCGGGCGCAAGATCACGTCACTGCCGATTTAGGGATACTTTGATGCGAATACTAAAGCACAAAACTCACATCGACTTTCTCGGCCCGACGCGCCGCAAGATCGCCCTGAGTTTTTCCGCGCTCGCGGTTATTGTTTCGCTCGGTTCGCTCATCGTGCAGGACACTCCGTTGGAGTTCGGCATCGACTTCACAGGCGGTGTTCTGCTTGAAGTCGGTTACCCGCAGCCTGCCGATATCGAGGCTATTCGGTCAGACCTCGCGGCCGCCGGATTCGATGATGCACAAGTACAACGCTTCGGTACCGATACCGACGTGCTCGTTCGCCTGCCGCCGCAAGAAGGCTGGAACCCTGACGAATTGCGTGAGGAGCTGAGACGTACCGTTGCTGGTGATATTTCGGGCGTACAGCTGAGACGCGTCGAGTCGGTTAGCCCACAGGTTGGTAAGGAGCTCGCAGAACAGGGTGGGCTCGCGATGATTATCGCGCTGTTGCTCATCTTCGTTTATGTAATGGTTCGCTTCCAATGGAAGTTCGCGGCAGGTGCTGTCGCGGCATTGGCGCATGACGTTATCGTTACGGTTGGGTTCTTCTCGATTTTCCACTTACCGTTCGATCTGACGGTTGTTGCGGCCGTGCTGGCCGTCATCGGTTATTCGCTGAACGACACGGTTGTTGCGTTTGATCGTATCCGTGAGAATTTCTTCAAGCTGCGTGGTATCTCGGCGGAAGAGTCGATGAACACATCGATCAACGAGATGCTGGCACGTACTCTGATCACGGGCTTCACAACCTTATTCGTACTGATCGCATTGCTGGTGTTCGGCGGTGAGTCGATCGCGCCGTTCTCGATTGCATTGATTGTCGGTATCGTCGTGGGTACTTATTCGTCGATTTACACGGCGAGTGCCACGGCCTTGCTACTCGGCGTTAATGCGCAAGACCTGCTGGAACCGGTCAAAGACCCCGACCTGATCGACGACCTGCCGTGAGCATCGCGGGAGCAGACCGCGTGCTGAACAGCTCGGACTGCCGGCGGTTTATCAGACGAGCGCTTTGATCTCGGAGGCGCAGAGCTTGGCAACTTCGCGATAGATTCGCGGTGTGCCGGTCAGGACATGGCCGTGATCGAGGAAGTTCTCACTGCCATCCAGCCCACTAATGATACCGCCCGCTTCACGAATGATCAGGCTGCCTGCTGCCAGATCCCAGGACTTGAGTCCGGTCTCCCAAAACGCATCCAGCCTGCCAGCCGCGACATAGCACAGATCCAGCGCTGCGGCTCCAGGGCGTCGAACGCCTGACGTACTTTTGATGATTTTGGAGAGCATGTTCATGTATGGCTTGATATCGGCTTCGGCCTGCTGGTACGGGAAACCGGTACCAATCAACGCGCGTTCCAGCTGCTTCTGACCGCTAACGCGAATGCGCCGGCCGTCGACCTGCGCGCCCTGGCCGCGCGACGCTGTGAACAGCTCCTGACGAATCGGGTCATATACGACAGCATGCTCCATCCGACCTTTGACCTGGACACCGATCGAAACAGCAAATACAGGGAAGCCGTGTAGAAAGTTGGTGGTGCCGTCGAGCGGGTCTATGATCCAGAGCGTGTCGGACTTGCCTTGCGCGCCACTTTCTTCAGCAAGAATGGCATGGTCGGGATAGTGTTTGAGAATGCAGTCGATCACAGCCTTTTCGGCTGCTGTATCGGCATCACTGACGTAATCGTTGTGGCCCTTCTCCTCAATCTTGAGCTTGCCAATATTGACCATTTTCTTTATGAGCGTGCTACCGGCGCGTCGTGCCGCCATCACCGCTACATTGAGTAGTGCGTGCATTTTAACGATCTCATCAGTGTGAAAGAACTCGGCCACAGCGTGCCGTGGCGCTAGAATAGCGAACTTTAGGGAAGCATTGCCACACATGTCGATACGTATCGTCCTTGTCGGAACCACACACCCGGGTAATATCGGTGCCTGCGCGCGGGCGATGAAAAATATGGGGGTGACAGATCTGGTGCTGGTGGACCCACTCCATTTTCCACATAAGGAGGCCACGGCGCGGGCATCCGGAGCCGATGACGTCCTTGAACAGGCAAAAGTCGTGGGCACGCTGGCAGAGGCAATTAGCGACTGCGTCTACGTTGCAGGTGCCAGCGCGCGTTCAAGATCAATCAATTGGCCGAGCATGGAGCCAAAGGACTGTGCGGCCAGGCTAATCGAGGAAGGTCAGCAAGGTACGGTCGCCGTTGTCTTCGGGCCCGAGAAATCCGGGCTTTGTAATTCCGACCTCGATCATTGCGATACATCGCTGACTATTCCAACCGACCCGGCATTCAGCTCTTTGAACCTGGCCATGGCAGTCCAGGTGCTTACCTACGAGATACGAGCAGCTCAGGTCGTCGATAAACCCGCGGAATACGAACCGGACGCGCCGCTTGCCACGAGCGACGAACTCGAGAACTTTTACGCCCACCTTGAGCAGGTGCTGCTTGATTCCGGCTTTCTTGACCCGGATAACCCGCGGCACCTCATGCGCCGGCTGCGGCGATTGTTCATCCGCGCGCGCCCCGACAAGAACGAGGTCAATATATTGCGAGGCATTTTGACGTCGGTAGAAAAAGAGGACGCGCCCAATGGCTGAGCAAGCGGATCTTATTTACCTCGATTACGCAGCGTCCACGCCGGTCGACCCATGGGTTGCCGAAGCGATGACGGCGTTAATGACAGCCGATGGCAACTATGCGAATCCATCATCAACGCACGTCGCCGGCAGACAGAGTGTCGAACATATCGCGCACGCGGCCGGGCAACTTGCCACGCTCCTGAACACGGATCCGGCGCGGCTGATCTGGACATCCGGCGCCACCGAGTCCGACAACCTGGCGATTCTCGGCGGCGCGTACTACCGGAAAAAACGAGGCCGGCACCTTATAACGATGCGCACTGAGCACAAAGCGGTAACCGACGCGTTCACCGAGTTGGAGCGACAGGGTTACAGCGTCACCTGGCTGAATCCCGAGCCGAGTGGCTTGCTTGATATCGCGAAATTTGAAGAGGCGTTGCGCGATGACACTCAGCTTGTGTCCATCATGCACATTAATAACGAAACCGGTGTTATTCAGGATATCGCGCAAATTGGCGCGATATGCCGCGAACGCGACATTCTGTTTCACGTGGATGCAGCACAATCCGTTGGCAAATTACCCATCGATCTTTCCGCATTGCCTGTCGACTTGATGTCGACGACGGCGCATAAGGTCTACGGGCCAAAAGGCATTGGTGCGTTGTATATTGCCGATCGAGCCGGCGTTCACGTCGATCCCCTGTTATTCGGTGGCGGTCAGCAACGCAAACTGAGGCCCGGAACGTTACCGGCGCAGCAAATTGTCGGCTTTGGAACGGCGGCAGCGATCGCACAGTCACGCATGATCCGCGACCTCAAACATCTCAACGCAATGCGTGAGCGACTCTGGTCAGGTATTCAGGATATTCCTGGCATATCGACGAATGGCGCTATGGAATGCGCATTTCCCGGAATCCTGAATGTCAGCATTGAAGATATTGAAGGTGAGAGTCTGCTGCTCGCCCTCGAACCGCTTTGCGTCGCGACCGGTTCCGCCTGCAACTCGAAGAGCCAGGAACCTTCCTATGTATTGCGTGCCCTGGGTACCAGCGATGCGCTCGCGCAGAGTGCGATTCGATTCAGTTTCGGACGCCCAACCGGCGCCAGTGACATTGATATCGCCATCGAGTGTTATCGCAGTTCGGTCGCCAAGTTGCGCAAACTCGCGCCAGGTGGGGTCGAATGAGCACTGATCCCTATAGCGCGCGAGTGCGCGCGTTGTTCGCCGATCCGGCTCACGCCGGGCAGCTGGCGAACGCGGTGGGCGTGCTGGTGGAAGATCAGGGTGTTCGGATGGCTTTCTCGGCGCAGTTGGCAGCTGGCCGGATCGACACGCTTCGATTCCAGGCATGGGGCTGCCCGCATGTCATCGCGGCCGCTGAGGCGTTTTGTGCGGACTACGAGGGCAGGGGCACCGCAGAGCTGCTTGATTTCTCGACATCCGACCTTATGCAAAGTCTTTCTGTACCCGTGGAGAAGACCGGACGTATACTCGTCATCGAGGATGCTGTGCGCTCGCTGGCACAGGAGCTCGTCAAGCCTTCCCCCAAGGAACACTAAATAGACAGATCATGGCAATTTCGTTAACAAATTCAGCTGCCGAACGCGTGCGCAGCTACCTCGACTCCAAGAGCGAATGCGTTGGTTTGCGGCTAGGTATCACCCAGACGGGCTGTTCCGGCTATTCCTACGTCATCAACTACGCCGACGAGGTGCGTGAGGCCGATATCGTTTTCGAGGACAAGGGCGTCAAAGTCGTTGTCGACCCGGATGCACTGGCCCTGATCGACGGAACCGAGGTCGACTTTGTCAAAAAGGGCCTCAATGAGGCCTTCAGCTTCAAAAATCCGAACGTCACAGGCGAATGCGGCTGTGGCGAAAGCTTCAACATCTGAAGTAAAATTAACCGTTTACGTCTACCGGCTCGGAATTGACGCTGAGCCTCGATCTTCAACAATTATTTGAGAAAAGGAAAACTGTATGGCCGTTGAGCAAACGCTCTCCATCATCAAGCCTGATGGCGTGCAAAAGAACCTGATTGGCGAGATTTACAGCCGATTTGAGAAAGCAGGACTGGAAGTGGTTGCCGCGAAGATGATGCACCTCTCGGCCGAACAGGCGCAGGGTTTCTACGCAGTCCACAAAGAGCGGCCCTTTTTCAATGATCTTGTCGCATACATGACGTCGGGTCCTGTCATGGTGCAGGCGCTTCAGGGTGCGAATGCAGTCGCAAAAAATCGCGACATCATGGGTGCGACGAACCCGGCGGATGCCGAAGCCGGCACTATTCGTGCCGATTTTGCCGAAAGCATCGAAGAGAACATCGTGCACGGCTCAGACGCAGCGGAAACTGCCGCGGTCGAAATCGCCTATTTCTTTGGCGACGACGGCGTCTGTCCGAGAACGCGCTAAGAGGCATCGTGCCAGGCGAGACTAAAAAAACGAATCTCCTGGGTTTGCCGCAAGGCGAACTCGAGGCGCTGTTTGTCGAGCTCGGGCAAAAGCCGTTTCATGCGCGCCAGCTTATGCGCTGGATTTATCAGCGAGGCGTGACCGATTTTGAGGCGATGACGGATTTGTCCAAGTCGCTGCGGCAACGCCTTATTGAGACGGCAACGGTCGATGTGCCAAAGGTACTGTCGCAGCACGATTCATCGGATGGCACGATCAAGTGGTTGTTCGAGAGTGGATCAGGGCAGGCCGTAGAAGCGGTGTACATTCCGGAAGCCGGGCGCGGCACCTTGTGTATTTCGTCACAGGTTGGTTGTGCGCTCGATTGTGCTTTTTGCGCGACCGGTGCGCAGGGCTTTAACCGCAATCTGAGCAAGGCCGAGATCGTCGGCCAGGTCTGGTACGCCAATCAAACCTTACCGCGTCGCGATAACGACGATGCCGATTTTGCGATAACCAACGTCGTATTTATGGGCATGGGCGAGCCGCTGGCCAACTATCGAAATGTCGTTCCAACTCTCGACTTGTTGACCTCCGATCTGGCGTACGGTTTGTCACGCCGGCGGGTTACAGTAAGCACGTCGGGGCTGGTGCCAACCCTGGAGCGTCTTGGCGACGAATGTAATGTGGCGCTTGCGGTATCGTTGCATGCGCCGAACGATGCTTTGCGTGACGAATTAGTGCCCATTAACAAGATGCACCCGATCGCCAAGCTGCTGGATGCCTGCTGGCGATACGCGGAAAAGCGCGCCAACCGGTTCATTACATTTGAATACGTCATGCTTGACGGTATAAATGACTCGCTTGAACATGCTGACGAGCTATTCGATCTGCTGGAAGGCAAACCGGCGAAAGTAAATCTCATTCCGTTCAACCCATTTGACGGCAATGATTTTGCACGTTCGTCAGCCGAAACCATCGGGCGATTTCAGGGCAGGCTGAGAGATCGCGGCCTTGTAGCAACGACTCGCAAGACCCGCGGTGACGATATCGATGCTGCTTGTGGACAATTGGCTGGTAAAGTGAGCGACCGGGTGCGGAACAGACTGAGCGAAAAGAACAGAAGGATGGCGACAGGGTGAAAATGAGCGACAGATTACTGGCCGGATTACTGGTTTGCCTGCTTGCGACGGGCTGCATTACAACCACCACAACCACCGGTGGCGTCAATCCCGATGTGGACAAAGGCGATGCCGCGGAGCTTAACTATCAGCTTGGTGCCCGTTACTACCGTAACGGTAACTTCGAGCTGTCGCGCGACCGGCTCCTGTATTCGATCGAGCTCGATCCCAAAAATGCTGTAGCGCATTACACGCTCGCGCTGGCGTACGAAGCGCTTGGCAATCTGCGTCTCGCTACTGAATCTTACGAACAAGCGGTTCGAGTTTCGCCAAAAGACTACAAGGTCCAGAACGCCTACGCGGTCTTTCTGTGCAACCAGGGCGAATTCGATAAAGCCGGCGAGCATTTCGCGACTGCAGCGGAGATCAGGGAAAATGACAATGCCGAGATCACACTAACCAATGCGGGTGTCTGCATGATGCAGAGGCCGGATCAGGTGCGGGCTGAGTCATTCTTTCGCGAGGCGCTCGAGTATCGGGCGAACCACGGAGAGGCGCTCATTCAGCTGTGCGTGCTGAAGTTCGCGCAGGGTGACTACCTGGCGTCGCGCGCTTTCCTGCAACGCTATTTGGGAAGCAACATTCCAACGCCAGGAGTCCTGAATCTGGGCGTCCAGATAGAAGACAAGCTCGGAGATGACCGCGCGAAAACCGAATATTCAAACCGACTCCTGCGCGAGTTTCCGACATCACCGGAAGCCCGGCGTGTTTTGGAAAGCGACTAAGTCATGAGTGAAGAAGACGACAAGCCGGTAGAAGAGGCAACCGAGCCCGAGAAAGAAGGCCCGGTTGCTGGCGAACGGCTGGCCGAGGCACGTCGCAAACAACAAATCAGTGTTCTCGAGGTTGCGAAAGAGTTGCACCTTGACGAGCACAAAGTGAGTGCGCTCGAGCGCAATGAATTTGACGTGCTTGGCGCGCCGGTTTTCGCTAAAGGCCATCTTCGCAAGTACGCGCAGCTCGTGGGTGTCGACGTCGACGACGTATTTACCGACTACTACCGCATGACGCATACGGCCGATATTCCGCCGGTTGTTATCGGCAGACCTCGATCTGGCCAGGAGCTGTCACCCGGTCCATGGATCGCCGTCATTGCCGTAATTGTCGTCGCAGCTGCGTCATATTTCTGGCTTACCTCACGGTCAGAGACAACGTCCGGCCCCACTCCTGCTGCAGAAGCGCCATTAATGCCCGAACCAGCAGTGGAAGATTCGCCCGTTCGCCAGGAGACAGTATTCGTGGCGACGACACCAGCGGAGGAAGCGCCGGTTGCCAGTGAACCGGCAGTCGAAAACCCGCCGGCAGACACGAGCCAGCAACCTGCACTTGGCGATGGTGAAGTGCTGTTGTCATTGAACTTCACAGGCGATTGCTGGACGGAGATTAGCGACGCGACAGGGCGGCGGCTCTTCTTTGATATGGGTCGCACCGGGCGAACGGTGGAGTTAAGCGGGCAAGCGCCTTTTGACGTGCTTTTTGGAAATACCGAAAATGTCAGCGTTCGCGTCGATGGCAGTGCGTACACCGTCACGCCGTCAACTCCTGGCAGCCGCACGGCGCGCCTGACGATCATGACTCCCTGACAGACGACCGTGAAACCGACCGCAATTAGAGGAATGAACGATATCCTGCCGGACGTCTCCGGCACATGGCGCTATCTCGAAACGGTAGTGCGGGACATTGTTCAGTCATACGGTTACTCCGAGATTCGCTTGCCGCTGCTCGAGCGGACCGAACTTTTTCGCCGTTCGATCGGTGAAGTGACCGACATTGTCGAAAAAGAGATGTACACGTTCCTCGACCGTAATGACGAGAGCCTGACCTTACGTCCTGAGGCGACGGCGGGAGTGGTGCGCGCCGGTATCACGAATGGCTTGTTGCACAACCAGCGACAGAAGCTCTGGACGACTGGTCCGATGTTCCGCTACGAGAAGCCGCAAAAAGGCCGTTATCGGCAGTTTTACCAGTTTGACGTTGAGGCACTGGGGTTCGAAGGGCCGGATATTGATGCAGAGCTCATCATCATGTGCGCCAGGATGTGGCGAGCGCTTGGAATTTCCAAACTGAAGCTCGAAATTAACTCCCTCGGCACCGCTGAGTCGCGCACGCACTACCGCGATACCCTGATTGAGTACTTTTCTGGCGTGAAAAGTAAGCTTGATGAGGATAGTATTCGGCGGCTTGAGCAGAATCCGCTGCGAATACTGGATAGCAAGAACCCGGAAATGCAGGCGGTCGTCGAGGCAGCGCCGGTCATGATCGACTACCTGGACGAGGAATCTTCTCAGCATTTTCAAGAACTTAGGAGTTTACTCGACGCCGCTGGGGTCGCTTATACGGTAAACCCGCGTTTGGTTCGCGGGCTCGATTACTACAGCCGCACGGTGTTCGAATGGGTAACAGATGCGCTGGGGTCGCAGGGCGCAGTCTGTTCAGGGGGGCGTTACGACGGTCTGGTGGAGAAACTTGGCGGCCGTTCGACGCCCGCCATAGGCTGGGCGATGGGCATAGAGCGCTTTGTTGCGCTTTATGAGGCCTGCGGTGGCGAGGCTCCGGCAATGGACGCCGACGTGTATGTCGTCGCGGTAGGAGACGGCGCGCTCGAACAGGCGTTTGCGATTGCCGAAGAACTGCGAGACAAAGTCGCGGACATTCGGCTCGAAGTAAATCTTGGCGGCGGCAGCTTCAAGTCGCAGCTGAAACGCGCAGACAAGAGTAATGCGGAATACGCATTAATTCTGGGCGAGCAGGAAATTGCACAAAAGTGTGTTGGATTGAAACCATTACGCAGTACTGAGGATCAAAGCAGTATTGCATTTGAAACGCTGGCGGAGACGCTGGCTGGATTATTAGGAAAGGCGTAGTTCGTGGACGATTTACAGTCAGAAAAAGAACAACTCGAAGAGATGCGTGCGTGGTGGACCGTGTACGGTCGCTACGTGATTGCCGGTGTGGTTATCGCAGTCGGTTTGCTGTTCGGGTTTAACCAATATCAGAGCAGTAAGTTAGCGGCCCAGGTTGAGGCTTCAGTGCTGTACGAATCACTAACGGTTTATGTTTCGGACGGCGATCTCGATAATGCCGAGTCGATCGCTGATGATCTTGCGAGCAATTACGCGAACACGGCGTACGCGGCCCAGTCGAATCTCGCGATGGCGAAACTCTACATGGACAAGAATCGTGATCAGGACGCCGCAGATGTTCTGAACGAGCTGTTGCTCATGCGTGGCAACAAGGCGCTAAAGCAAGTTGGAAGACTGCGGCTCGCACGAATTCTCCTGTATCAAGACAAGCCGCAGGAAGTCGTTGACCTTCTGGCCGATCAGGATGATGCCGCGTTCGCGGGATTATTTGCTGAGATGCGGGGTGATGCGTTCGCTGCACTTGGACAAATTACCGCAGCCGGCGACGAGTATCGCACTGCGCTGGCCGATACATCGCAAACCATCAACCGAGGCGTCGTGCAGATGAAGTTGGTTGACCTCCCGGACGTGCCTGCCCCGGCGCCGGCCGTCACCGAGCCTGAACAACAGGCAGAACCGGCTGTTGAAGATGGGGGCGGAGAGTCTGAGTGAAGATGATTTTTCGCACGGCAGGATTATTGACGGTTGCAATGGTGTTGTCCGCTTGCAGCGTTTTTGGCGATGATGATGACAAAGAGCTAGAACCGAGAGAGCTCACAAAGATCGCAACCAAGGTCAATATCAAGCGCGTCTGGAGTGCGAACATTGGCGGCGACGCCGAGTTCCTGCGCGTGGCATTGCAGCCAGCCGGAGATGGCACTCGCATTTATGCGGCGAGTATTGACGGCAATGTTGTCGCCTTGAACCCGGCAAATGGAAAAGAGCATTGGCGAACAAAGCTCGATATAGAGTTGTCGGCGGGCCCGGGAGTTGGTGAAAGCCTCGTCGTCGTTGTAGGTTCAGATGGCTACATTATTGCGCTTGATGCTGATACCGGAGCCGAGCGCTGGCGTGCCGATATAACTGGCGAATCGCTTGCCCGTCCCGTGATCAAGGACAACGTTGTGATTGCACTGACCATCGACAATCGCTTGCGTGCGTTGTCGGCGTTTGACGGCAGCGAACGTTGGATATTCGAGCAGTCGACACCACTACTGACGATGCGGGGGTCAGCAACGCCGGCAGTTATTGGCTCAACGGTTTTCGCCGGTTTCGACAATGGTCGATTGGCAGCATTGAATATCTCATCCGGTGATGTGGTCTGGGAGGCTTTGCTGGCACCGCCTAGCGGGCGTTCGGACCTTGAGCGTCTGTCAGACGTCGATGGCCTCATCAGTGTCGTCGGCCAGGATCTGTACGCTGTCGGTTACCAGGGCAACATGGCCGCGATGGCGTCCGAGTCAGGTCAGATTCTCTGGACACGGGAAGTGTCGTCGTTCGAGGGTGTTTCCGCCGACTGGAATAATGTTTACACCGTAACCGAGGAGGGTGAGCTCGTAGCGCTGTCTCGAAGCAGCGGCGATGAAGCCTGGCGACAGGATGCGCTCTTGCGCCGTGAACCCACATTGCCAGTGTCATTCCATACAACCGTGGCCGTCGGTGATCTCGAGGGTTACCTGCATTTCTTCAGCAACGTCGATGGCGAACCGGTTGCGCGCCTCAAAGTCGGTGGCAAAGCGATCTCAAACGATCCTGTCGTGGTCGCGGATCGACTTTATGTGCAAAGCGACTCGGGCAGTTTGTCCGCCTTCGCTGTGCAGCAGCCGAAGCCTGCGCGTAAAGCGCCTGACACAGAAGACGACGGCGCCTGAAACACGGCGGCCTGATTTGGTCCGATGCTCCCAGTTATTGCAATCATTGGCCGACCGAACGTTGGCAAGTCCACGTTATTCAACCGTCTGACGCGGTCTCGCGATGCCATCGTTGCTGACTACCCGGGGCTAACGCGCGATCGCCAATACGGTTTCGGCAAGCTCGGCCCGGTTCCCTATCTCGTTATCGATACGGGTGGTGTGGCCGGTGGTGAGATCGGCATTGAAGAACTCATGGTCGACCAGACCGTTCGTGCTTTGGAAGAGGCTGATGCCGCCATCATCATGGTAGATGGTAGAGCGGGTCTGACTGCGGCTGATGAGCATGTGGCGGAACTCGCTCGCAAGAACGCCAAAAAGGCCTGGCTGGTCGCTAATAAAGCTGAAGGTCTTGATGCGGCAATTGCCACCAGCGAATTTCATGCGCTTGGGCTTGGCGAGCCAGTGGCTATTTCGTCGGCACACGGTGATCGCGTCAGAGCATTGATAGAAGCGGTGCTTGCTGACTTCGACGTCGAAGAAGATGCTGAGGACGCGGCAGAAGAAGAGGACGACAATCGCGAACTTCGTATTGCAGTTGTTGGACGCCCAAACGTTGGCAAGTCGACACTGATTAATCGCCTTATCGGCGAAGATCGTCTTGTTGTCTTCGACCAGCCGGGCACAACTCGTGACAGCGTGTCCGTGCCGTTTGAGCGGAACGATCGGAAATACGAGCTGATCGACACAGCCGGCATTCGCCGCAAGTCCAAAGTGCACGAGGCTGTCGAGAAGTTCAGTATTGTCAAAGCCCTACAGGCAATCGAGCGTGCACAGGTTGTGATTTCAGTTCTCGATGCACATGAAGGCGTAACCGAGCAGGATGTCAGCTTGCTCGGGCTTGTCATGGAACGCGGCAGAGCACTCGTCGTGGTTTCAAACAAGTGGGACGGCATGACGGCATCCGATAGAAAACATGTGCGGGATGAGCTCGATCGTCGTTTACCGTTTCTCGATTTCGCCGAACGCATTTCGATATCGGCGTTGCATGGAACGGCGGTTGGCGATCTGTTGCCGGCTGTCGAGCGCGCGTACCGGGCAGCTACGCGTGACCTGTCCACCACCGAACTGACGAGAGAGCTGGAAGCTGCAGTCACGGCGCATCCACCCCCTCTGGTTCGTGGCCGCCGCATCCGATTGCGTTACGCGCATCAGGGCGGGCGAAATCCGCCGGTCATCGTTATTCACGGCAACCAGACTGAAAAAGTCCCTGAAGCGTATCGTCGCTACCTTATTAATCGTTTTCGCAAGGTGTTCAAGCTCAAGGGCACGCCGGTGCGATTGGCGTTCAAGACAAGCGAAAACCCTTTCAAGGGTAGGCGCAACAAACTAACGCCACACCAGGAACGCAAACGCAACAGGCTGATGAAGCGCGTCAAAAAATAGCGTGATATAACAACGTATACGAACCCGGAGCCGACAATGGGTCCTGCAACAAAAACCGTAACACTCGAGGGACGCTTCCCGATGCACAGGGCAGGTCACCTCGATTCTCCGACCCTGGCCTACGAGACCTGGGGCGAGCCCAACGACGCACACGACAACGCTATTTTGATCTTTAGCGGTTTGTCGCCGTCTGCGCACGCGGCATCGTCGGCCGAGGATCCGTCGACAGGATGGTGGGAAGACATGATCGGTCCGGGTCTGCCCCTGGACTCGGACCTCTTTCACGTAATCTGCGTCAATTCACTGGGCAGCTGTTTTGGTTCTACAGGTCCGGCGTCGATTAACGCGGCGACCGGCGAGATGTACCGACTGGCATTTCCGGTACTAACGCTGGAGGACGTTGCAGAAGCGGCTTATGGCGTAGTGCACAAGTTAGGCATCAAAAAACTACACACGGTCATTGGCTGCTCGATGGGCGGTATGAGTGGCCTGGCTTTTTGCGTGCGACACCCGGAGGCGGCCCGAAACTTCATTTCCATATCTTCGTCGACGCGAGCATTGCCATTTTCAATCGCTTTCCGTTCCTTACAGCGCGAGGTGATTCGCTCTGATCCGAAGTGGAAAGATGGTGACTACGACCCGGACGATCCGCCGCTCATGGGGCAGCGACTGGCGCGAAAGCTCGGCATGATTTCATACCGATCACCAACCGAGTGGGACCAGAGATTCGGCCGCCAACGCACGACCGCGACAGAGGAGAACGTCAACGATCCTTTCAAAATCGCTTTCTCGGTCGAGGCGTATCTGGACAATCATGCCAACAAGTTCAGCGGTGGTTTTGACCCGAATTGCTACTTGTACCTGTCGCGGGCATCGGATCTATTCGATCTTGCCGAGCACGGCGGGTCGTTGAAATCCGGCTTCAAGCGCATGAATCTGGAGCGCGCTCTGGTCATCGGTGTCGAGACCGACCTTCTTTTTCCCATACGACAACAACAGGATCTCGCTGACGGGTTGGCGGAGGTCTGCGATGACACCAAACTCGTCAGGCTCGATTGCATGCGCGGGCACGATTCCTTTCTCGTGGATATGGACGACTTTCGTCCGGTGATTTGCGAGTTTTTCGAGAGTTGTTGCCCGTAGCATGATCATAAGGCGGGTGGCCGGCTTACATGCTCCTCGAGCGCCGGAACCAGACACATCCAGCTAGCACCAATCCGTAAAAAATGAGTTCGGTTCTGAACACATGCAGGTTGTGAGCTGTCTTTGGTGGCCAGGTCAACGTGTCGAACCAGGGGATTGGCATCGCAAGATGTGCGTCTGAGAATGGCCAGAATATACCGATACCGTGACCGTGGGAGTAGATCGAGTCGAGCGGCATGTGAGTAAGCCATGCTGCGGTGAACGCGAAAAATATAGTCTTTGATACGCGTGTGCCGACCTCGGGAATCAGGCGGAGCAGGCCAATCAAAGACGCCAACAGGGCTGCGAGGAAAATACTGTGACTCACCTGGTAGGCGTCGTGGCCCCAACCCGAAAACGGATAGTCGGGGATGTTGGCAGCGAAAACGAATAAATGGCCGGCTACCAGATACCAGAGTAGCGACCGCCCTCGCGGCAGTGCAAGTACTGCGATTGATACGCCGGTCAGGCTATGTCCGATGGTGGTCACGACTAGTCGGACAACAGCAACGCCGGGTCAACTGCGGTGCCGTTTAGATAAGTACCGAAGTGCAGGTGTGGGCCAGTGACACGACCGGTTGCGCCAACGGCACCGATGGCTGTTCCCGCGGCAATGCGCTGACCATCCTCGACGCCAATTTCGCTCAGGTGGCAGTACATCGTAACGAAGCCCTGCCCGTGGTCGATGAACACGGTGTTGCCATTGAAGTAGTAGTTGCCGATCGATGTGACAACGCCGCCACGCGGTGCAACGATTGCTGCGCCTGCACCTCCCGCAATATCCATGCCCTTGTGCGGTGAACGTGGTTCGTCATTGAAAAAACGTCGTAACCCGAAGCTCGAACTGCGACGGCCTCGCAGCGGTGCGTTCAGGTGCACGCCATCAAGATCCGATTCACGCCAACTGTTGAGTGCGCCGTCGATGATCTTCCGCTCGCGACCGACACGCTGCAGATTGTCATCACTCAGCGAGACATAGCTTTGGGCGACTTTGAGGCGCTGTTCCGGGTAAGCGTGTTCTTCAATAGTGAACTCGATTGATTGTCCATCGGCTACGGTGATCGACGCGGCGCCGATCTCTGCGTCCAGCGGCACGCCGATGACAGCACGCCATTGGCCGGCTTCGTTCATCACGAGAACTCGTTTGCCGTTGAATTCGGCAACGGGTGCGGCGCCTTGTGCTGTGCCAAGGTCAACAAATGCTATGCCGCCGGGCCATGTGGTTACGCTGGCACTCGTTGTTGAGGACAAAAGTACCAACAACGAAAGCAGTATCGCTCTAATCATTCTTTTGCCTGGTTGATGTCACGGTTGCGATTAACTCACCCTCCGCAAGGCGAGCACGAATGTCGTCACCCGGTGCCGCGTCGCTGGCTTTCAAAAGTACCTTGCCGGAGCTGGCGTCTTCGACGATGGCATAGCCGCGATCCAATGTGGCCAATGGGCTGACAGAATGCAGCCCTCGCATCGCGAGCTCGAGACGGTGGCTTACTTCGGATACGGTCTCACGGGCGCTTACGTTGAGTCTTTGTCGCAGGTTGGCAAGGCGGGCGACAGACCGCTCCACGACCGCAGTCGGTGATGCCTGCGCGAGCCTGCGACTTAACCAGTCGAGTGATTGAGCCCGATCTTCCACGGCACGTTGACCAAGCCGTCCGAAGCGTGCGGCGAGCGAGTTAACGGCGCGTAACCAGTGCTCCCGGTCCGGTACGACTATTTCAGCGGCACCCGATGGTGTAGGCGCGCGAACGTCGGCGACGAAGTCGGCAATTGTGAAGTCGACCTCGTGCCCTACAGCACTGACGATCGGAATGGGGCAGGCGGCAATGGCGCGAGCAAGCTTTTCGTCGTTGAAAGCCCAGAGGTCTTCAAGTGAACCACCGCCGCGACCCATGATCAGGACGTCGCACTCGTCGCGATTAATTGCCGTGGCAAGCGCTGCAATGAGTTCGCCAGGTGCGGCATCACCCTGGACCGCTGCCGGATACACCACCACCGGTATGCTCGGAAAACGCCGTCCAAGTATGCTGATGATGTCACGGATAGCAGCGCCGCTTGGCGAGGTGATAACGCCAATGCGCTCGGGCAGGGTGGGCAGTTCCTGCTTGTTTTCCTCATTGAACAGGCCTTCCGCGGCGAGCATCTTCTTAAGTACTTCGAACTGGCGCTTGAGCGCACCTTCGCCCGCAGGCTCGACCTGCTCGACGATCAGTTGATAATCGCCACGAGCCTCGTACAGGCTGACCCGGCCGTACGCGACGACTTGATCGCCGTTTTTGAGGCCGATGGTCGGGCCACGCTGGCGCTGGCGGAAAAACGCAGCACGGATCTGAGCCGAATCATCCTTGAGGCTGAAATAGAGGTGGCCGGAGGCGGGTTTGGCGAGGTTTGAGATCTCGCCCTCAATCCAAAGGCGCGCGAGTCCTTGCTCGAGCAGGGTCTTGGCCTGGCGGTTGAGTTGGCTGACTGTGATCGCGCTTGCGATAGCGTCCGCTTGACCCGAATCTTCCATGCTCACCAGTATAACGAACGCCGCAAAGCTTTTGCCGATATTCTCATGGGCGTACAATTGATCGTTTAACTTCATCCAAGGATCTGATCACACCATGCGAATCGCCAAGCAAGCCCTGACCTTCGATGATGTTCTGCTGCAACCGGGCTACTCGTCGGTGCTGCCCCACGAAGTGGATCTGAGCACGCAGCTGACGCGCGAAATAAGACTCAACATTCCTGTTGTGTCTGCAGCGATGGACACTGTGACCGAAGCCCGACTGGCGATCGCGCTGGCGCAGGAAGGCGGCATCGGCATCATCCATAAGAATATGGCGATCGAGGCGCAAGCTCGCGAAGTCGCACAGGTTAAGAAGTTCGAGAGTGGCATCGTCCGCAGGCCGATCACTGTTCCCCCGGATATGACGATACGGGAGGTTATCGACCTCACGCATTCGATGGGAATTTCCGGTGTACCCGTAGTCGACGGCAAGAAGACGCTCGGCATCGTTACGGGCCGCGATCTGCGTTTCGAGACTCGCATGGATGTACCAGTTTCAGAGGTCATGACTCCGAAAGCGCGACTCGTCACCGTGGCTGAGGGCGCCAGCGACGACGAGGTCAAATCGCTGCTGCACCAGCATCGCATTGAGAAAGTTCTGGTCGTCAATGATGACTTTGAGCTTCGAGGCATGATCACTGCAAAGGACTTCCAGAAAGCCAAAGATTTTCCGCAGGCCTGCAAAGACAGTAGCGGCGCGCTGCGCGTCGGTGCAGCTGTCGGCACTGGTTACGACACCGATGATCGTGTGGACGCACTGGTCGAGGCTGGTGTTGATGTGATCATCGTCGACACGGCTCACGGCTTCTCGAAAGGCGTCATCGAACGTGTGCGCAAGATTAAGGACGCGTATTCGGATATCCAGGTGATCGGCGGCAATATCGTGACAGGCGAGGCGGCCGAGACACTCGTCAAAGCGGGTGCTGATGGCGTGAAAGTCGGCGTTGGCCCCGGATCAATCTGCACGACCAGGATCGTCGCCGGAGTTGGAGTACCGCAAATATCGGCTGTCGGCGACGTGGCAGCATCGCTGAAGAACAGTAATGTACCTTTTATTGCTGACGGCGGCATTCGCTACTCGGGGGACATTGCCAAGGCGTTGGTCGCCGGTGCGCACACGGTCATGATTGGCGGGCTGTTCGCAGGCACCGAGGAATCGCCAGGGGAAGTCGAGCTGTATCAGGGTCGCTCGTACAAAGCGTATCGAGGCATGGGATCCATCGGTGCGATGGGTCAGTCGCACGGTTCTTCCGATCGCTATTTTCAGGATGCGACCGAAGAACTCGAGAAACTCGTGCCTGAAGGAGTCGAAGGTCGTGTTCCTTACAAAGGCAGTCTCATTGCGATAGTGCATCAGTTGATCGGCGGCGTGCGTGCGGCAATGGGCTACACAGGTAGCAGCACGATTGAAGAAATGCGTACACGGCCGCAGTTCGTGCAAATTACGGGTGCGGGAATGAAGGAAAGTCATGTGCACGACGTGACAATCACCAAAGAACCGCCTAACTACCGCTCCAACGGATAAAGAACAAACAATGAGCCAGGCCGCAGAGCTTCGAGATAAGCAGCACCCCGATATCCATGCACACCGACTGCTGATCGTCGATTTTGGTAGCCAGTACACGCAGTTGATTGCTCGCCGCGTGCGCGAATGCGGCGTCTACTGCGAGATTCACCCCTGGGATATTTCTGCCGACGACATTCGCAGCTTCGGACCGTCGGGTATCGTGCTGTCCGGTGGCCCGGAGTCGGTCAACCTCGACGATCCGCCCCGTGTATCCCACGCTGTTTTCGAACTTGGCGTGCCGGTACTTGGTATCTGCTACGGCATGCAATCAATGGCTGCCGAGCTTGGCGGCAAAGTCGAAGCATCTTCGCACCGCGAATTCGGCTATGCAGAGATAGCGCCTGGTGACTCGAGCCTGTTTGGCGGTCTCAGCGATAGCGATGATGGCGATCCGTTGCTTAAGGTGTGGATGAGCCATGGCGATCGCGTTGAGGAAGTGCCGCCTGGCTTCAAGATTACGGCGAGCAGTCCAAATTCGCCGACGGCCGCCATGGAAGATCGCTCGCGCCACTTTTATGGCGTGCAGTTTCATCCCGAGGTCACACACACACTGCAGGGCGAACAGATCGTGCGTCGTTTCGTGCGCGATATCTGCGAGTGCCCTGGGAACTGGACGCCCGGACACATTGTTGCCGATGCGATAGCACACGTTCGTGAGTTGGTTGGCGACGGTAAAGTACTGCTGGGTCTTTCAGGTGGTGTCGATTCATCGGTAGTGGCCGCACTGCTGCATGAGGCGATTGGCGACCAGCTGGTGTGCGTTTTCGTTGATCACGGTTTGTTGCGCCTTCACGAAGGCGACCAGGTTATGGAAACGTTCGCCGAGCATATGCATATCAACGTCATTCGCGTGAACGCAGCCGATCAGTTTTTCGATGCGCTCAAAGGTGAGTCTGACCCCGAGAAAAAACGCAAGATCATCGGTGGCAACTTCATCGAACTGTTCGACGAGGAAGCGCACAAGCTCGAGAGCATCGAGTGGCTGGCGCAGGGCACTATCTACCCGGATGTTATCGAGTCGGCAGGAAGCAAGACCGGCAAAGCACACGTTATCAAGTCACACCACAATGTCGGCGGCTTGCCGGACGACATGCGTATGTCGCTTATCGAACCGCTGCGCGAGTTGTTTAAGGATGAGGTTCGCAAGATAGGCCTCGAACTCGGCTTGCCGCGGGAAATGGTTTTTCGCCACCCGTTCCCTGGGCCGGGGCTCGGGGTTCGTGTGCTCGGCGAAGTTAAGCGGGACTACGTCGAAAAATTACAGTTGGCCGACAACATCTTCATTGAAGAGCTCCACAAACAGAATCTTTACAATGAAGTCAGCCAAGCGTTCGCTGTGTTCTTGCCTGTGAAGTCGGTTGGCGTCATGGGTGATGGCCGCCGATACGAATACGTGGTGGCATTGCGGGCGGTCGAAACCCTAGATTTCATGACTGCGCGCTGGGCAAGGCTGCCGTATGACTTCCTCGAGCATGTATCACTGCGCATCATCAATGAAGTGGATGGCATCTCGCGCGTGACTTACGACATCTCCGGCAAGCCACCATCAACGATCGAGTGGGAATGAATGAGCGCGCACGATGCTGCATTCATGCAGGTTGCGCTCGAGCAGGCGGCTGATTCTGCCAAAGCGGGTGAAGTACCTGTTGGTGCGGTTGTTGTCGTCAGTGGCGAGATTGTAGCGACAGGCCAGAACCGTTCGATTCGTGATTCCGACCCCAGTGCACATGCAGAGGTGGTGGCGCTCAGAGCGGCCGGTAGCACACTGTCCAACTATCGACTGACAGACGCGACTTTGTACGTGACGCTTGAGCCATGCCCGATGTGCATCGGTGCGATTGTGCAGGGGAGAGTGGCGCGAGTCGTGTTCGGCGCGTATGACCCGAAGGCAGGAGCGGCGGGCAGCGCTATCGATCTAAGTGACAGCCCGGCATTCAATCATCGCTTCGAAATTATGGGCGGCGTGTTGGCGGAGGAGTGCGGCGCGGTACTCAAAGAGTTCTTCAGCGAACGTCGCTAGGTTGAGGTTTCTTCAACCGGTTTTTCGTCTGCCAGTTCCGGCTCTGTCTCAGGAGCGAGTTCGAGGATCACGGGTTCGTCGTCTCTCGTCAACCATTTGAGAATGTTGTAATAACTGCGAATATTGTTGACGTACAACACGGGTTCCCAACCTCGCGCGTAGCCGAACGGTACCCGCGTATACCACTTGCGTTGCGCGAGTAGCGGAAGCGCCTTGCTGATGTCGACCCAGGTGTCGGGGTTGCCACTCTGCCACTCGGTTATTTGCCGGGCGTCTTTGATGTGATTGAAACCCACGTTGTATGCGGCAAGCGCCATCCAGGTGCGATCGGGTTCGTCAACGCTATCGGCGACACGTTCAGTCTGCCTTGCGTAGTACTGCGCGCCGCCAAAGATACTATTGGTTGGGTCAACGCGATCTTCGAGCCCAAGGTAGCGAGCCGTATCTTCGGTGAGCATCATGATGCCGCGAACACCGGTTGGCGAAACAGCCTGTGAGCGCCAGTGCGATTCCTGGTAACCGATAGCGGCCAACAGTCGCCAGTCGACCCCGTAGCGTGCACCGGCTTCTTCGAAAGTACTTCGGTATCGCGGCAAGCGGCTTTCGAAATGACGGATGAAATTGCGTGTGCCGACGTAGTCGAACTTGTCTGTATGTCCGTAGTACCGATCTTTCACCTGCGCCAGCACGCCGGTTCGATCTATACCGATAAGAAAGTCATCTGCAACGCCTAGCAGACTGTCGCCTTTGCCGATGGGGAAAGCCCAGGCAAGGGGCTCGCCGATTTCCAGGTCGAGCGCGACGCGAAGATCCGGGTAAAAGTGGCGTTGAATATTGAATTCAGTGCTGTCGGAAATGGTGAAGTCGACCTCCTCGTCGGCGACTTTTGCCATGAGATCGGCGACTTCAACATCAGCGTTTTCAGTCCACTGCAGATCGGGATAAAGCTGCTGCAGCGACATGAGCGTGTCTGCATGGCTGGTCCCTGCAACGACCTCGATAGGCCGACCAATAACATCGTCCAATGTACGCGGTTTGCCGGTGCCGAGTTTGTAGATCAGATGCATGTCCACCATCTCGTATGGATGGCCAAAGTTGACGTATTCGCGCCGGGAATTGGTGACGGAAAGGCCAGCGGCGGCCATGTGCGCCTTGCCGGCCATCAGGTAAGGTAGAATTTCCGAGACACTGACGACGGGCTCAATAACGAGTTTTACGCCGAGTTCATCGGCGAAGGCTTGGGTGAGATCGTACTCTGGACCGGACGGACCGTCTGGACTAAGGACGTACGCAGTCGGGCTGTCGCGCGTTACGACACGCAACTCGCCAACTTCGAGAATCTGGTCCAGCAGCGGGGGCTGCGAAGAACAGGTGCCGAGCAAAGCGGCAATTGAAATGTAGAACAATAGGCGCAACGCCATCTCCGTGCACCAACCTCGTATAACGGATATTGCCACAAAGTGACGGCCACGACGTCTGGCGCACGACTACGGCATTGCGTACAATCCGCCTCCCCATGGAAGTGGGGCGTGTGGAGAGGTGCCAGAGTGGTCGAATGGGCCTGATTCGAAATCAGGTGTGCGGTCTCCCGTACCGTGGGTTCGAATCCCACCCTCTCCGCCAGAAAAATCAAAGGCCCCTTCATGGGGCCTTTTGTTTTTCCCACCGAGTGCGGTTGACGACATCGGCGCAGATGTCACCAACTAATCGAGTTCCCAAAGGCATGTGTCGCAATGCGGTGAAACGTCGTTTTCTTCGAGGGTGTCGAAAATCAGACTTCTCCAGGTATCGTTAGGCACCCACACGGTGTTCATGTCTTCCTTGGCCTGATCCATTGGCACGCCCTCGTAGAGCACGCGATACAGAAAGCTGAACGCAGAAGCCCGAAAGTTCACCTGGCAATGCACCACAGTTTTCTTGTCGGGTTCGCGCTGCATCGCGCCGGCAAAGGCATAAAAGTCACTCCACGACGGCGCATCCCAATCGACCGGGATGTGGACATAGTCCATGCCGAGGTCCTTCACGATCCGGTCTTCGTTGGGAACGGAGCCCTGATGATCACTGAAGGCGAGGAATACAACACGCTCGAATCCCGCATTACGCAAGTATTCCAGCTGATCCGCGTCCGGTTGCCCGGAACTCGACAGTGTTGCCGAGTATTCCCGGTAGTTGACGATATCGTCGAGCTGCCCGGCAAGTATCGCCTGAAGCGGCAGGCAACCTACAAGCACGAGAAGAAGTCTGGCGGATCTGGCTGTCATCGAATTCACCGATTACGGTTCCCAGCCGGGACTATTGCTCAGCAATTTGCCGTTTGCAATCTTGCCGGCACGGCGCAATCGACTAAGGTTTCAGAGCATCGTCCGCTCATGACTCACTCTCTCCGCCGATAAGTCATACACTCGCTGAGCATTCGATCGCAGTATCTAGATTGTCTTGCTCTATCTGTGACCGCTGTCGCGGACTCACTGAAGCTCTAACCTTATTCTGTTTTATTACAAGAACTTACTGTGGGTAATGGCGCAACAATCGGCGGCATGTCAGTCAATACACAAAAAATGCGAAAACCGCTCGTTCTGGTCGCGGCCGATGACGCTAATCAGCAGAAGTTGATCTGGAACGTTCTGAGCGAATTCGGTTTCCACATCGTGTCCGCTGAAGACGGTAAGTCTGCGTTGGACTTATTCGCGAAGACCCAGCCGGATGCCATACTTTTAGACATTCAATCGACAGATCCGAATGGATTCGACGTATGTGAGTCGATAAGAAAAATGGAGTCCGGACAGGAGACACCGATCTTCATGGTCACCGAGAGGGACGACGAAGATACTGTAGAGCATGCCTATCGTATTGGTGCCACTGACATCATATTCAGACCGATCTCGCTGCCTGTTCTCCCACATCGCATTAGATACGCACTAACAACTGCCCGATCACTTAGCGACCTCACTGGACTAATTCGTGCTATTCCTGACCTCATATTCGTCGTCAATGAAGACGGGGAAGTTCAGAATGGATTGAGTGGTCCGGACGCGACCCATACTCTGCAACTCAAAGCGTTGTCGACCGCATCGGAAATCCATTTCTATCCCTGTGAAAACGATGACGGGGCTCTTGCGTGCATAAGGAAAGCGCTTGAGACGGGAAAACCGCAAGTGTATGAGCACGTTCTTGAAGCACTTGATATCCACCTGGAAACCCGGTTTGTTACTCGCGACAAGAACACCGTTCTTGCGATCGTTCGAGACATCACCGAGCGCAAGAGTGCCGAGGCGAAAATTTACAATCTTGCGTACTACGATGAGTTAACGGAACTGCCCAACCGAGAATTCTTCAGTCAGAGTCTGGAGCGAACCATTGGAATCGCGAAACGGGATAGTAAGAAATTCGCAGTTTTATTCGTCGATCTCGACCGATTCAAGCGTATCAACGACACACTTGGACATACCATTGGTGATGAGTTGCTCAAAGATGTCGCTCACAGGTTGGCCAAGTGCACTCGGTCCACGGATTCAGTTGCCCACTTTGATCCCGTAGCAAGTGGAAACATAAAACTCGCGCGCCTCGGTGGCGACGAATTTGTTATCAAACTGTACGGCATCGATTCGGAAGATTCGGTTGCCGTGGTTGCCAATCGGATCATCGATGCTCTATCCCCTCCATTTACCTGTGCCGGACACCAGTTCGTCGTAACGCCGAGTATTGGTATAGCCGTCTATCCACAGGACGGCAAAACCGGCGAAGAGCTGCTGATGAACGCCGACTCGGCAATGTATCGCGCGAAAAACGTCGGCCGAAATAACTTTAAATTTTACTCTGAGACGATGCGTACCAAGTCGTTGCATAGGCTCGACCTTGAAAATCTGATTCGGACGGCAATTGACGAAGAACAATTCGAAGTCTATTTCCAGCCGAAAGTCGACGCGGATTCGTTTCGATTGGTAGGCGCAGAGGCGCTGTTGCGCTGGCATCACCCCACAAGAGGTGCGATTGCTCCCGATGATTTTGTGCCGGTTGCGGAGGAGACCGGACTGATCGTATCGATTGGTCGATATGTTCTTCGCGAGGCCTGCAAGCAAGTGAAGGTGTGGTCCACATCACCTGTTGGAGCTGTACCGGTATCTGTCAACATTTCCAGCCTTCAGTTCCGTGATGGCGGCCTTGTTAAGGACGTCCATGAGGCGGTAGTAGATGCCGGCATTGACACGAGATTTCTGGAATTGGAAATTACCGAAAGCGTCCTTTTGCAAGATGTCGAAAAGACGCTTGTTGAACTTGAAGTCTTGAAGGAAGCAGGGATCTCCCTATCCATCGACGACTTTGGTACTGGATACTCGTCACTGAGTTACCTGAAACGATTTCCTATCGATACGATTAAGATCGACCGCTCCTTTGTAAAGGACCTCCATGAGGATGCTGATGATGCGGCGATCTGTGCAGCTATTCTGGCCATGTCCCATCAACTGGGCCTGAAAGTTGTTGCTGAAGGCGTGGAAACCAGGGAACAACTCGAGTTTTTGCGACGCCATAATTGCGATCATATTCAGGGATACATTTGCAGCCCCGCGATGTCAGCCGACGATTTCATGGCATTGCTCGTAAAGATCGCCGGCGCTGCGGCCTAAAAGCCCATCCCATTTGGGACTTATCTTTTGTTATTCCCTCCGCAAGTTCTGATACCTTTGCGATTCGTGCCGAAGCGAAGGAAACCTCGGGACCATGAGCGAAATAGATATCTACGACGAAAGTCAGCTGGCTGAGTTCCCGACCAAAAGCGGCTTCCGACAGCGCGGCATGGAACAGAGCTCATGACTGATCTCACGGAGGACTATCAAAACGTGCCGTTGAAGCGGCCAAACGCCAATTTTACCGGCAGAGTCGGGCTAACTGTGTTCCTGATCCTGGCGCTGCTGACAGCCTGCCAGGACAGACCGACTGGTACGGCGATCACCAACGTTACCGTGATCGACGCTGTCAACGGCGTGCGAGAGAATCAGACGGTCGTCTTCGACGGCGACGAAATCATCGCCGTACGGCCGGCCGATGAAAAGATATCCGTCTCGAAGAACATCGATGGCACTGGCAAGTACCTCATC
>RCNB010000552.1_pt1 | contig 30774 bp, 32 predicted proteins | sample 2041321 | NCBI WGS metagenome assembly RCNB01 (sample SAMN09708232, study PRJNA481090) | Marine sediment metagenome, whole genome shotgun sequencing project. | reverse complement strand
TTGTGACATTTGTGGTATAATTTATTCTTAAAGTGATAATTAAGCAATATTTACACCGTTAAAAATATGTGCATTATGTTCGCGCGCGCGGCCAAGAACTCGCCTTAAAGTTTCAATAATATATTTCAATGTTATGAAAAAACCATCTCTCTGAATCCAATCCCATTGGTTCCAGGCTTCTTTAAAAACACTTGAAATTCACCAAAATCATAAATCAAAATAGGAGCACCCATGATAATTTCCTCAGAATATCCAAGTTTATCTGCCTTGATTTTTATCAACGCAGTATGAATCTTACAAATATATTCCACAGGAACTGGAGCTCCATAGTGAGACGGAAAAACCGTATTAATATCGTTCATTCGTCCCTCTAATTTCTTTAAAGATGTGACAAATTCATCTATACTCGACTCAATGTATTGAATATCGAGATAACCTCCTTTAAACATAAGATCTCCACTAAACAGAATTCCTGAATTTGAATCAAGAAAAGACATACTCCCCTCACTGTGCCCAGGAGTAGCGATAGCCTCAAGATGTCTGGAACCTAAATCGAAGATGTCACCATCATCAATTGTGAAAGCAGCTTTAGAACCACGAATATTATAAGCATCAACATTGAATCCATCTGGGAAAGAAGCACCCTCTGCAATATATCGTAAAGCATTCTTCATGAATTCATTAGATACATCTTTTTCAACAAGCCTTTCTTCCTTAGCTGATATACCCACGTTTTCATATTGGTGGTTGCTACCTATGTGATCGAAATGCCAATGTGTGTTAAGTACGGAAATATCGTTTCTAGTGAAGGGTGTGATTGCCGTTTTGAGGTCAGCCATGCCCATCCCAGTGTCTATGAGTATCGATTTATGATCTCCGTTGATTAAAAAGCAGCGAACATAGCCTGGTTCTTCAATCATATAAGTGTCCTTACTGATTTCACTTATTTTGTACCCATCACTCATAGCTCTCTTGATGGCTAATAAGAACAGGTATTTATGGATTTAGTAATCAATGAAAGATGTAATATAATCGATGATTTTCCCCACAATTCATCTGGTTCAGGATACACCCACCGCTTTTTTACCCTAGGAGTTGGGTTCGCACCCACCTATTATTGGAGATAGAAGGTGACATTCTTCGACTCTATCCTGTGCGCGCGCACAGAAAAAAGATTATGCGCGCATCCTAATAAGACAAACGCACATGTTAATCATAGTCATCCATCCACCTTTCTTAATTGACACAGTTGGGACTTGAAACCGGGGAACCCAGATATCGGATCAAGATACATGTCATCAATCAGTATGTTTGCATTCGCTTTATCAGGCCAGTGATGAGGCATCTGAACTACGCCTTTCAAAATCTTGTCGGTAACCCTTGCAGTGATCAATGCTTCCCCCCTCGGGGACGTTACCGAAACCCGGTCTCCATCAGATATTCCCCGGTTCAAAGCATCTACTGGATGAATCTCAAGAAGCGGATCAGGCATCATTCTACGCAAACTTTTGAGGTTCCTGTGCTGGGAGTGAGTATAGTTTATCGTCCTTGCTCCTGTGGAAAGCACAAGGGGATATTGCTTGTATAGTTCTGGTGAATTAATTGGGCTTTCAACTGGCTCCCTGTAGACTGGTAGTGACTCGTATCCATTTTCTGCGAGTATCGAAGACGCGAACTCCACCTTTCCCGAGGGTGTCTGGAACCCATGCTCCTCATAATATTTAGCGGGTCTTTTGGCTACTGGGATTGATATGCCCTCTGGTTTCTCCCTCAGCTGCGCAACCGTGACTCCTGAGGGCTCTAGGATCTCGTTGTAGCATTTTTCAATATCACCGTCCCAGAATTGGTCTGCAAAACCTAGTTTCTTTGCTAGCTCGAAGTAAATCTTCCACTCCGGCCAGGTCTCACCAACTGGGGCTATCGCAGGTTCTACCAGTTTAATGTGCCCACCTGGTTTTAGGACAAGAATATACCTTTCAATCCAACTTGATATTGGAAGGACTATGTCGGATATTCTTGTGGCGGGTGTATGGAAATAATCAAGATCAACGATCAAGTCTAACTTCTTAAGGGTCTTGACGAGGTTATTCTGGTTGGCAAAAAACTGGATATTCAAACCGGCTGCAACTAACGCCTTGATAGGATAAGGTTTGTCTGTATTGATCTGGTTAACTAAAGAGTTTGCTTGCATCTCTTTGAACATGCCAGTGAATAACGGGAACATTTCAGAACCCAATCCTGGACCCATCTCGGATATTTGACTTTTCAGGGATATATCATTGGTAGGAGCGCGATCAATGATTTTCCTATTTCCACCAGGAACCTCAATGCTTCCAGTTAACGCAGATAACAAGAAAATTGCACGTGTGTTCTGAACCCCGTTCTGATGGTGAATGGTTGCTCCAGGGCTTGTATGTATTTTTCCCGGAGTATTTGACGCAAACAGTAATGCGGCATCTTTTATCTTACTTGCTGGGACCCAAGTTATCGTTTCAACTTGTTCTGGGGTATACTGCTGCACGTACTCTCTTAGCTCTTCGAAACCAGTGGTCCAGTTCTCAACGAACACTTTGTCATACAGTCCCTCTTTGATTATCACGTTCATGATTCCTAGAGCTAGGGCTCCATCGGTCCCAGGGCGCAACTGGAGGTGAATGTCAGCTATTGAGGCAATCCTTGTCTTCCTTGGGTCTACAACTATGAGTTTCATGCCTCTTTTTACCGCGTCAATATAATCTTGCCAGAAATGAGGTGAGGACTGTCTAACAGTGCTACTCCAAATAATCTTACTTTGGGTCTCTGGGGCGATGGAACGTGAGTCGGCTAAGAAGTATCCATAGTCTTGTCCAAAGTTTATTGAGGCAGCGAGCCATCCTGCTGAGAAACAGCTACTTGTTTCTGTGCAATAATTGGGTGAGCCATAAAGATAGGTCAAGCGACGGAAGTATGGTCTTGGTTCTTTTGTGTATGCGATGTAAAATGCTGTGGATTTGGCTCCATTCATGATCTTTACTTCATTTAACTTGTCGGCTATCGTATCCAATGCCTTATCCCATGAGATTTGTTCAAATATTCCTTCACCTCGGTCACCTACGCGTTTCAATGGGTGGAGTATTCTTTCAGGACTATAGACAAACTCAAGTTGGGCTTTCCAGCGTGGACAAAGATCAATGATTTTCTTGTCCAACATCTCGACTTTAACGGCTTTCCCGTCTTTGACATGGATCTTAGTTGGGCAGTACATGTCACACATATAGCATGCCCCATATGTGACTCTCTCAGAATCAGTTGTTTTCATCTTGATTTCAACTTGCATTAATAACACCTTAACTCGTTTCTTCTTTTAGCGTTCCAGCGAGTCTCTGAATCTCTTGTGCACATACGCAATATACATCTTGAGTAGAGTGAATGGGAAGAGAGGATAAAATTATGGATTGGATGCGCGCGCGCATTAAAAAATAATCTTTTTATTAACTACCGTATCCATGAAATAGAGATTCATACAGGTGACAATTAGTGGCTAGCGTCCAGTTAAAAGTATCAGAGGCAAAACAACAGCGAGACGTCGGAAGAAGCATAGCTAGAATGGACTCTGAGACAATGAAAACTCTGGATGTCACTGTAGGAGACGTTGTTCAGATAGAGGGAAAAAAACCCACAGCGGCCAAGGCTTGGCCTGCCTACCCTGAAGATCAGGGACTTGGACTCATCAGGATTGATGGGTTCATTAGGAAAAACTGCAGTGTCGCTATAAACGAGTTTGTAACAGTCACAAAGGCTGAGGCAGAGTACGCTACTTCATTGAAACTAGCGCCAGTCGACATAAGAATAAGTGTAGACAATGATTTCATCAGGTTCGTTAAGGATAGGCTTATTGACAGACCGGCAATAAGGGGTGATACATTGCTTATAATGATGTTGGGACACAGCGTTCCATTTACGGTAGTAAACACCCGCCCTGATGGAATTGTAAAGATTGCGCCAACCACCGATATCACCATCATGAGTGAGCCGGTCCCAGAGCTAGAGACATCTAGTAGAACAACATATGAGGACATCGGTGGTTTGGAGGAAGAGATCAGACGTATCCGAGAAATGGTTGAGTTGCCCTTACGTCACCCTGAAATATTCCAAAGACTAGGCATCGACCCACCAAAGGGCGTTCTACTCCATGGTCCTCCTGGCTGCGGAAAAACACTACTCGCAAGAGCAGTATCCAGCGAGTCCGAGGCTAACTTCTTCGCCATAAACGGACCGGAGATCATGAGCAAATACTACGGTGAATCAGAGGCTAGAATGCGTAAGATGTTTGAGGACGCAGAGAAAAACGCACCCAGCATTCTGTTTATAGATGAACTCGACGCCATCGCACCCAAACGTAGTGAGGTAACTGGAGAAGTTGAGCGAAGGGTGGTTGCACAATTACTTGCATCAATGGATGGATTGAAGGGAAGAGGTCACGTCATTGTTATTGGAGCCACTAATAGGCCTGATGCAATAGATGAAGCACTAAGAAGACCTGGCAGATTCGATAGGGAAGTCGAGATAGGAATTCCTGCACGTGAGGGAAGATACGGGATACTCCAGATTCATACAAGAGGAATGCCGCTTGCAGAAGACGTTGACCTATCGGGAGTTGCAAAAATAACCCACGGATACACGGGGGCAGACCTTGAAGCACTGAGCAGAGAATCTGCAATGAAGGCCCTCAGAAGGTACTTGCCTCAGATTGACCTCGAGGAGAAACGGATACCTCACGAGGTTCTGGACGTGATGGTAGTAAACCAACAGGACATAAGGGACGCATTCAGGGAGGTCACACCCACTGCTATGCGTGAAGTCTACGTAGAGTCACCCAATATTCACTGGGACGCAGTAGGTGGGCTCGAAGCAGTCAAAGAGAACCTGAGGGAAGCTGTTGAATGGCCATTAAAATACCCAGAAAGGTTCACTCGACTAGGGATCAATCCTCCTAAAGGAATACTGCTCCACGGACCACCTGGTTGTGGCAAAACACTGCTTGCAAGAGTAATTGCGACAGAGTCTGAGGCAAACTTCATCAGTGTCAGAGGACCTGAGATATTCAGCAAATGGGTGGGTGAGTCCGAGAAAGCTATCAGAGAGATATTCAGAAAAGCCAGAATGGCAGCTCCTAGCATTGTATTCTTCGATGAATTCGATGCACTGGTACCTTCGAGAGGCTCAGCGGGAGACAGTAGGGTTACAGAGCGGGTTATTAGTCAACTCTTGTCTGAGATAGACGGACTGGTAAGCCTACAGAACGTAGTTGTGATTGCGGCTACTAACCGACCTGATATCATAGACCCCGCGGTCCTACGACCTGGTAGGTTCGACAGACGTGTGTATGTCCCTCCACCAGACGAAGAAGCGCGGCTAAAGATTCTCGAGATAATGACAGGGGAAATGCCTCTCGATAACAGTGTAAACATAGAATTACTATCAAGAAGAATGAATGGATACAGCGGAGCAGACATTGACAGCATAGTAAGGGAAGCAGGGCTTCACGCACTACGAAGGGATCCCGACACAAGCAGCGTCACGATGGGCGACTTTGAGTTGGCGTTGGCTGAGATCGCGCCGAGCATCACACCTCAGATGGTGGACTGGTACGAGAACACTCATCAGCGTTTTAGAGAGCAAGCCAAGCCACCCATTGATATAGCGTAGGAGACATGAAGATGGATGCGCGCGCGCGTTTCAGTGCGTTAAGGATCGTTTCAGTCAACCCTGTCAGACATGTTTTCTATTATTAGAATAAATGAAAATAGTAAAAGAGATAGAAATAAGGTTGACAAGTCTGACCGATGTTCCGTAGCGTCAAAGCATGGATCTGTTTTCATTGCTGCGCGCAAGCGCGCACGGATAAGAGGACGGCACAGGCCAAAACACTTCAATGTCCACCAAAGGGAAATCGGAAATGAAATTAAATAAAAAAGATAAAAAAATATATTAGGAAATATCTATTTCCGTTTCCGTAGAATCTTCTTGTCCTCGTAGTCGCTGACGTACTCGAAGCCCGACTCTAGGAGTTCCATGTATTCTTCGAGGCTTGAAGCTACTTTGACGTGGTAATCATCTGAGTAGTTCACTAGGCCTTTGGCGATGTGCATGTAATGTAGAGTGGATTCGATGTTGCGGTGGCCCATGAGGTATTTTACGTGGAAGATGTCTCGTGTTTTGATGTATTGGGTGGTTCCGTATCAGTGGCGTAGATCGTAGAGTCTGATTTTGAGGAGTTCTGGGTCTCGGAATTTCTTGTAGGCTAGTTTTCGGTATTTGGTCCAGGTTTCTCCTATTGTTCTTGGGTGGGCGAATAGCTTCTTGTTCAGGTCTGAGATCATGTTTTTACTTAGATATTCTCGGAGTAGATCGAAAGTTTCTCTGCGTAGTTTGATGGTTCTTTCCAGTCCCATCTTGGAGGTTCGTACCGATAATGTCCCGTTTCCGGTGTCAATATCTCGTAGAATGATTTTGCTTATCTCGTCAGGTCTTAACCCGTGTTTGCTTAGCTGGAATACTGTGGCATATCTTAGGGATGCGCTGCTGATTATCTTGTCAATGTTCTCTTCAGTAGGTAGCTTGATGGGTGCTTTCTCAGGTTTGACTCTGGGTCTATCCCAGCCTAGGTCATTGGCTTTACAATAGTGTGCATATGCATCAAACAAGGCATTCCTGTACTTGTTTGTCACATCAATACCGAACACATACCGTTCTACATTCATGGTATTGTTGAGATCGGTATTCTTCGCTAGTCTCCTTAGATTCCTCGAATAGGTTTCTTGCGTATTTCGGCTTAAGTGACGAATACTCCAAAACGCTTTCACCAACCCTTCACGTACCCCTAGAAGATTAGTGGCGCCCTGGAGAAGACTCGAACTTCTGACCATCTGCTTAACAGGCAGGCGCTCTACCTACTGAGCTACCAAGGCATGTTTTAGGATATAATAAGGAAATCATATAAAAATATTGCGTATAAATAACAAGTAATCGATTAAAAAACACAAGATATTATGATAATTGTTAAACTTCACATATTTATAGCATCATCTGGGCTTGATTAGAAGGAAATGGAAAACCATGTTTTCCGTGGAAACCAAGAAAAATCTATTTTTGGTCTAATTCCTCCAAAACCAGTCTTCTTACATCGTTCGCTGTCGCCCTCGCCCTGATACGCCTCAGCACCTGGCCGATGAGGTACTCAGCGGCCTTCGATTTACCGTCCCTGTAATCCCCCACAGCCTGAGGGAACTCCTCCACCACGCTATCCACGACCTCCCTGAGCTCGTCCTCGCCCAGGAGACCCAGGTTCTTCTCCTCGACTATCTCCTTGGGCGATTTACCGGTCTTCACGTAGTCCTTGATGAGCTCCTTGGCCAGACGCTCGCTGATGGTGCCGTCCCTGATGAGACCCAGGATCTCCACGAAGGTCTCGGGGGTAACCTTGCTCTCCCTGAGGCTCATTCCCTCATAGTTTAGGCTCTTGAGGAGGTACGTGACAAGCCAGTTGCAGACCTCCCTCTGGTCATCGTGGAGCCCGCAGCTCTCTTCGAAGAACTCGCTCATCTGGAGCCCCGTGTGGACTATGATGCTGGCCTGGAACCTGGGTATCCCGTACTGGGCCTCAAGCCTGTTGATTCTCTGGTCGGGCAGTTCAGGGATAGTAGTCTTCATCCTGCCTATCCAGTCCTCTGTGAGGTTGATCTTCACAAGGTCCGGCTCGGTTATGTAACCGTAGTCCTCCTCCTCCTCCTTGAGCCGGAGGGTGCTGGTGATACCTGACCCAGCGTCGAAGTGCCGGGTCTCCCTGACAACGGCTACGCCCATGTTCATGGCGCTCTTCTGCCTGATGATCTCGTAGTTCAGCGCCTTCTCGACGTTCCTGAACCCCGTGATGTTCTTGACCTCGACCCGGTTGCCCCCTTCGATGCTGACGTTGGCGTCAACCCTCAGCACCCCCTCCCCTGTGGGGTCATAGACTCCCAGATGGTCCAGTATGAGGCTCAGTTTCTCAAGGAACGCCCTTGCCTCCTCCGTGGACTCGATGTCCGGGTCGGTCACTATCTCCACCAGCGGCATGCCGGCCCTGTTGTAGTCGATGAGGGTCTCACGGGCGTTGGTGATGCCACCTCCGACGTGGGTCAGTTTGGCGGGGTCCTCCTCAAGGTGGACCCTGGTTATTCCTATCCTGTGGTCGCCCACCAGTAGGTACCCCCTCGACGAGAGGGGCACCTCGTACTGGGTGATCTGGAAGTTCTTGGACATGTCAGGGTAGAAATAGTTCTTCCTGCTGAACCTGATCTCTGGCTCTATGGTGCTCTCAAGAGCCAGTGCTATGGTCATACCGTAGTCCACGGCCTTCCTGTTGAGCTTTGGTTTGCTTCCAGGGTACCCGAGGCATATGGGGCATACCTCGGTGTTCGGCTCCTTGTCGTCTATATCGGTTGTGCACGAACAGAACAGCTTGCTCCTAGTATTGAGGTGTACATGAATCTCCAAACCTATTGTTGCCTTCAAGTCTGCTCCACCCCCTGCGCAGCTTCCAGTGCCTTGACCTCGTTGAGATGGTCAGCCATCAGGTGGAGACCGACGGGCATACCATCACTCTCTCCGCATGGAACCGTCACCATGGGCACCCCCGCTAGGTTGGGGGCAACAGTGAGTATGTCCATCATGTAATGCTGGATGGGCTCAAGCATGGCTATCTCATCGAACCTTGGGGCCACCACCGGCATCGTAGGAGCCGCCAGGACATCGACCGTCTTGAACGCCTTCCTAAAGTCCTCGATGACCCGGGTCCTCACCTTTAACGCCTTGAGATAGTAGGCATCCCTGTACCCAGCCATCCTTGTGAAAGTGCCCAGCATTACGCGCCTCTTGGCCTCATCGCCCATGCCCTCGGTGCGTACCTTGCTGAAGTACTGGTTGAAATCGCCCTCGATGGGCTTCTGCAGGCCATACCGCAGCCCGCTGAACTTTGCCAGGTTTGTGCTGGCCTCTGCCATGGCGATGATATAGTAGCTACTAAGGCTGTACTTCGTGTGGGGAAGGCTAACCTCCGAGATTGAAGCCCCCTTGGACTCAAGCTTCTTTATCGCCGTCCAGACCTGCTCCTCGACCTTGGGATCAACCCCCTCGCCGAGGTACTCCTGGGGGACTCCTATCCTCATGCCTTCAACCGAGTCCATCCGCGTATAATCAGGCACAGGGGCCTTCAGCACGGTGCTGTCGTACTCGTCCTGCCCGCTGATGACACCCAGGAACATGGCGGCCTCGCTGACCGTCTTGGCCATGACCCCAATCTTGTCAAGGCTGTTGGCGTAATCGATCAACCCCCAGCGGCTTACCCTGCCGTAAGTGGGCGTGATCCCTACTACCCCGCACCATGACGCGGGGCAGCTGATGCTCCCCCCGGTGCTCTCTGATATGGCCACGTGCGGGAAATCAGCTACAGCGGTCAGGCACGCCGCTCCCCCGCTGCTCCCACCTGTGCTCCTCTCGGGGTCATGGGGGTTCAGCGGGATCTTGTATGGTGTGTTGACGTTGAATGTGCCGAACCCGAACTCGTCCTGGGTCGTCTTCCCGATGATGAAGGCGCCCTCTTCGCGGCTCTTCGCCACGACAGTGGCATCAAACGGGGGCACATAGCCCTCCAAGATCCTGCTACCTGCCTTTGACTCCACCCCGTTGACGCAGACGTTGTCCTTGACAGAGACGGCGTAGCCCCTGAGCAACCCCTCGCCGTGGGATTCCCCCTCGGCATAGGCGTTCATGAAGCGGTACCTGTCGTCCAGCTCCCTGACCTTGTCCATGAGGCTCACTTGATCCTCGGCCCCCTGATGCTCCTTCCCTCGGCGTCGACCACGTTGGCGAGTGGGTCCCACTCCCATTTCTCTGGCTCGTCTTCCCTTAGAGCGTCCTCTAGCTCGATTGGATGGTAGCTGGGCTCAACTCCCTCCGTGTCAACTTGGTCAAGTTCCTTGAAGGCGTCGAGTATCACTGATAACTGCTGAGCGTACCTGCCTGTCTCTTCCGGCGTTAAATTTAATCGGGCGGCCTTGGCGAGTCGTTCCACCAGTTCCCTGGTGACGGCTGTCTCAGCCAAAAGTGACGCCCCCCGTTTTAGAAGAAATACTAGTATGTCTCAGAAGTGAAGCCGTGGATCGTATTAAAACATTCACCCAACGTATTTTCACTCCGATACCCACCAAACGTGGAGGAGTTTATTTAAGGGTTCCTTCCAGATTCATTAGAATCGATATGGAAACCGATGAACTGAGGGCGTGCAAGGACGCCGCGGACCTGCTTGAGAATTACAGGAGCTTCAGCCCCATGGTCGGGGATGCTATCACCGCGTTCAAGAGGATAGGCGAGTGTATCGAGGACCCCACTCAGGAGAAGGTAACCGAGGCAAAGGATTTGATTGATCAACTCACGACTGGAATCGGTCCGTATCAGGGATACGTGCCATCGGTGGCAGTCGCGCTGGAAAAGCTCACGAAATGGTCCGAGTCAGCCTAGTTTCACGCGCCTCCCCTGCACAGTTTTCGTAGTCCCTCTTTTTAGTACTCGCCACATTAATTGATGCCATGGGGGAGTCACCGAGACACCTTTTCCTCAAGCAGGTGGGAAAGCTCTGGCTGTTCAACCAGATGTGCCACATGGTGGACACCGAGGTCAAGCTGAACCAGCTGGGGCTTCACCGATACCTTGAGCTGGACAACAAGAAGGTCATCGACGTCGTGGGCGTCGGCCTCAAGTACTTCCCGTGGAGAAAACGGAAGACCCAGGACGAGGAGTACGACGACTTTGAGCTCTATAAGCCAGACCAGTATGACATCGGGTACAACGTTCTCCGCGGTATCGAGGTCAAGGTGAGCAGGAGTGACTTCAAGAACGGGTTCATCTGCACCAGCTCCAACTACAACTATGTCCTGGCGCCCACCAAGCTGGTCTCGCCCAGCATCGTGCCAAAGGGGGTGGGCCTCATCGAGTTCAACAGGTACAAGTTCAACGTAGAGGAGAACCATGAGGAGAATCCCAACGGCAGGCCGTTTAAACTGGAGGGCGTGCGGGTCCTCAAGAGGGCCCAGTATAGGCACATTCCCCAGTTCCACATCGACCACGTCATCTCATTGATCGCACAGAGGAACCTGGCAAGTAAGGAGGATAGCCTTAGAGAAGTTTTACTGGGGATGGATAACCGCGAGCTAGTCTATGCCTAGTCGTGGAGAAGGCTCTCGATTCCCCTGAGCCTGTTACGGAGTGTGACCTCGGTTGTACCCGCGGCCTCCGCGATATCCTTCTGGATACGTTTATCGTTGGTGTCGATGCTTGCCTTGTACAGGGCGGCTGCGGCCAGTCCCCGTGGGTCTTTTCCTGTTAGTCCTCGTCTTTTCTGTGCCTTTCTAAGTAGCTCGATGGCGTATTGCTCTGTCTGTGTGTTGAGGTTTAGCTTTGATGCGATGCCTGGCACGAACTTTATGGGTCCGTCCACTGGCATGCGTAGGTTGAGTTCCTTGATTAGTAGCCTGTATGTGCGCGCCACTTCTGCGTGGTTCCGTGTTGATATTGCCGTTATCTCTTTGAGTGGCCTTGGCAGCTTGAGGTGTCTACATGCGGCGTAGAGGCTTGCGGCAACAAAGCCGTCTATGCTGCGTCCCCTAAGTAGGTCGGCCTTGAGGGCCTTTCTGTATATGAGAGCTGATCTTTCCTTTACGTTCTTGGGTATGTGTAACTGTGTGGCGATCCTGTCCAGCTCGGACATGGCTGAGCTGAGGTTGCGGTGCGCTGTCTCGTCGAATTTTGTGCGGTTGTCGAATCGGCGTAGCCGTGTCATCTGTATGCGTGTCTCGTCCTTGAGCCTGTTTCCGTTGGCGTCTCTGTCTGGACGGAAGATGGTTGATAGTCCCTTGTCGTATAATGTGTAACTGTATCCTAGCCCGGTTCTGGCCCTTTTTTCTCTCTCCTGAGAGTTGAAGGCCCTCCATTCTGGTCCAAGGTTTAGTATATTGTTCTGGAGTACGAGTCCGCATCTTCCGCAGATCTCTTCACCGGAGCTGTAATCCATAACAAGGTTGTCGCTTCCGCAGTTTGTGCACTTCATGTAATATCCTCAGACCATTAAGGTGCCGGTCTCGATAACAGTTGACGAAATTATAATAAAGGTGCCGTGTACAATGTCGGTCACTTTTCAATAACCTTGATATATGTGTTCAGTTGTGTTCCACTGTGATTATGGACTTTAAACCTCCCTTCAGGAAAGACAAATCCATCACAAGAACCATGAGAATAAACGAGGGAATAGATGATATCCTAAAAAGTGAGGCAAAAAAAAGGGGGGTAAGCGTTAATACACTCCTTGACCAGTATCTCACCCGGTACGCGGAAAGCTATCGTTTTTTTGAGAACATGAGTGCTATTGTCCTGTCGGCGCAGACCTTGATGGGCTTCCTGCAGTTCATGGACGAGGAGAATATAGAGAAGCTCGGTTCATCCTTAGGCAAGGAGCGACCCTTTGAGCTACTATTGAAACGAGGGGTGCAGCCCTCATATGAGGCTGCGAAATGGTACCTGACAAAGGTGCTTGGGACGCACAGCGGGTGGTTCTCCTCCTCCGTAAACGAGAGCGAAGGGACTGAGCTGATCCACATGAGTCACCCATTCGGTATAAAGTGGAGCAGGTTCCTGAAGGGATACTTTGGGTCATTCTTCTGGGAAGTACTTGAGTTCAATCCAGAGGTTAGGCTGCTTTCTGCTTCAGTGACCTTCACCGTCATTCTCAAGAATGTCCGTTAGGAAATAAAGAAAAAAAGACGTTGTTTCCCTAAAAAACCTGAAAACGAGTGTCTAGTCGTTACCTTTAATACGTTAAATCCCTCAATGTGATTAAATTCAACTTAGGTGAACATGAATGTCTTTTAGAATGGCGAAGGTTGGCGAGCTCAAGGTAGGAAGTTACGCCATTATTAACGGTGAGCCAAGCAGGATCTCACAGGTCACAAAGAGCAAGCCAGGTAAACACGGAAGCGCAAAGTTCAGGTGCACTGCAATCAGCCTATTCGATGGAAGGAAGCAGAGCTACGTTGCCAGTACAGATACCAACATCCAGGTACCCATGGTAGACAAGAGAAGCGGACAGGTTGTAAGCATGACCCCCGCCAACGTCCAGTTAATGGACCTCGAGAACTATGATATGATGGATGTCGAGATTCCAACCGACGAGGATATTGCCGGAGCACTTGAGGCGGGCAAGGAAGTCGAGTACTGGATTATCATGGATCGTATCAAGATCCAGCGAGTCAAGAACTGAAGGCGCACAAATGAAGAAGGTCCATCAGGTCCGGCTACACCCCGGCATGACGGTGGGTGAACTCGCAGAGGAGATGAAACTCACCGGCGTTATGCAGGGGGGACGGGTCGGAAGGGCCGTCGACATCGTCGCTGAGATGTTCAGCGACCCCAGTTATACTGTTTTTATCACATTATCTGGACCACTTGTGCCAGGTGGCATGAGGGTAATACTAAGGGACCTGATTAGAGACGGCTACATCGACGCGGTGATGACTAACGGGGCCAACATGATCCACGACTTGGTGGAGGCCATGGGAAGGACTCATTACCAAGGTATGGTCAACGTTGACGACGAACAGCTTTACAAGGAAGGCTACAACAGGGCTTACGATATCTTCATCGAGAACGACACCTTTGTTGACATAGAGGGCTACGTGGGCAACCTCATAGACGATATCCCAGAGGAGAAGCGGGACGGGATAACGTTCCATGAGTTCCTGTACGAGCTGGGCTCAAGGATAGATGACGACGAGTCCGTGCTTAAGGCCGCGGCCGACCAGAAGATCCCCATTTTCAGCCCAGGGTTCCTGGACAGCATGCTGGGCATCCCGCTGTGGATGTACGCAAAGAACAAGAAACTGGTCTTCGACCCCATCAGGGATTTTGACCTGCTGGCGGATATGGTGTTTGACGCAGAGAAATCAGGCGCCATCATACTGGGAGGGGGGACGCCGAAACATCACACCCAGTACATGCACACATTGAGGGACGGACTTGACGCCGCGATCCAGCTCAGCAGCGCAAGGGTGGAGGACGGAAGCCTCAGCGGGGCACCGCTAAGAGAATCAATCACCTGGGGCAAGCTCAGGGAGGGCCAGCTACAGGACAAGACCGCGACGATTTTCGGCGAGGTTACATCACTCTTCCCCCTGATAATCGCTGGGGCACTAGAGAAGGTCCAGAGGAAGTAGGGTCCCGAACTGGCAATAATATGCCGTAAATAATACAACTTTACAAATAAAAATTACAAAAAGAATAAATATAATGATAAAATTCCTCTTGGCATGCTTCCTGCCATAGACATTATTCCTGATAGAAGAAGAAAACTGGGACTGACCCAGAACCAGCTGGCGGACATGGCCGGCGTCAGCCAGAGCTACATCGCCAAGCTTGAGGCCGGAAAGATCGAGCCAAGCTACCTCAAGGTAAAGGCGATCTTCGAGGCGCTTGACAAACTAGAGCGAAAGAAGGAGGTGCAGGCGGTCGAGATAATGACAACTGAAATAATCAGCGTCCAGAGGACAGCGACCGTGCACGAGACCATAGAGATAATGCGCAGGAACGGGTACAGCCAGCTTCCCGTCATGGACGGCGACAAACCTGTGGGAGGGGTCACTGAGAGAACACTACTTGACCATATCCTGTACAACGACGACGGGATTCCGGCAAGCAGGAAGCTTGTGGGGGACATCATGGAGGAGAGCTGGCCCATGGTGAGCGAGGACGCGCCCCTGTCGCTCCTGTCAAACCTCCTAAAGTATTACCAGGCGGTCTTGGTCCAGAGGCAGGGCCAGGTGATGGGTATCATCACCAAGGCGGACCTCCTTGGGGTCATCAGCTAGAACCCTATTTTTTTAAAGGGGCACCGCATCTCAGATACCCATGAAGTTCAACAGGAAGACGATAATCTCCATTTTCTTGATGTTCCTTTTCGGAGGCTCAATTTTCCTCACAGCCGCAGATATACTACTTCGACCTCGCCAGCAGACGGAGGTTGAGATAATAGTCATGGAGACCTCCTTGGGGCCCATTGAGATTGAGCTCAACAGGGCCAAGGCGCCGATAACGGTTGAGAACTTCGTCAAATATGTTGAGGACGGCTACTATGATGGGCTTTGCTTCCACCGGATCATCAGGGGCTTCATGATCCAGGGGGGAGGCCTCGATAGTACAGGCGAGTACAGGGAAACGAGAGACCCCATCGCGATCGAGTCACAGAATGGATTAAAGAACGTAAGGGGAGCCATCGCCATGGCCAGGAGCAGCGACCCCAACAGCGCCACAAGCCAGTTCTTCATCAACACGGTGAACAACGATAACCTGGACTACCCCAGCTTTGATGGGTACGGCTACACGGTTTTCGGGCTCGTCATCTCAGGTATGGAGGTAGTTGACGCCATCGAGGCGGTAGCCACAGATGCCAGGGACACCCCTTATGGCGCGATGTCCGACTGGCCAATAGAGGATATTATCATCATAAGCGCCTACATGAAGACAGAGTAGGTCTCCTTTTCACAAACATATTCATTCAACCAAGGCATGTTAATCCAACATGACTGATATCGTCGTGATGGAGACCAGCAATGGAACCATCGAGATAGAGCTCAACAGGGGAAGGGCTCCTGTCACGGTTAAGAACTTTGTACAGTACGTCAACGATGGCTTCTTCAACGGGCTTTGCTTCCACAGGGTCATAAAGGGCTTCATGATCCAGGGAGGAGGGTTCACCCCCCTCGGGATGCACAAGGAGACAAGGGCTCCCATCCAGATTGAATCGAGAAATGGCCTGAAGAACGCTAGGGGAAGCATCACCATGGCGAGGACCAATAACCCAGCCAGCGCCACCAGCCAGTTCTTCATCAACACCGTTGACAACGCCAACCTAGACTACCCCAGCTTCGACGGACACGGGTACACGGTGTTCGGGAAGGTGATCACTGGCATGGACGTGGTTGACGAGATAGAGGGAGCCCCAACGGTCACCACGATGACCCCCAACGGCCCCATGCAGGACTGGCCGAAGGCTGAGATCTGCATCAACAAGGTTTCCATGAAGGAAGTCTAAATTTTATAATAAAAAGGGGGGCCTGATTACTTCAGGCTGTAAACAACTTCACCGTCGATAATGACCTTCTGACACTTTGTCATATACTCAAGCGGGTCACCCGATAGAAGCCTCAGATCAGCGTCCTTGCCCACCTCCAGGCTACCGACCCGGTCGGCTACCCCCAGAATCTCGGCGGGGATAATGGTGATGGCTTTCAAGGCGTAATCGTAGGGCAAGCCCTCCTTGACGCTCAAGGCGGCGCAGATGGGCAAGAACCTGATGGTGCTGCCGGGTGCGTCTGTCTGGATGGCAAACTTGACGCCCGCGTCATACATGACTTTGGGGGTGCCGTATCCTAGTTCCCTCATCTCCCACTTGCCACGGCTAGTGAGGCTCGGTCCCCATACGGCTGGCACATTCTTCTCGGCGATGTAATCGGCGATCCTGTGCCCCTCTGTGGCGTGCTCCCAGCTCATCTCGACGTCGAACTCCTCGCATATCCTGATGGCTGTGGCCACGTCGTCTGCCCTGTGGGCGTGAGCCCTGAGTGGTATCTCCTTCTTGAGGACTGGGATCAGTGCCTCAAGCCTGAGGTCCACATCGGGTATCTTCTCGGGGTCGTCCGCGAAGCGCTCCTTCTTCTCCATATAGTTCTTGGCCTTCTGGAGGTTCTCACGGAGAACCCCCGCCACGCCCATTCTGGTGCTGGGCATAACCTTCTTCTGGACCCCATAGACTCTCATCGGGTTCTCGCCGAACGCGATCTTCATGCCGCTGGGGTTTCTGACGATCATCTGGTCAACAGTGGTCTTTGGAGCTGTCTTGATAACTACGCCGAAGCCTCCGATTACGTTGGCGCTTCCCGGAAGAACCTGGGCCGTTGTGATCCCCTCGTGGAGAGCAGCCTCAAGCCCGCTTTCATCAGCGTTTGCCTTGATGCCGTCCAGTGCCCTCACGTGGGGCGTCGCTGGCTCAGTCATCTCGTTGCCGTCGCTGCCCGCCCACCCTATCTTCTCTTCCCATATTCCGATATGGCAGTGGGCCTCGACAAGCCCGGGCATGACGTATTTCGCCTTTAATGGCTTGACCCCGTCGGGGACTTTTACATCAGGGCCGATCTCCTTGATCTTTCCGTCCTCCACCAGGATGACGCCGTTCTTGATGATGCCATTGGTGATAGTGTTCACCTTTTTACCTATTATTGCAAGCATTATCCTTCACATCTCTTTAGTATATTTTCGATAAATCATTTTCTTTAACCTGAGCTTAAAGACGATAAAATGGAGATTATTCTTCGGGCTCCTCCTACTTCATGAACATATCGTAACCGACCGTGCAAGCACGTTGAACACGATGAACCAGAACGCAGTCTGTGTCTCCTTTCTCCAGTGGGTAATCGGTCAGACGAGTATATAATATTCATCCAAAACTCAAGGAAAAAAATATCTTACTTTTTTTCATATTATCCGTAAACATTTTGAGAAACAAGACTTTTGATAAGGTAATTTGAACAACTCCGCTGCGCGCCTAATGCTTCAAAGCATTCTCGAAGGGACAAAGGAAGGCCCAGTTACCGAGGAGGTAGTACGGGAGAACGTTGTCATCACCAACGAGGCGTTCGACGAGATCGTGACCGAGCTTAGCAGGAACGGACTCGTGGACTGGGATGGAGTGGAGTTCAAGGCGAACCTTGACCAGAGAATCGAGATCGCCGTCAAGGCGATCCAGCTTGGAGCCGATTTTGAGAAGATCAGCAAGAGCCTGGGGTGGAAAGAGTTTGAAGAACTGGTGGCGAGGGTGTTCAGGGAGAACGGTTACAACACCAAGAGCAGGTACAGGTTCCAGGCCGAGGGCAGGAGATGGGAGATTGACGTGCTGGCCTCCAGCTACCCCTACATCGTGTGTGCCGAGTGCAAGCATTATACATCTGGGATGGGTAACAGCACCGCGAGGAAGATCATCGAGACCCACCTCGAGAAGACAGCGGTCATGGGCAGGCACATCGGGGAGCTTGCCGAGAAGATAGGCGTCCAAAACTGGAGAAACGCGATACTTGTCCCGATAACCCTCACCCTCTCCCCAACGAAGATGAATATCTACAGGCGTGTGCCGAGCGTATCTGTTTTCATGCTCCCCAGCTTCCTATCCGAGTTCCCTGGCTATATGGAGAGAATGACCTACCACCAGGTCGATATCCCTGAATTCAAGAAGAAGCCGAAGCAGCTCAGGCTTGGGTGAGTTTAGTCACGGCTAATTTTCTTGAAGTTTTTAGGCATGCTAAATGATAACCCTATAAGGATATAACGGGGAAGCAGGGGCATGGACAAGAAGAGCTCAGCGTTGACCGCCATAATCGGCGGCGTACTCATCTTCGCGCTGAAACTGTACACGTGGTACATCTCTGACTCCATCGCCCTTCTCTCAGATGCCCTAGAGTCCATCGTCAACATCATTGCGTCTATAATGATGTACTGGAGCATCAGGGTCAGCGAAAAGCCGCCAGACAAGTCCCACCCATACGGGCACCAGAAGGTGGAAAACCTCTCATGCGCCGTAGAGGGAGTGCTTGTGCTTTTCGCTGCATTGCTGATAGCTCAGTCCGCATACGGTCGTTTGAGCAACCCCGTTGAGCTAGTGAGCATGGACTTGGCGATGTTCTTATCGTTGGTCGCGACCGCCGGTAACGGTGTGCTCTCATGGGTCCTCATGAGGACAGCCAAAGAGACGGGCAGCTTAGCCCTTGAGGGCGACGCAAAACATCTTCTCTCGGACGTCATATCGTCTGGAGGCGTAGTGGTTGGCTTGTTCATCGGCCAGAGGCTCAACCTCCAGTTACTTGACCCCCTGATGGCTATGGCGGTCTCAGTCATTGTTCTGAAAATGGGTGGAGAGATGGTCTACAAGGCAGGCAGGGGCCTTTTGGATGAGTCCTGCCCCGAGGCAGAGGAAAAGATACGTGCAGTCATGGACCAGCATCAACACATATTCGTTGATTATCATGACCTAAAGACCAGAAAAAGCGGGGAAAAGGTGTACGCAGAGCTTCATCTCAACGTTGATGGACAGATGTCGGTCCAGGAAGCCCACAATTTCACTGATCATTTGGAGGAGGACCTGGCCAGTGATGTGCCAAACGTGGAAATTAACATCCACATAGAGCCGAAAAACTAGGTCAAAGGCTCTATTAATGATGGATAGGCCTCAAAACTACTCAAATATTGAGGGCCATCAATTGGATCAAACGAGGAGTTCTGTGTTTGACCCATCTCTATGACCGTCTCATTTGCTTCCTGAGTCTCAGACATGGATAACGCTATGCTGATGTTCAGCGTAGCCAAGAAGAGGGTTATGACCACGGTCAGATTAACCAGCCTCATTATCTTCCATCTGAGCCTCATGCCGGGGTATCTCACATAGAATATCTAAAAAGAACACGGTGGAACACCGTGGAATGAACGTTCAAAAGAAAATAAGAGGGGGATTATTTGAGCTCGACGTGCTTCGCGAGCTGCTCGGCTTCCTCTGAGAGGTCCAGATCGACCAGTGTAGCCTTTGTGGGGATGCCCCTCTCGTCCCAGCCGCGCTTGTCGTAGTAACTGGTCAGCATCTTGTCGTAGCTTGCCTCATCAAGGTGCTTTCCAGCCAGCGCGCCCTCTGTTAGCGGGTGTTTGAACCACCTAACAGGAGGATAATCCATCTTTCTGCTCCACTCGTCCCCGTACTCCCTCGCCCAGAAGGCCCTCATCAAGGCATAAACCCTGTCGCCCATCTTCCACATGTCGTCAAGGGTCATCTTGACCCCCGTGGCGGCTTCAAGGTACTTGGGGTACTCTGCGAGATCGTAGCCCAGCTCGATCCATGGGAACCTGCACGCGACAAGGGACTCGAACATGCCGCCCCTGATCCTCTGGAACTCGATGACCTTGTCGGCCTTCTCGGGTCCGTACTCACCCCTGATACCGCTGCTGATCTCCCAGCTGATAACCCAGGCGTCCTTATGGTGTGCTCCAATTGGGCTGGTGCCGAAGCTGAGTGCCATACCGGGACAGTAGTGGCAGTCGTACGCGCTGACCTCCATGCCCTTGACGTGGATGGCGAAGTCGGGTGCCTCGCCGCCGATTTCCTCGGCCGCCTGCCTCGTTCCCTTACCCAGAAGGGCTCCGATGCCCTCCATATCTGCCATCTTGTAGAGCAGCTTCTTGGCTCCCTCGAAGTCACCCCATGTGATATCAAGGTCCAACAGGCCCTTGGTGGCGCACTCCATGGCGAAGCCGATGACGCTGCCGGCCCCGATTGTGTCGAGACCCAGCTCGTCACAGATCCTGTTCAGGGTCCCGATCTGGGCTAGGTCGCCTAGACCGATGTTTGGGCCCAGCATGGTGACGTTCTCGTAGTCAAGCTCTGAATGTACTCCCTCGCTGTCCAGTATGGTGTTTCCACAGATCATGTTACAGTTGGGGCAGCCCCTCTGGGTCACCGTGGCCGCGTGAACCGCGTCACCGTTGACCTTGTCGATGTGCTCGAAGACGCCCTCGCTGAAGTTCCTCGTGGGGAGGGCTCCGGCAGTTTGCATCATATCAGCGGCCATCATGGTGCCCACCTTTTTCCAGTAGTTGAAAGCGTCATACTTCGGGATCTTCCCGAATCCCTCACGGCCCAGCGCCTTTAACTTCTCAGGGTCAAAGGCGGGGACCTCCATGTTGCCGTTAAACACAGCCGCCTTCAGGTATTTGCTTCCCATAACGGCGCCCATGCCCGGTCTTCCGCCTGCCCGCCCCTTCTGGGCGACAACGGTGGCTAGGTTACATAGGTTCTCACCGCTCTGACCGATGATGAGGACGCCTGAGGCATTTCCGTGCTCCTCGAGGATCCAATCCTCTGTGACATAGCTGTCCTTGCCCCACAGGTGTGAGGCATCGCGAATCTCCGTCTTTTCGTCCTCGACGTATAGGTAAACTGGTTTCTCGGCCTTGCCCGTGACGACAACCGCGTCGAGGCCGCATTTTCTCATGTTGACAGCCGCCCTGGTTCCAATGTTTCCGTCGCCGTATCCGCCTGTAAGCGGGCTCTTAGCAGCGATGACCATCTTGCCGCTGTTGGGAATGCTGAAAGCAGTGTACGGTCCAGTTGCGAATATGAGCATGTTTTCAGGTCCGACGGGATCTGCGCCCTTGGGGAGCTCGTCCCATAGGAGTTTGATCGCCAGCCCCCTGCCGCCGATGAATCGTTTGGCTATGTCCTCTGAGTAATCAGTTACCTCGGTTGTTCCCTTTGTGAGGTCTACCCTGAGGATCTTACCTGTCCATCCCTTCATTATTATCGAGTACCCAAATCTCGCATCCTGCTTAAGCATTTTACCATCGAAGTGAATGATGGTTCCATACGTGGTTCCTGAAAATATTGATGAGATGCCAGCAAGACTCATGAATTCATCGCGCGCGCATCCAGCCGTGGGTATGTCCAGAACTGGTTTTAAAGGAATTATGAAACAAGGATTAATGAATAAATCTGTAGGTCTAGCCGCCGACCACAAAAGGCATTATGACCACGTCATCGTCGTCCTGGAGTTTGGTCTCAACTCCTTCGAGGAGCTCGATGTTCTTCCCGTTCACGATGATAGCTAAATCGGCGCCTCCCACCTTGAAATCTCCGAGGTGACCGCCGCGGGTGTGACCCGCCGCCCTCTGCAGCCTGTTGGTGAGGCTCAGGACACTGGTGTCCTCGGGCAGTTCCACCGTGTGCTTGCTGCCCACAGACTCGGATACGTCGCCAAACAAGCGTACCTTGACCTTCATCACTGTAGTACATGAATGGTGGAAGATAAAAATGTGGTAAAAAAAGGGGTTTAGCGGAGCTTGGCCATGCTCTTCTCGAGGTCGGCCAGGTCCAGCTTCTTCAGGGTCTCCTTGGTGGGGATGCCCCTGTTGTCCCATCCGACGGTCTCGAAGTAGCTCTGCAGCTTGGTGTCAACGAGGGCACGGTCGGTGACCTTGCCCTTGTATGGTCCTGACGGCAGTGGCTCGTAGAACCTCGGTGGGTTGTCGTCGTCCTTTACTGGGGTCCACTTGAGGTCGGGTCCGCCCATCATCAGCAGTGCCCTCTGCAGCGTGATGATCCTGGGACCTGTCTCGCTCCTCCACTGGTGGAGGGTGATTGGGAACCCTGTGATTGCCTTGGCGAAATCGAATACCATGCTCTGCGGTACACCGTAGTAGGTGAAGTTACAGAAGACGGCGCTGTCCGTGAACGGCGCCCCGCTCATATCGTTATAACCGTCCTGAGTGGTGCTCGTATGGTCTCCGCCCTGGACACTCGCCGCGTAGCTGATGTCATGGGTGTAGTCCATGTCGCTTCGGGTGCCGTGTGCCCCGATCTCGATTCCCTTGACGTGTACAGCGTATTTGAGGAGCTCCTCGGGTTTCTTTCCCTTCATCTTGGCGATGAGGAAAGCGGCCCTGTAAGTGCCCTCTGCGAGCATATCGCCTATCTTCTCTCTGTACGCCATCATCCTGAGGATCTTGTCGAAGTGGTCGGCGTTGCCCCACTCGGGTGCGAAGCCGAAGTCATCGTCGCTCAGGATACCGCGCTGGTGTAGCTCTACGGCGAACGCGGCCGTGTTGGGGCCGTTGATGCCGCTGTGTCCCAGCTTGTCACATAGAGTACTCAGGTGTATGTTTGCCTCGGGGTCGAATATGCCGAAGTTGGTTCCACAGTATGCCTGCAGCTCATAGTCCGGCATGTCGGTGATATCGCCCTTCCATTTGCCTGTCTTGATACAGCTGACCTTCATGCAGTTTGTGGTGCAGTTAAAGTCGGCCCACTTCTTCTTGACCCAGAACCGGTTCTCGAACATGGGTCCACCGTAGCTCTTCTCGTCGTGCCACTCCTCCTGCCAGTTCCTGATGGGCTCGCTGCTGGTGTCGGCTCCTACCGCGTATCCCGCGTACCCTGTGCCCATTCGCCTCATCCCGGAGCGGCCGATGAGAATCTCGTGGGTCTGCCTCCAGAGAAGCTTGGCTGACTCGGGGGCATCTACCTTTGGTAGTGGTCCCCTGCCCTTTGCCACGACCGCCTTGAGGTTCTTGCTTCCCATGAGGCTGCCGTACCCGCCGTAACCGGCTGCGTGGCAGACCTTGCTCATGACGCACGCGTTCCTGACCAGGTTCTCACCGGCAGGGCCGATGTAGATGGAACCCGGCTCCTTGTGGAGACCAATGTTTGGCTTCCTCTTCTCAAGCTCAGCCGTTACCTCCTTGTTTAGCTTAATGAGGGTTGTCTCGCCGTCAAGCCCCCATAGGTGGCTTGCGTCAACCAACTCGGCTCCGTCGTCCGTGATCATCAGGTAGACTGGCTTGTCCGCCTTGCCCACGAAGGTTACGCCATCGTATCCGGCCGACTTCATCTCGTTAGCCATCTCGGTGGCGGCCGTTGAGCCGACAGTGCCCATACTTACGGGGCTCTTTCCGCTGACACAGATCCTTGAGCCGGGATAGATTCCCGTCATGGGGCCAGTGTACACCATCAACGGTGACTCGGGGGCCAGTGGGTCGAGCTCGGCCCACTTGTCACCGATCTTGTCCCAGAGTACCTTGGCTGCCATTCCTCGTCCGCCAAAGTAATGGCGGAGCATCTTGTCGCTGTACTCTACTTCCTCGATCTTGTCCTTGCTGAGATCTATCTCAAGCCATTTTCCTGCGTATCCACCTGGGCTCATTCTATTACCTCCTCTCCTTTCTCACCGAACATCATCACCGCGAGGTCCTTCGCCGTCTCCACAGGGTGCCTGCTGTAAAGCTTCCTGTGGATGCTGGGTCCCTCATCGACAATCGTCAAAGCGTTGTACCCTGCCTCGACGCATACCTCGACGCACTTGGGCTCGCCGCCGCACAGGTCGCAGATGTTTGCCTTGTTGTCCTCCGGGTGGAGGGTGGGGACTTGCCCTGGGCATGCCTTGATGCACAGGCCACAGCTCGTACAGGCCTCACGGTCAACGATTACTGCTCCAATGCTGTCAACGCTCAGGGCGTCCACTGGGCAGACACTAACGCATGGGTAGTCCTGGCACTGGGAGCACAGATGTGGCACCTCAACGCCTGGGAAGGGCATGAAGACCCGAACCCGGCTTGCCTCGGGCCACATCCAGCCCTCGTGGTGTATGCTGCATGCGAGTTCGCATCGCCTGCATCCGCTGCAGGCCGCATAGTCTCTTGATATCCATACATGTTTACTCAAAACGATTCACCAGAATTTTATCAGTATCTACACGTCTGGAAACGTATTAAAAGAAGGAAATCGAAGAAAAATGACGAAATGCAGAGAAAAACATATCGAAGTGAGGAAAAAGGAAGGCAACTATCATCGCTTGGCCATCTCGTATCACCGAAATATTCAGTTAGGGTATACCTCAAAGAAAAGGATTTTTCGAGGCTGAAGACTCACTGTGGGTTCTTGAGTGCATCAAATTTCCTCATAATGAGCTGCATGAGCTGGGGCTGGAGCCTGTACAGGGAACTTGCCTCCCCCTTGGGGATGAAGAGTCTGATGAGGTACACCTTCTCAAGGCGGTTGACGGTGTCAAGGTAGGTCTCGGGGGTCCGCATCCCGTCTTTTCCGCAGACCTTGCAGAAATCCTTGATGGCCGGTTCTATGACCCTCATCATTATATCCTCCTCGGTGAACTCGTGGCTGAACCCGATGGTGAAAGTGTACTTGATGACGTCCCCATGGGTTAGGTTCAGTATCTTACTGTTCATCACCTGCGTGTTAGGCACCTTGAGCAGGTTGAACGTGGGCGTGTACAGGTTCGTGTAGTTGATTGCTATCTCCTCCACCTGTCCCTCCAGATCCCCGATCTTGACATAATCCTCCACTTTGAATGGCTGGGAGAGGAGCACGTAGAACCCAGCGACCACGTTGTTGATGGTCTGGCTGGAGCCGAAGCCCAGGGCGGCACCCATAAGAGCGGATGTCCCCACGAAGAGGTCCGTGGGCAGGTCGAATATGGTGAGAATGGCGGTGCTTGATACGATTATCGCTACCACCCTGACGATCAGTCTCAACGCATTTATTACGTGGGGCTCAAGTCCGAGATCGGAGCCCCGCCGCTTGAGCACGCTGAGGACAGTCTTGTATAAGAAATAGATGACAACTATGGAGATTGCAGCTACCACGAACCTGTAGCCCTCGGTCTGTATCGTTAGTAACGCGTCTTCGAACAATGAGTACACCTGATATGAACCCTATTGCCCCTTCTCCTTGAAAACGTTTCCAGCGCCCTCAGTCTGGGCGTGCGGTGATGCGGTTCGAATCACGGTCAAGTCCCTGCGAAGCTGAAGGATTAGCCTGGCAAAGGAGCCGTAGACCACGCACTGGAACGCGCGCGCACCAAGGTAAGGTAGCTTATAAGCGACGACGCTGACAAGCCCGCCGAGGCTGTCAGGCATTTAGTCGATCCGCAAAGTAGGACCGGGCATCCCCTGCAAGGTACACGGATCCGATGACTAGCACCATGTCCCCCTCGCCCGCCTGGTTCACGGCGGTCTCAAACGCAATATCGCTTTCGAGCTGGACCTGATACGTCTTCCCTGCCTTGTTTATCTCCTTTATCAGTACCTCTGGTTCGGCTGCGCGAGCCGTGACGCTGTGCTTTGTGATGATGAAATGGTCGGCGACCTGGGCTATGTTCTCGATCATGCCCTCTATGTTCTTGTCAGAGGACATGCTGACCACAGCAATCAAGCGGCCGTAAGAAAAATCGGACTGGATGGTCCTCCTGACAGCCTCAGTGGCCTCTGCGTCCTTTGCGCAGTCAAGAACAACAAGGGGCTTCTTACTTACCACCTCAAGGCGTGCGGGCCAGTAGACATCGCGAAGCCCATTTCGCACTGCTTTATCTGTGATCGCAAGGTCTTTCTTTTGAAGCTCCTCGACAGCGGAAACAGCGGTAGCCGCGTTGATTATCTGGTGCTCGCCGAACAGGGGGATCAAGAGGGCATCGTATCGTGCATTCCCGGTTGCTAGGTTGAATATCTGACCATCGGAGAACGCGCTCTTCTTCTCAGAGGTGGTGGTCTCTGTAACCCTTACCACCTTTGTGCCTATCGAGTCGGCTTTTTCCTTGAACACGTTGAAGACGTTGTCGCGTTCCTCGGCGGTAACCAGCACGCTGTTTGGTTTGATTATACCCCCCTTCTCGTATGCGATGTCCTCCAGGGTCGGGCCCAGGATGTTCACATGCTCGAAGCCGATGTTGGTGATAACGCTGACGAGGGGGTTGAGGACGTTTGTGGCGTCAAGCCTTCCCCCCAGCCCCACCTCGATGACGCCGTAATCAACGCCTTGCTCCTTGAAGTACTTGAAGCAGGCCGCTGTTACTATGTCGAAGAACCGGAGCGGCATCGGCTCGGGGTAGTCAATCATCCTGTTGAACAGGACCTCGATCTCGTTGAGGAGCCTGGTTACGTCCTCGGCGGGTATCATCTCGCCGCCCACCCTGATTCGCTCCCTGAAATCCTCGAGGTGGGGGGACGTGTAGAGGCCCACCTTGTAACCTGCGGCGTGGAGGATCGAGGCGATCATGGCCGAGGTCGAGCCCTTCCCGTTGGTGCCCCCTACATGGATGGCGCCAAAGCTCTCCTGAGGGTTGCCCATCAGGTCGAGGATATGCTTCGTGGGTCCGAGCGTTCGTTCTGGGCCGAATCGCCTGACGGTAAAGAGCCATTCCAGTGCTTCGTCGTAGTTCATAGTTCAGTCCCCGGTCGTCCACGCAAATTAAGTAGTCCCATTATTTAACCTAAGACATACCTGTCTGGGCTTGGGTTTTATGGAGCTAGCTTTTCGCGCGCGCACGATATCGAATAAAAAGATCTTCGCGTCGTATGCGTCTAGCTCTCGCCAAGGATAAAAGTTGTTTTCCGTTTGTATAGGCGAGTCTCGTAACCGTTTTAACTGGGTTCTACACTATAACGTTAGCATAGACATATATCATATATATAGTATATATCATGGCAGTCTATGCAGGTGTCAATTTGGCAATAAACGTAGAATCACTGAAGAAGCAGATACTCGATGAGAACTGCCTAAAGGTACTGACCCATTGTAAGGAACCAAAAACATTCAAAGAGATAAAAGCCACAAAGATCAAGGAAGGAAAACTCTTCAAAGTTCTCAAGGAGCTGAAGATCAGTGAGGCCCTTCTCTTCGCCGATGGAAAATATTACACATCTCCAGACGCGTTTGAATATCTTGACTAGACCCATCCAATATCTTGTCAACAACATTTTTCTCATATTATCTACGATTTATTATTACCATTGTCACGTAACGTCGGAGACTAGTGAATTTACTTGGGGAGCCCCATGATGAGATTGATCTCCCTCTTCCCGCCGATGTAGACGGGAACACGCTCCGAGATTGATTCTGGGACAATTGAGAGGAGGTCAACGTATCCGTCGCTGACCGCCCCACCCGCCTGGGTAACGATGTACCCCATGGGAGCGCACTCGAACAGAAGCCGTAGCTTGCCCCTCACGCTACCCTGGTACCCTGGGTAGGTGAATACGCCGCCCTTGTGCAGTATCTGGTGGACATCCGCGACGAATGAGCCGCTGAACCTTATCTTGTATCCGTCGGCCTCAAGTTTGGATATGTACTCCTCGTGGAACGGTAGGTACGTGTTTCTTGCCGCTCCTGGCCCCATCCTCTTCTCGGAGCCAATTTTCATATTCTCTTTCTGGAGGATAAAATCGCCGTCGGCGTTCAGCGCGAACTCGTGTACCCCATCACCGAGAGAGTAAACCAGCACTGTCAAGGGACCGTAGATGATGTACACGGCACCAACCATTTCCTCACCCGGCTTCAGGACACCTCCACGGTGTATGCCAACGATAGTTCCCATCGCCAAGTTGACGCCGAGCAACGAGGACCCGTCAAGCGGGTCAACTGATAACGCGATGTCAGATTCGGACTCAAACTCCAATAACTCGGGCTGCTCCTCTGAGGCGAGGTACCTGATCAGCCCGGAGCCGCCTAGCTCATTGATCAACAGCTCGTCGGCCCACTTGTCCATGGCGGCCTGCTGCTCCCCGTACACGTTGCTGGTGTCCGTTTTTCCCTGCCGTGTGATGAAACCCCTGCTGATGGTCTTGGAGACCTCGGCTACTCCGAGGACTACATCAACTATGTCCTTCTCGTACCCTTTCAGGTGTTTGGATAACAGCATATCGCCCACGGTATGGGTAGTGCAGGCTGTCCTTTTGATTATTTCTAAGAAGACCCAGGCCTTCGCTTCGACACGGCCTTCAGGTCAACGATGGGAGACCCCTCGAAGGCGTCAAGCCCCTTCACGGTCACCCTACAGCCATCAAGGGAGACCAGCTCTACCCGCGTCAGCCCGATGGGGTTCGGCCTTGACGGACTGTGGGTTGAAAAGACCCCCCTCGGCTCGGTCTCGCCGTGCCTCCTTGGGACCACCTTCAGCACTTTCCTGTGCTTGTCGTCGTCTCTGAAGTGGAACCAGAAGAGCACATCCAGCTCGCTGTAGGAGTCCAGCTGGTCAAGCCCGGGGCAGAAACGCTGGTCAATCTCGATGACCGAGATATCTTCGTTGACCTCCACAACGGTTCCTATGAACCTGACCTCGCCGGTACCCATACATTGGAGTTGGCGTACACGGATTTGTGTTTAACTGAATGATTTATTATCACCACGGGAAAGGTAGTAGTTGAACATGTATGAGCAAGGTTTCCGTTGTAAGGAGCAGGGATAAGCCCACCGACCAAGAGGTCTACGGGCTCGTAAAGAAATCAATAGACCTACTCGGAGGAATCCAGAAATACGTCAAGCCCGGCGACACCGTGGCGCTGAAGCCAAACGTGGTCACGGGGGAGGGCGCTGGTCCAGGCGTCACCACCGACAAGCGCGTGGTGGCTGCCATGATCAAGCTCAGCAACGAAGCCGGGGCCTCAAGGGTCATGGTGGTCGAGGGGGCAGGATACTTCACAAAGACCAGCAGGGCCCTGGAGCTCAGCGGTATCAAGGCGCTGGCCGAGGAGAACGGCGCCGAGATAGTGGATGTCGATAACAGCCCCATAGTCAAGGTGGAGGTACCGGACCCGCTGCTCATCGACGTTGTTGAGGTTTCCAAGGAGTTCATGGACGCCGATGTCAGGATCAATATGCCGGTAATGAAGACCCACGACCAGCTCGGCGTCACCTTGGGGGTCAAGAACCTCAAGGGGGTCCTGCCCAGGTACATGAAGCGTAACTTCCACAAGATAGGCGTCGTCAAGGGCATACTGGACCTCAACAAGGCTGTGCCTGTGGACCTAACGGTCCTCGACGCTATCGTGGCCATGGAGGGGCTGGGGCCCAGTTTCGGCCCCAAGGTGGAGCTCAACACCATCATAGCCAGCGCCGACATCTACGCACTTGACAGGATAGCCTCAAGGATCATGGGGTTCACCGAGGCAGAGCTTGACTACCTGGTCGAGGCAGCGGCGGACGGAATCATCGACCTAGGTCAGGAGCCTGAGGTGGTGGGCGAGCCGGTCTCAAGCTACACCTACAGGTTCGAGAGGGCACCGACTGGGATGGAGTTCGCGGAGGGGGTTACCGTCATCAGTGACGGCGCTTGCAGTGCATGCCACGGCACCATCCACAGCGTGTTCTACGACTTGGAGCAGATGAAGAAGATGGGGGAGATCAGGGAGCTGGTCATCGTGGTGGGCAGCAACGCCAAGGTCCCCAAGGGGCTAACCAACAAGCCCGTCATCATGGGCATCTGCCAGGAGAGAAACCAGCACAAGGGATGCTACGCGGTGGGATGCCCACCCAACAACGACAAGATGCGTGCGGCCATCAGCGAGGCATGCGGGCTCGATTAATTTTTTTCACAAATAGTAGGTTACCTACCTATGAAGCGCGCGCGCATGTCAAAGCAACCGCTGATTGTTAAAAAAACGACCTGTTTACCTCCCAACCATATGGATTGGATCTTTCATAATGCGCGTGCGGTAACTTGTTTCAATCATTCATTCAGGTTTTGTGTCTGGTTTCCTCTTAATAATCAGAGAGAATTCTTCCCCGGGTTCTAATGCTTCGTCAAGTTTCTCGAGGGCTTTCTGGACTTCTCGATTTTCATATATTAATCTTCCATTATTTGTTTGTGGCAAGGCGAAGGAAACCTGAATGTTTGAGAATGTTTTGTTCCTAAGATCATAAGAAGATCGCGAGATTGAATCTGCGTTATTTCTTGAAATTCCTTTTTCTGTGATAATAAATTTTCTTCCAACTCTTTGAAGTGCTCCTTCTTCGATTAATGCGCTGGTTTTTCTTGATACCATGACTTTTATGCTGTTTAACCCTGTTTCTCCCTGGGTTTCCTCTAATATTTGTCTGCTGATTTCAATGTTAGATAAAGCATTTTGGGGGCTTTGTTGAATCAACCTTAATACCTTGTAGTTAGAGACTATCACAAGCATCCAATTGTTAATAAAGTTAATAAAGCCGAGGATCTATTTGTTAACAATGTTAACTCAAATCAAGTTGGAGCAGATTCAACCTTGCCTTTTCCAAACTCGCATAGGGTTAGGCGATATCGAGTCCCTCTCGGAAAACATGGATATCCATGGTCTTCA
>RCNB010000372.1_pt1 | contig 30788 bp, 27 predicted proteins | sample 2041321 | NCBI WGS metagenome assembly RCNB01 (sample SAMN09708232, study PRJNA481090) | Marine sediment metagenome, whole genome shotgun sequencing project. | reverse complement strand
GGAGTGGGCGTTTTACTACGAGGCACCACCGTACGGTGTTGAGCCTCGAAGCGTAGAGGCGGCCGAGTGGGCATCTACGTACGGGCTGTTTCACTGGGGCTTCACAGCTTGGGCTATTTACTGTCTTCCCGCGGTCGCGATCGCCTATCCCTACTATTCGAAGAAACTCGACATCCTTCGATTCAGCGTTAGTTGCCACTGGTTTCTGAAAGGAAAAGAGCACGGCCCACTGGCTCGAGCTATCGATTTTCTGTTTATGATTGCGCTGCTCGGTGGGGCCGCGTCGAGCCTCGGGTTTTCAACCCCTATGATTGCGGCGACGATTGGCTGGCTATTCAATATCGAACCGAACGACACCGTGGAAATTGCTGTCATCGGCCTTTGCATCGCTCTGTTCGCCGTCAGCGTTTGGCTCGGCCTAAAAAAGGGCATCAAGCGTCTGAGCGACATCAACGTCGTTCTTGCGTTGGGTTTGTTGGTATTCATCCTGCTCGTCGGTCCAACGGCGTTTCTTTTGAAGACGAGCCTGAACAGCCTCGGTGTTATGGCAGACAACTTTCTGCGCATGAGCTTCTGGACAGACCCTTTCACCGAATCGGGCTTTGTCGAAAGCTGGACGATTTTTTACTGGGCCTGGTGGATCGCGTTCGCACCCTACGTTGGCCTGTTCGTCACACGCATTTCGAGGGGCAGAACCATCCGGCAAATGATCACGGGCATGATGATCTGGGGATCACTTGGCAGCTGGTTGTTCTACATGATCATGGGCAACTACGGTCTTTTTCTCGAGCTTACCGGCCAGGTCGACTTCACCGGGATTGTGCGTTCGCAAAACGGCAATGCCGCTATCGTTGCGATGCTTGAAACGCTTCCGTTGGCCGCCGTCATCATCGGATTGTTTTCGGTCATTGCGATTGTTTTCGCAGCGACTACCTACGACTCGGCTTCATACACCCTCGCGTCCAGCGCAACCTTGCACCTGAAAGCGGGCGATGACCCGGCACGCTGGCATCGCGTCTTCTGGGCCTTCGCGTTGGGCATCATGCCCATCGCGCTGATGTTGATGGACGGCAATCTTCGCCCGATCCAGGTCATACTTCTGGTAGTGTCGCTGCCTATTCTCTTGGTCGGTGTCGTAATGTCTATTGCACTGGTGAAATCGCTAAAATCCGATCACGCTCTGAAGGCAAAATAGCAATGTCATTTGTACAGGAACTGAAGCGACGCAATGTTTTTCGCGTAGCGGTGGCCTATACCATCGCTGCCTGGGTGTTGCTGCAGATTATCGATGTCGTCATACCGATTATCGAAGCGCCCGAATGGGTCTCGAAGGCGATGCTGCTGATGATCGTTATCGGTTTCCCTGTCGCGGTACTATTTGCCTGGGCCTTTGAGCTAACACCCGACGGATTGAAATTCGAACGTGATGTTGATCGCTCCCAGTCCATTTCACCCAATACCGGCCGCAAGCTTGATCGAACCATCATCGCGATTCTGGTCGTTGCGGTTGTACTTTTCACCATTGACAAGTTTTTCTGGTCCGCAGTGCCGGAAGCAGACGACGTCTTGGCGAAACGCTCCATTGCCGTACTGCCGTTCATCAACATGTCGGATGATCCGGAGCAAACATTCTTCTCTGATGGCATTTCCGAAGAAATCCTGAATACACTGGTTCGGGCAGAGGGCATCAGTGTTGCGTCCCGGACATCGTCGTTCGGCTATCGAAACCACGAACAAAACATACCGGCTATCGCCGAAGCATTGGGAGTGCTATTCGTCCTTGAGGGAAGCGTCCGCAAAGCGGGCGATCAACTGCGCATCACGGCGCAGCTCATCGATGCAGAAAATGACCGCCATCTTTGGTCCGAAACCTACGACCGCGGCTTGTCTGACGTGTTCGCCGTGCAAAGCGATATTGCCAATTCGATTTCGCGCGCGATCCACAGCAAGCTCGGCATAGAAACTGCGGCCGAAATCTCAGTCAAAAAACTAACCGATAACATGACAGCTTATGATCTCTACCTGAAGGGATCCGCCTTTTTCTATCACCGCGAAAGCCTGCAAGACATGCAGGACAGCAAAACTCAGCTGGAGTTGGCCGTCGAAGCAGACCCGGAGTTTGCCGCCGCCTGGGAGGTTCTGTCCGCCGTCTATTCAGCCATTTCAGTTTGGGGCGACACCCAGCACACGAACGACGAGTATTTTCAATTGTCCGAGAACGCGGCGGATAAGGCTCTGGCGCTCGACCCAAATCTTAGTTTCGCCCTGGCCGTCAAAGCAGGGAATGCCGGAGGCAAACCCAATTTCGATCAGGTAAGAAGCAAGGCCCTGTTCGAAGAGGCGCTCCGCAAAGACCCCCGCAATGCTACGGCGCTGCACTGGTATGGAATGTTGCTGCAGTTGTCCGGCTTTTTAGACGAGGGCACGGCCTATCACCGGCAATGTCTTGAAATCGACCCTGCCTACGTCAATTGCGCTTTCTATGTCGAGCAGGGAATGCACGTGCAGGGCACAGTCGCCGCAGCGGGCTCATTCGCCGCACCCTATTTTGATAACGCGGACTGGTCGACCTTGAATCCTGTGACAGTTGCCCTCTTCGTTACTTCGGGCAATCGAGTCGCCGCGCTGATCAGCGCCAGCCGTATGGGGGGCCTGGAGGGTGCGCCAAATTACGAATTCGTAAAAGCGCTGGAGAATCCGGACGGCGACCACAGTGAGGGTCTCGCCAAGCTTGATGCATGGGCTGCAGAAAATAATGTGGTTCTTGAGCGATATCCGGAGATTCTCGCGGCCCTCGGTGCTTATGACCGGGTCGACAACACGCTCAATTCGGAGCTCTGGTACTGGTTACCGGTCTACAGCAACTTCAGAAAGTCGCCAGAGTTCCGGGAAATGATTCGCGAGCAGGGCATCTACGAACTGTGGACAGCCGATGGCTTTCCGCCACAGTGCCGACCCACCGGCACCGACAACTTCGAGTGCGACTAAGCGCTGGAACACGCCGTCTCGTCGTAAGCCTCTAATTTTTCAGATAGTGTGACGTGTCTGTAGCTTCAGGCTTGTTATAAAGGGATAATTCGGCCGGAGCGATACTGTGAAGGAACAAGTGCGATGAAGGTTGTGATTCTCGCCGGCGGCTATGGCACCCGGCTCTCTGAGGAAACTGAGATCTTACCGAAGCCAATGATCGAAATTGGCGGGCGGCCTTTGTTGTGGCACCTGATGAAAGCGTTCTCGGAGCAGGGCTTCAACGAGTTTGTTGTGGCGCTGGGCTACAAGGGTGACGTTATCAAGCGCTACTTCATGCAGTACGCCGATACGGTGTCGGACCTCAAAATCGACCTCGGCTCAGGCAAGACAGAGCGGCAGGGCGAAATCAGCGAAAACTGGAAGATCGAGCTTGTTGATACCGGTCAGGACACGATGACCGGCGGTCGCTTGAAAAGGCTGCGCGATCGCCTCGACGACACCTTCATTTTCACCTACGGCGATGGTCTTTCGACGGTCGACGTACCCAGGCTTGTCGATTTTCACCGGGCACATGGCAAGCTCGCGACGGTAACCGCCGTTCAGCCGCCGTCAAAGTTCGGCATGCTGCAACTGGATGGCGATTCTGTTACCAAGTTCGCCGAAAAACCTGCCGAAGCCACTTCCTATATAAACGGTGGTTTTTTCGTAGTGGAACCTGCAGCCATCGATCGCATCGCATCAGACGAAATGCCCTGGGAGCGCGAGCCCTGTGAGTCACTGGCCGCGGACGGACAACTTCAAGCCTATGTGCACGACGGATACTGGCAGTGTGTTGATACTCTGCACGAACTCCGACTATTGCGAAACGCCTGGAACAACGGGGAGGCACCTTGGAAAACCTGGAGCTGAGTTCGGCGTTTTGGAGCGATAAACGCGTACTCATCACCGGCCACACCGGCTTCAAAGGTGGCTGGCTTTCCATTTACTTGCTAAGGCTCGGTGCCAAAGTTGCCGGATACGCACTTCCGGCGGCGACTGAACCCAGCCTGTTCGACCTCGCCCGTGTTTCAGACCACATGCAGTCCGAAACCGGCGACGTACGAAATATCGAACAACTTACCAAGGTCATCTCCGGGTTTCGACCTGACATCATTATTCACATGGCCGCGCAGGCGCTTGTGCGACCGTCCTATGCCGACCCCGTCGATACTTTCAGCACCAACGTTATGGGTACGGTCAACGTTCTCGAAGCGGCGCGGCACGTCGACTCGGTTCGCTCCGTTGTCAATGTGACGACCGACAAGTGTTACGAAAACCTTGAGCGCGAAGCCGGCTATCGAGAAGATGAGCCGCTCGGTGGCCACGACCCGTATTCGAGCAGCAAGGGCTGTTCCGAGCTTGTAACGTCGTCGTTCAGGCGTTCATTCTCGCTCCCGGTCGCCAGTGCCCGCGCCGGCAACGTCATTGGTGGCGGCGACTGGGCGGAAGACCGGCTGTTACCGGATATGATGCGATCATTTATCGCAGGCGAAGCAGTCACGATCCGCAACCCGGCGTCGACGCGTCCCTGGCAGCACGTTTTGGAACCCCTGCAGGGTTATTTGTTGTTAGCGCAGCACCTGCATGACGACAGCTCGGCGTTTGCTGAAGCCTGGAACTTCGGGCCCGATGATGACGACGCCAAACCCGTTGAGTGGCTCGCCGATCGTGTTTGCGATCTTTGGGGCGCTCCTGCGAGCTGGATTAATGCGACGGATGACGATCAACCGCACGAGGCAGCCTTTCTCAGGCTGAACTGCGATAAAGCGAAAGATCGCCTCGGCTGGCAACCACGGATGGCGCTGCCGCAGGCACTTGCCTGGACCGTCGAATGGTACAAGGCCTTTCAGCGTGGCGACGACGTCCGCGCACTAACGGAAAGTCAGATATCGAATTTTGAAAACCGGAAGGGCCTGGACTAATGGCATCAACGTGTCGATTTTGTGCGACTCCGCTCGAGCATGAGTTTGTAAACCTCGGCCTCTCGCCGATATCAAACGCTTTCGTAGAGCCCGAACGGGCGAGTGAAGATGAGGCCTTCTATCCACTGCACGCTTTTGTGTGTGGTCAATGCTTCCTGGTGCAGCTTGAGGAGTTCGAATCACCGGACGAAATCTTCAGCGACTACGCCTATTTTTCATCCTACTCCGACAGCTGGCTGGCGCACGCGCGCAAGTTTGTTCATGGGGCCGCCGAGCGATTTGCACTGAACGAGGATTCCCTGGTCATTGAAGTCGCCAGCAACGACGGTTATCTGTTGCAGTATTTTAAGGAACTGGAAGTTCCCGTACTCGGCATCGAGCCTGCAAGCAACGTCGCTGAGGTATCGAGAGCTGCGGGCATCGATACGATTGATGAGTTCTTCGGGGTTGCGCTCGCAAGTCGGCTTCGTGATGAAGGACGTACCTGCGATCTTCTCGTTGGCAACAACGTTTTGGCGCACGTGCCTGACATCAATGATTTTGTCGGCGGTTTAAAAATCGTCCTGGCCAAAAATGGCGTACTTAGCATGGAGTTCCCACACCTGCTCAAGCTAATCCAGCAAACCCAGTTCGATACGATTTATCACGAACACTTTTCTTATCTTTCGCTGCTGACCGTGCAAAAAATCTTCCGCCACCACGGCCTCGAAGTTTTCGATGTTGAAGAGCTAACCACTCACGGCGGGTCGCTGCGGGTTTTTGCTCAGCATCCGGAGGGCAAGCAGCCGCTCGGTGAGGCCGTCAGCAAAGTATTGCTGGATGAGAGCAATGCTGGCCTTGATTCATTGCAGGGCTACCAAAACTTCTCCGAGAAGGTTGCCAAGGTCAAGAATGACTTGCTGTCTTTTCTTGCGTCCGCGAACGCCGACAATAAGACGGTCGTTGGTTACGGCGCGCCGGCCAAAGGCAATACGCTTCTGAATTTCTGCGGCGTAGGCCCGGATTCGATTCAGTACACGGTTGATCGCAGTCCGCACAAACAGGACAAGCTACTCCCAGGTACGCATATTCCTGTTCATGCACCCGAGACCATTTCTGATACGAAGCCGGACTATGTTCTTATTCTGCCCTGGAATCTTCAGGAAGAAATTGTGCAGCAGCTCAGCCACATCCAGGAGTGGGGCGGCAAGTGCGTTGTCCCGATTCCTGAGCTTCGGGTGCTCGAATGATTTTTCATCCCACCGATATTGATGGAGCGTATCTCATTGAGTGGGAGCCGTTCGATGATGAGCGTGGGTACTTCGCACGCACGCGGTCCGATGACGAATTCAACGCGCTCGGCCTGAATAACGACCTGTCCGAATGCAGCGTGTCGTTTAACAAGCAGCGCGGAACACTGCGCGGTATGCATTATCAGGCTGCGCCGCATGAGGAGACCAAACTCGTCATGTGTGTTGGCGGCCTTATTTTCGATGCGCTTGTCGACCTGCGACCCGATTCGAAAACGTATCTCAAAACCTGCTCCGCGGAACTCTCGCTCGCTAACCGCCGAATGCTATACGTGCCGGCGGGTGTTGCCCACGGATTCATAACGCTCGAAGACTCCAGTTACGTGCAGTACCAGATCGGGGGTGACTATGTCCCGGATGCCGCGCGCGGTGTGCGCTGGAATGATCCCGCTTTCGATATCAACTGGCCGATGCAGCCTGATGTTTTATCCGATCGCGATCGTGATTACGGGGACTACGAGGTACGCGCACCAGCCTGACGCGTGGATCAAGCGTTCCCGGATTGATTGGCGCGGCGGCTGGCAAGGTAGATTAGCCAGACAGCAATGTCCGCGACGAGAACAACAACCCGGAATCCGGCGATGAGCGCAGCGAGCCCCATGAAACCAATGGGGCCGCGCATGAGTTCACTCGCGACCAGCTCAAACACGCCGATGCCCTGCGGCGCGAATATCGCCAGAAAACCAACGCCCCAGGAAAACAGGTAGATACCACCCATCTCAATAGCGGAATAAACGCCTGTCGATGACGGGAAGGCATTTAGATACAGCAGGAACGCGCAGGTAGCGCCGATCCAGAACAGGGTGACCGTCACGATGCTCTGCGCCAATGCGGCTGCGGACAGATGATCGGGTCGTTGCAGTACTCGCGAATTCAGCATCAACGCCATTGCCGGCACCGCGATGATCCCGGCAAGACTTGCCAGCCCCGCAACAGAACCCAGCGCATCGGTTCCACGCATGGAAAATACGATGGCACCTCCAACCGTGAGCGTCACGGCGGCAGCCAGCCCGTTTTCCAGAATCACGAAAGCACTTATGTGCCTGTCGGCAACACTTTGCGCTCGATAGTCCATGACCCGTCCGACCGTGTGCCAAATGCCGCCGGGCAAATATCGCGCAGGCAATCGAGCGGCGTGCGTCGCGAAGGCTTGCTGCCAGGTGACTTTCGATCCACAGGCGGCAAACACGACAACAGCCAGAACCGGCGACAGCGCGTGCAGAATGCCCCATACGATGGCGGCGAGAAAAAGATACGGCAACGATGCATTGGCGAGCAGCTCTGCCAGTTCGCCTCTGGACTGCCAGGCGAAGTAAAACAGAAAGGCGAGTGCAACCGGCGTAAAGAGCAATTTGATGCCGTTGATGATTCTGTTCTTCATCGAGATCTACTTCTTGTTCGCTTTGCGGCGACCGACAACATATCGCGCTGGCAGCATCGGCAGTAATGCAACTAACAGAATCAGTTTCTGCGGCCACAAAATCCGCGCGTTCCAAACGGTGCTTATCAATGCCAATGGAAGTTTCAGGAGCGGAAACGTCTTATCGATGAATGTGTGCGCATGACCGTACTCTTTTTCGGTGTAGCGCTTCAGGCGCTCGCTGTGATTTTCCTTTGAGCGCACGTCGCGACGGTTCCACCAGGCGTTCGGGGCGAGGACGAAGTCTCCCATCAGGATTAGTTCCGACAGCAATACAAGATCAGCTCCGGGAAAGCTCTGCATTTTTCTCGTACGGTGAAAACAGCTCTGTCGAATGACGCCAAGGACTGGGTGCATATTGCCCCAGAACACGGTGAAAAACCGTGAAAGGAGACTCATGCCGTGGGTGTCGGGATAATCCGTATCTCGATCATCCCTTTCTCCGAGTTCGTCGACCCAGTAGGACGACGCGAAAGCGAGCGACGCGTTCTTGTTGGCCTCCAGAACGGCGACGCTGTCGGAAATCAGATTCTCCGACCACTCATCATGTCCCGCTGCCCACATGAAGTATTCGCCTTCTGCCATGTCGGCGACACGGCCAAAGTTGGCGGTGGGACCAATATTCTCGTCTGTGCAGGAATACCGAATACGCACATCATCAAGCGCAGCTCGGCGTCCGATATCGCCAGTGCCGTCTGTGGAGGCATTATCTGAGATGAGGATCTGAATGTTTTCGTAATCCTGTGCGCGCAATGAAGCCAGCGCATGCTCCAGGAATCGCTCTTCATTGTAAATCGGCATTCCGATCGTAACAAGCGGGGCGCCACTTTCATTTGACACTAGGTAACAACTCCGTCTCAGGTCGTCGGCTACGTTAGCCCGGCATCTGCATCAGCTCGGACACTTCGAGCGTTCCGCCAACATCGAGAAATGGGCAGTCTTTCGCGATCACGATAGCCGCTTCAATAGAATCCGCCGCGACGATCGTATAGCCCGACATTGAAATCTTGCTGCCGGCTGAAACCTCGCCGTCGGGAGTAATTGTATGCGTCCTGGCAAATGGATTCATTGGGCTGACAGCAGACTCACCCAGGCCTGAAATCCAGGCCATGTACTTTGCCATGTGTGCCTTACCTTCTTCTTCGCTAGCGGGTTTATCACCACCGATATAGCTGATTACATACTGAGGCATATCTGATTTCCTCTCGAATCGGATCGTAATAGGGCAAATGCGGCTCGTAAACGCGAGAGCTCCTTGATCAGCGACATTGACTAGTCGTCTTTCTCGTTTTTCCGGGCGCCAAGGCTCGACCCTATCGCCACGCCAATCGAAATGCCGATCGCGATACCCGCGCCCATTTTGCTTTGGCTGGAATTCTTTTCGTTCTCTTTTTCCGAGTTCATCACTTGTCCTTATTTGTCTGCCGGCCTGGAATACGTACCCACCAGGCGATTCATACCGATAACGTTTGGTTCGATCGCCCTGAATAGCTGCTCCATCGACAGGCCGGCTTCGAGTTCAGTCTTATCATCCAGGGCGAGTATCCAGAAGAAATAGTGGTGCCTGCCATGGCCTTGGGGCGGCATCGGTCCACCATAGCCGTCGCGCCCAAAGTTGGTAACGCCGCTCGTGTAGCTATTCTCGCCTTCTTCAATCTTCGTCACTGATGCCGGGATATTGTACAGCACCCAATGAACAAAACCGTACGCGCCGGGCGTGACCAGTGGCGCATCGGGATCGTGGCAAATCAAGGCGAATGACTTCGTCCCGTCGGGCACGTTCGTCCACGATAATTCCGGGGAGACGTCTTCGGCTTCTCCGGTGTATTTCTTGGGAATCTTTCCGTGTAGTGGAAAGGCTGAGCTCGTGAGCTCGATGTCTGATAATGCGAATCCCATCTGAGTTACTCCTCAACTATTTCGGTTCGACGATTAAAAACAGTGTTGTTGTATTGCCTGTATTCAAAACCTCATGCCAGACCACACCGTCGTTGCTAAAGCTGCTGCCCGTGGCTAGCTCGACCTCGCGAGTCCCCTCCGCGTCGGTCAACTGCATTCGCCCGCCCGCAATTGTGTAGCCAAAATGCGGATCATGGAAGTGGCGCTCATGTCCGACGCCGGGAGGGAATTTGCAGCGCAGGATTCTCTGCTCTGGGTCTTCGTGTAACAACTCGCAAACCGGTTCGCCATTCCAGCCTGCCGCCAACGGATCCGGGAGCGACGAGGACGTTGAGCACGCTGTTGTCGTAAGAGCGAGGAAAACAAGCGATAGCGCTGTGGTCCTCACGGAACACGCGGCTGATTGCCGTCCATCGACTTATTCCAGAAGTGAACCTGCAACCAGCCGTTGTACGCGAGGGACGCTATGGAGATCATCAGTGTCAGAAACGCGAACCAACCATTATGTTTCGTCACAATAATGAACGCCCCGGCGCCGATAGCGAATAACACGAAACAGAATTGCGGTGCGTGGTCTCGCCACGTTGCCGGCAATACGTTATCGAAAAATTCTCTATTTCGAGGGTCACGCCGAGCGCGCCTTACGAATCGAAAATCGATGGCCATCGCAATCACCGCAAGTACGGCAAGCCCGAGGCACCATTCGCCGAGTCTTGCCGGCGACGCAAGCTCGATCAACGCAAACTGCGCGATACCAACAGCAAATGGCAGGGCTAGATCGGTCAGCGCTGGCGTCCAGCGGAACCGCATCAACAAAGCGATATAGACGATCCAGATGAGGACGATGACAGAAAACGTGACGGTGACCTGAAGCCAACCCAGGGTCGCGATCCACGAAGCCTCGAAGAACTCCTGTCGATAAATGGTTCGCTCCCAAAGCGACTCAAGGGCAATTGCCTGGATGATGCTCAGTAGCGTGAGAAGAACAGACGGAAGTTGTTTTGTTGCGCGGCGTCGAATTTTGCTCATAATCAACTCCCGTTTGACTCTATGTGATGAACCGTATCCCACTGTTTTTTTCGACGGTCTGAATCCGGATCCTCGCAGGTCACAACTGAGCGGATCCGATCCAGGTAAGTCGCGGGAAAACCGTGCATCTTTGCTCCGATCAGCACTAGTTCTTTGTACCAGTCATACGGATCCAACGTGGCATCTATGTGGGATTCGTCTGCAAAGTAGGAGACACAATCACCGAACGTCGGGACGCTCAGTAATGCGTCAGAATATCCGACGCCCTCTATTTCATCGAGTATGAGCTTATCGTCGGCACTTATCTCGAAAACCGCGACGTGGATGCCATCACCACCTGACAAGACGTCGCCCTTGCCCGATCCATCGGCACCCCGTTTATGAAAGTGCAATGACCAACGCGGCAGGAAACTCGAGCCCACCAATTCGGCGGACAAAATACGCTTCGTGAGACGCAATGGGTGCAGGTTGGACCCATAGGCTGCGTACAACATCTATTTGATTCGCGGCGCTCGCTGTACACCGCCCTGATGCAAGACGACCGCAATTACGCCGTCGTCATCGCGTTCGAAGTGCAGTTGTGCATCGACGACCTTGAAAAATAATTTGTCCGTCTCATAGGCAAACACCGGGTAAGCGGCCTGCCCCGTCAACTGGGCAAAGATTTGTCCGTCGCGAACCACCATCGTGAGGACAGCGGCTGGCGTCAGTTGATATTCACCGACGTAGTCCTGAAGTGTTGATTCGCTTACTTCGATTTCGGTCCGGACGACCGGTGCTACAGCCTCTCCAACTCGCGGCGCCGGCGTAACCACGCCACCCTGATGTAATACGAGTTTGTTCGCGTTGCCTTTGTCATTCAGCTCAAATACAACCTTGATATCGGCCGGTGGAAACACAAACTCGTTGTCACCGACTGGCGTTAGCGGAAATGCACCTTGTCCCGTTGCCTGCGCAAATAGTTGATCGCCGTCTGCGTAAACGGTTAACGCGAATCCCGGGGCGACTTGATACGTACCGGGATACGGCTCCAGATCCACCACGCTTTTGTCAGCTACCTCTCCGGACACTTGAGCAAACCCTAGTTCAGTCACTGTGCCGTAGTCCGTCGACGCTGTAAGAATAACAACGCCGGTACCTGCGGCCGGCGAAATAGAAACGAAACTGGCGTAACCGCCGGTTCCACCGTTGTGCCAGTAAACCGGGTCATCACCGCTCTTGTTGATGATCCATCCCAAACCGGTATCTCCGGCCGCCTGCGATTCGCGAATTGGATCAAGCGCATCGCGAAGTGACTCACCATGCAGGTTTTGCTGGATGAACGTGAGCATTTCATCGGCGCTCGACAGAATTGCGCCGGCGCCGGCCAGCGCGTCGAAACCACTCCAGTTCGGCATGTCCGCACCCTCGCTGAAGCCATGCGCCAATCGGCTCGCGTTTTCTTTGCTAACGCTGGTACCTGAATCGATCATCCCGAGCGGGGCCAAAACGTTCTCATAAATCGCCTCTGCATACTCGGCCCCTGCCGCTTCTGCCGCGATGGTTCCCAGCAGGCCAGCGCCAAGATTCGAGTAGGAGAATTTCTTTTCGAGATCGTCCGGCTCCAGCGCCGTAAGAAACGACAGCATGTGCTCTCGCCCGTAGCCGTTGTAGGGGTCCAGAGGATCTTCCGGTGCGAAGTTGTCCGGCATTCTTGGAAGACCCGACGTATGGCTAGACAGCTCTCTCAAAGTGATCGCCCCAACAGCCTCGCTCGCAAAATCGGCATCGGGGAGGCGACTGGCGATCGTGTCATCCCAGCCCAGTCGTCCCGCGTTGACTTGCGTCTGTGTCAGTATCGCCGTGAAGACTTTGCTGATCGAACCGATCTCGAAAATCGAATTTCCTTGCGGAACCGAATCGTCGGCGCGACTCATCTGCCCGAAGCCTGTCACTTTTGTTTTGCCGTTGTCGTAAAGACCGACGACGGCTGCACGTACCTTGTCACCTGCGATCGCCTTCTCAATTCCGGAGACAACGTCAGGGTTCATCGTGAGCCCATCTGCCTGTACAACAACAGACATCAAAAACAGAAGCGTGAGAGATAGAGCGCGCATCGGAGTTTCCCAGACAGAAAAAGCCCAATATGAACTAATAATCCCATTCCCTCAAATCCGCGCGTCATCCGGCGGTTCGTGAACCGCGTCCTTCCGTCATTTAGGTCTATTCGTATACTTATTGGATGGACGCAACAGGCGAAATCGATCACTTCAGTGCTGGCGCTATCGCTGCGCTGACACTGCCTATTGCGAATGCGGGCCTGCTTTTCATCTACATCGCTTTTGACCTGACGCTGTTTCAGATCATTCTTGTCTACTGGTGGGAGGCCCTCTGGATCGGCTTGTTCAGCGGGCTCAAATTGCTGGCCGCTTCACTCTTTGGCGACCCTTACGAAAACAAGTGGGTGCATGTCTCTTGGGGAAGCAGTTTCCTGATATCCATTTTCGCGATTATCAAGTCAGGTGCCGCTTTCATCACGCTGCTCGCGCTGACGGGCGCTGCGCTCGTCTTTGCTCATGAGAGCTTGACCGGAATACCCGGCAATGATTTCGTCATCGATCAAATCGAACTGATCCTGAAAATCTCCATGCTGTTCTTCGTCGGGCACGGAATTTCGTTCGTCACCAATTTTCTATTTCGTGGCGAATTCCGACACGCACGTATCAGCACTTTAGTATGGCTGCCGTTCCGACGATGTCTCGCGCTGTTCGTGGCGGTTGTTGCTGCCCTGATAGTCATCGTGGCCTATCCCGATGTTCTGTCCTATACGGGTTTTGCCTTGATACTGATTGGCAGCAAGCTCGCCTGGGATTTTGTACTACACGGTCGCGAGCGCCGCTCATTAGCCGCGGATAGTCGTCTCGACAATTCCGCTCAATGACCAAGGCGCTGAAAGTAGTTCTCGGTGTCGAAATCGCGCTTGGGCTTTTTTGGACCGTCATCGCTGCGATGGCACACGGCGCAGGCGGGCTAGGTGCTGTCGCCTTCTTCTTTGCTATTTATGCGGTCTTCGCCGCCTTCTTCGTGTTTGCTGCCTGGGTCTACTGGAAGCGGCCCGAAGAACGAAAATGCGCCGGCTGGATCATGCTGCTCCCGGCCGTTTTCTGGTTCCTACCACTGATTATTCGCCCTATGGCTGGCGGCTTCCTGTCGTCACAGCAGCTTTCGATCATGCTTCTTGTGCCTGGCGTCATCGCAATCGCAGCCTGCTGGGTCATTCCTCGAAGAGCCGCCGCCCTTATTCCGGAGTTTCTTGTTCGCAGCAAACCGTTCAATTGGCTATTGATACTCGCGGTAATTGCGGGCTGGCTGTTCTTCATTGGTGTCATTGTCTACGTCATCAACGAAGACGTATCGCGAAGCTCAAACTCCGGGACGGCTCTCGCCTACGCGCTCATCATCGCCGCGACGTATCTGATCTTTCAGGCTGTTGGCGGCTTCGTCGTATCGACCTGGGCCTGGCTGTGTCTGCGAGGTGGTTTTGAGAAGACCGCACGTAGGCTCAATATTGCTCAGCTCGTCGTCGCTGCGCCCGGTGTTCTGATTGGGGTTGTTGTCGCCGTATGGCTGTCTGGACAGGGACACCTGTAATCAGAGCGACATTGGCACGACACCGAAGAATATGTCTTAATGTCGTTACATTTCGTGACAAACAATAATTAAGAATACTCAAATCCGACCATTCGGATTCAGGCGGACGATATGAACTCTTCGAGCATTTTTATGCGCTGTGCTGTGGCCGCACTTTTCTTGCTGCTGCTTCCCTCCGATAATGTGCGTGCGCAATGGACCGTACCCGACGAATTGAGTGCCAAAGTGCGCGCGATGAGTGATGAACAGATCGAGTTCATCGAGTCCGGCGCCATACTCAAATTCATTCCGGAACAGCAGCTCGTCAGTGAGCTCCAGACGCGGGATGCAGGCGGCCTGCAAACGCTGGTGAATGGCTTGATGTCTGTCGCTGCGGAGATGGGCTATGACCCAGCGCGCGACATGGGAGCAACACCGCTTAACACGGCCTCCAAACGATTCAACCGCGGCACGCTGCCTACCCCGGCACCATTGCGGGAACTCAAGCGCGAGCCCGGCCCATTCAGCGTGCATCGCTACATGTTTCCCACGTCAGGCGTACCAACGTTTGCCGGAGCAAAGGTTGCCATATGGCCAGAGGATTTGGTCGCCGGCAATGTCGATGTAGCGATCATCGGCGTACCCAGCAACGCGAGCAGCGGTCGACGCGATGCCAGCTTTGGTCCGAGTGCAATGCGCGCCACCAACACCATCGCAAGACCGGACGGTCAGTCACTGGTCAAACCGCACGACGTACTGTCGATAGCTGACTATGGCGATTTCTCGATTGACTGGCTTAGCACTGAGCTCGCTGTCAGCCATGTCAGTGACATGGTTGCCGAAACGGCGGAGACGGGCGCTATTCCGATGCTCGTTGGTGGCGACACGTCCATGCTCTATCCGGGCGTCAAGGGCGTGGCACAGGTGCACGGCAAAGGGTCTTTTGGATTGCTGCATTTCAACGCCCATCCCGATGCAGAACAATTCGGCGATCACACGGTGTCTGATCGCCAGTCGATATTTCTGTTGCTGGACGAAAGTATTGTGAAGGGCAGCGATACCGTCCAGGTGGGATTGCGCGGGCCCGACGTAGACGTTGAAACACTGGAGTGGTTGCGTAGTAAGAAGGTGCGCTACCACACGATGGCTGAAATTGAGCAGCGCGGCTTCGATAAAGTGATGAAGCGCGTACTTCGGGAAGTCGAGAAAGGACCGGACGCCTTTTTCGTTTCTATCGACGTTAGCGTCATCGACCCAAGCGAGATGATTGCTGTCGGTCGTATCGCGCCCAATGGTTTGCAGATCGAGGAGGTCACCCAGGCCATTCGTCACGTGTGTGCGGCAAAAGACATCGTCGGTTTCGAGATTACGGACATGGCGCCCATGCTCGACCTGTCCCGGCTGTCGGTGGTCAACGCCAATGCCATCCTGAATGCTTGCCTGGTCGGCATCGCGGTACGCAAGAGTGGTCTCGATCCGGATTACGTGCATCCTCTCACGCTCGATCATGGGCAGCGCTAGCGTGCGCCCGGCACCCCGAAAAGGTAAGTTTGCAATGACATTTAATGTATTTGACATTCGCGTCACCCTGCTCTTGCTGGCAACAGCGGCGATTGCTTTCGCCTCTGACGAGGTTGTTGAAACACCGGAACACGTGGTCGGCGATCAGCCCTACCCGTTTGACAGCGTGGACCCCAGAGATGAGGAAGACGCCCCGCCCATTGAATTGCCTGACAGCGTCGCGCCAAAACTCGAATTACTGACTCCGGAAGAGCTTGAGTTCCTGAAGGGCCCTGATGCCCGTGGGTTCGCCGGCTCGGACGAAGACACCGTCGAGGCGCTCAATGAACGAACGCCCGAGGAAGTAAAGGCATGGATCAATGCCATGCAACACGTCGTTGACCACAATCATTACAAAGAAGGCCGGGACGCACGAAGCATCCCCCTGAACACCGATTCACCAGAGTTTAATGCCTGGCGGTTGAAGCGTCCGCGGTCGATGGATCCGGAGCGCGAAGCAGGTCCGATCGAGCTAGGGCGCTACGATGGCTATGGTGGTCCGCCAACCTTTGGCGGGCACCCGCTTGCGCTAACGAAAGAAGACCTGATCGCCGGTGAGGTTGACGTCGCTATTCTGGGTGCGCCGCTGAACATGGGCTCTGGCTGGCGCGACTCGGGGGAACGCGCTACGGCAGATCTTCGCTTGTTCGGCTGGCCGATGGGCGGTTCGGATCAGTACGTTCAGATCGACGCATCCGATGTGTTGAACATCGTTGACTACGGTGACGTTGCTGTCGACAACAACAGCACCGAGCGGTCCATGCGCCACATTCGCGAAGTCGTACGCGAGATCGCCAGTACCGGAGCCGTACCGATGATTGTCGGCGGCGATCATTCACTCGAGTACCCCAATGTTGCTGGCCTCGCCGATGTTTACGGTAAAGAGAATGTCTCAGTCATCCACTTCGACTCGCATTACGATGCGTGGTGGGGTGGCAATCACCTGATCGGTCATGGCTATCCTGTCTACCGCTTGATTAATGAGGGTCATGTTCGGGCGGCCGACTACATTCAAGTTGGGTTGCGCTCGGGTGGACCGGGCAAGTCCGGATTTAAGTGGATGCGCGAGCAGGGCATGCGTTATCACAACATGGCCGAAGTGGAAGCACGCGGCTGGGATGCCGTGCTCGACCGGGTTGTCGCCGAAGCGAGTGAAGAAGGCCGCAAGCTGCACATCTCATTCGACATCGATGTTCTCGATCCAGCATTTACTGTTGCAACGGGTACGCCGGTTCCCGGTGGACTCACCATGCGCGAGGCCATTCCGATGATTCGCCGCTTGTGCGCTGAATCAAACGTGGTTGGCTTCGATCTTGTCGAATTGCATCCGGCGCTGGACCCAACCTACAAGACGACGCTGAATAGTGCGCACATCATCAAGGCATGCCTGACCGGTCTCGCCATGAACAAAGAAGGGATGTCAGAAGAGCATTACCTGAGCCCCTTGTCGTCCGAGCATGCTATCGACGACTACTACAATGATCGGCAAAAGTATCTCGATGCGACGGCGGCGGAAGAGGCCGAAGAGGAAGAAGAACCGTAGGAGGGATCGATCCAAAGACCGGTTCTCGATCATGCATCATCAGCGATGCCCGATTGAACGGCTATTCTTGCAGCGTAACGTACCTCAGAATCTCAACAACCTGATCGGGTGTCTTCGCCCACGCCATAGCCGACGCATCGACTTCTTTGAGGGCGTGGACAATATCTTCATCATGAAGCGTGATATAGGGCTTTCCGATGGCCGCACACTGGCCTGCATCAAATGCTGCATTCCATTGTTTGTACTTGTCGCCAAAACGGATAATCGCGATGTCGCAGTTCTGAATTCGTGTCTTGGTTCGTATCGCATTAACTTTCGATGATTTGTGATCCCGCCAAAACGAATCTTGCTCTGCACCCAGCAAGTCGCCCGCAGCATCGCTGGCTTCGTGGTTGGTGACCGCCGACGTAAATACTATCGGCAGGTCTTGCGCGGATGCGCCTTCGACAATCTGTTGTCGCCAATCGGAGTGAATTTCTCCGGATAAATAGACTTTCCAGGTCATAACTGAATCCTTTGGGGTTAGCTTTCGGCGCGACTAACTCGGCTTAATGTTTGCGTTAAGCCTGAACAAGTTACCCGGATCGTATTTGTCTTTTAGCTGCACGAGTCGCGGGTAGTTCGAACCGTAGTTTCCCCAGGTTTTTTGTTCAGATTCTTCATTGAGGTTGTTGTAGTAGCCCGCCATGTGCGGCTCCATCTCTTTGAAATATTCACGAACAGCTGCGATCTTGACCTCGTTCTCGGCCGGATCGTCGCCGACGTGCATCACGCCAAAGTTAAATGCGGCGCCACGATGTGTAAACGCTGTCGCGTCGGGAGCGACTGTCGCTGTGACACCGCCCATGTGCTGAAACCATGAGCTAACTACGCCGCGGTTCGCGTATTCGATAATGACATCGATGGCATCTGGCGTGAGCTCATTAAGAAAGCCAGACTTCATGTAGTACTGCTTGCCGTGGCTGAGATACCCGTCAGCGCCGGTCTGTACGTCGTGATAGGCGAAAGGGGCCAACGTGCCGCTCTTGAGGCCAGGGAACACGAGCATCGGTGCGAGCGCTTTCTCGCCCGCGGCGTGATCGCCGCACCACGTAACACCGACAATCGCCAGAGTCTCACCGTTTTCACCCGCACCCGGAGCCAGCTGTGGCTCGATATTCGCCTCAACCGGCAGTGTTTCGTGCAACTCCGCATAGAACTCCAGAAAGTCCTTGTCGACTGCGTAAGTCAGGCTGCCGCCGTATACCATCGGATTGAACGGGTGCAGCCGGTAAACGAACTCGGTGGCAACGCCGAAGTTACCACCGCCGCCGCGCAGCCCCCAGAACAGGTCGCTGTTCTCATTTTCACTGGCACGAACGACGTCGCCGGAAGCCGTTACGATAGTCGCTGCGAGCAGATTATCCACAGCAAGGCCCATCTTGCGATCGGTACGACCAACGCCACCACCCAAGGTAAATCCACCGGTACCCGTGTGCGAGACAATACCGGTCGTGGTCATCAGGTTGTGCGCCGTTGACGCAACGTCCAGATGGCCGAGCAACGAGCCACCATCGGCGCGCATGCTCATCGCCTGAGGATCGACGTCAACCGAGTGCATTTGTGAGAGATCGATCATCATGCCGCCATCCGATGTCGATTTACCGGGCAAGCTGTGGCCACCGCATTTAACGGATAGCAGCAGATCACGTTCGCGCCCGAAGTTGACGGCGTTAACGACATCGGCTGTCGACAGACACTGAACGACCATCGCGGGCTGCTTGCTGTCGAACATGCCGTTCCAGATCGTTTTCGCGGCAGCATAGCCTTCGTCGGCTTGCAGCAACACACGGCCCTCAAGACTCCCGGCGAGCTCAGATACGGCGGCGGCCTCGATTGAAAGCTCTTCCCCTGTGCTCGAAACAGCGGAGATCAGGCTACCAACGTCCGTTTTCGACCCAGAACCACAACCCGGTAGTGTTGCGACAACGGCCGCTGCGAGGGTTGCTTTGCAAAATTTGCGTCTATGCATGAAGTTACTCCCATAAGGTTTCTACCATACTCGTATCGCAAGAGACCAAAATCCACTAGTATTTTCGAAGTTGAACCCCGAAGGGGTTCGTACGAGTATCGGCGGATGAAAAGTACCTACGGACAGTATTGCCCGGTGTCCCTCGCCAGTGAAATTCTGGGGGAACGATGGACGATTCTTATAATTCTCGCCTTATGCGACGGCTGCAGTCGATTCAATGTCATGCAGCGGGCATTGCCACGCATCTCAGCTTCAACCCTCGCGCAGCGACTTCGTTCGTTGGAAGAGGCGCAAGTGATCAGCAAGAGCGATGACGGTGGCGTCATCGAGTATCAACTCACTGACGCGGGTGAAGATCTCGTTCCGATAGTTATGGAGATGGGCCATTGGGGCCAGCGCTGGGGGCGAAACCTTGAGGTCGAAGACCTCGATCCGAGGCATTTGATCTGGAGTGTGCATTTACGTTTGAATCTCGACGGAATGCCCTCCGGCAGGACAACGATTCAATTCGAGTTCACCGACTTACGGGATATCGATCGGTTCTACTGGATCGTCGTCAACGAGCGTAAGGTCGATGTGTGTCTAAAGCACCCCGGGCACGAACCGACCGTTTGCGTAGCATCGGAAATACATCGTTTTATCGATGCGTGGCGAGGGTTTCGATCGTTGGAAAATGAAGTGAAGTCCGGCCGAATTAAAGTTACCGGGCCAGCAGAAATGCAAAGTGCTTTTACCAGCTGGATGTTGCTGAGTGCTGTCGCACACGTCGGTCGACAGAGGAGTGGGCGCGAACGCACACTGCAACGTCGAACACAAAAGAGTGCTGCTTCGTAATTAAAGCTGTCGGTCGAAAGTGCGTTGTGGCTAACTCGCGATCAGGCCAAGTTCCTTTGACATCACGTCCCGCATTTCAACCTTACGAATCTTGCCGGTCACCGTCATCGGGTATTCGTCAACGAATCGAATGTGCTTCGGAATCTTGAAGTGCGTGATTTGGTTACCGCAGAAGTCAATAATCTCTTCTTTGGTTGTTGACTGGCCCGGCTTTAGCTGAATCCACGCACATACTTGTTCGCCCAATTTCGCGTCTGGGATACCGAACACCTGTACCTCTGATAATTTAGGGTGCGTGTATAGAAACTCCTCCACTTCCCTGGGATATATGTTTTCACCACCACGAATAATCATGTCCTTGATCCGACCGGTAATGCGGACGTAGCCGTGCTCATCCATCGTGCCTAGATCACCGGAATGCAGCCAACCATTGATTATCGTTTCTTCCGTACGCTCCTTGTCATTCCAATAGCCTTTCATGACAGAGTAACCTCTTGTGCAGATTTCCCCCTGTTCGCCGATCGGAACGACGCGGTCGTCCTGGTCGACCAGTTTAATTTCGACGTAGGGGATCGGGCGCCCTACGGTTTGCGTTCGATTCTCAAGAGTGTCGTCGGGCAGCGTCATATGATTGATCGGGCTAACTTCTGTTTGCCCGTACCCGATTACAACCTGGCCCATGTGCATGTCGTTGATGATCCGGATCATTAATTCCTCCGCACACGGAGCGCCTGCGATGACGCCGGTACGAAGGCTCGACAGATCAAAACTTGCGAATTCCGGGTGATCCAATTGTGTAATAAACATGGTGGGCACGCCATGAAGTGCCGTACATCTTTCTTCTTCTACCGCTTGCAGCGTCGACAATGGATCGAAAGCATCATTCGGAAAAACAATCGTAGCGCCGGCGGTCACACAAGCAAGGACCCCAAGCACCATTCCGAAACAGTGATACAGCGGTACGGGAATACACAGCGAGTCGTCACTCGTAAAGCGCATGCCTTCGCCCGTATTTCGGCCGTTATTCAAGATGTTGACATGGGTTAGCGTGGCACCTTTCGGAGTGCCGGTCGTACCACTTGTAAATTGAATATTGATCGCGTCATCGGGGCGAAGCTCGGTCTTCAGCGCGTCGAGCCGGCCTTGCTCTTTATCGCCACCCATGTCGCATACGTCGTCAAAATTGTACATGCCGGGACTTATTTCGCTTCCCATACGAATTACAGTCGTCAGGTGTGGGAGCTTTTCGGACTTGAGCTCTCCGGACTTGCTAGACGCCAATTCAGGCGCGAGCTCATTTAGCATTCCCAGGTAGTCGCTCGTCTTGAATTTCTCGGCAGCGATGATTGCCTTACACGCTACTTTATTGAGTACGTACTCCAGTTCGAACAATCGATAAGCGGGATTGATGCACACCATGATTGCACCAATCTTCGCCGTCGCCATCTGGGTGAGAAGCCACTCATAGCTGTTAGGCCCCCAGATACCAATCCGATCACCGGGCCCAATATTCAACGCAAGCAATCCGGTTGCCAGGCTATCAACGTCGTGTCGAAACTCAGACCAGGAGACACGTTTGTCTTGATGCCTTACAACAACGGCTGTTTTGTCACGGTTTTTCTCAACAACACGATCAAAACAAGTACCGATGGTCTCGTAAAGCAATTGTCCCTTGCCTTCACCTGTCATATAGCTCTGCGTCAATCCGCTCATGACGAGTCTTCTCCTTTGTTGGTCACCGGGACGATTGTCGATTTTTCTTGTTCAGGGTATGAAAATCGAATCGGGCATACCATCCGTGGAACTACTGCTGCGATATCATCATTTGTGGGTATTTCCAACCTATGTCGTGACTTGAGGTGTGGATTTCTCGGCGCGGCGGCGATAGAAAAAATTGCATATTTTGTGGGCCTTTTCTGAAGCCTGAGGTGGGTCTGCGACCCTGCCTCAGAGCAAGGGTGACTGAATGGTGATTCGTTGCCGTGTAGGGACGGAGGTCTTATCACCCTACGGTGGCTAGCGTAGAGTTTGCGAATAAGCTATGGGGTACGCCGACTTGGATCGGTACGATTCAATCATCATTGGTGCCGGCCACAACGGCTTGGTTTGTGCCGCCTACCTGGCACAAGAGGGCCAACGCGTTCTCGTATTGGAGGCTTCAGATACTGCGGGTGGGCTTGGCGCCAGCCGTGAATTCCACCTTGGTTTTCACGCCTCGGTCGCACACTCAGTCAGCCATTTTTCCACAACGGTGGCCAACGACCTAAAGCTCAAGTCGCACGGTTTTGAGGCGACGCCCAAAGCGATGCCGACGATCGGGCTCGATAGCAACCAAGAGCATGTGACATTGCACCAAGGCTCTTTGGCCGGCACCGATACCGACGATGCAGTCGCCTACCGAGGCTATTCTCAAATGATGAATCGGTTTGCCGACATCTTGAAGCCCTTCTGGCTAAAGACGATGCCGCGCATTGGCAGCACCGATCTCGCCGACATGATGACGTTCGGCCACGTCGCCCTGAATCTTCGTCGCGTTGGCAAGAAAGATATGCAGGAGTTTCTGCGGATCGCGTCTCTGCCTGCACGCGACCTGATGGACGAAAACTTCAAGAACGAAGTTCTCAAGGCCGCATTGAGTTGGGATGGACTTATTGGTGCGAAAATGGCGCCACGATCACCCAATAGCGCCGTACTCGCGATGCTGTATCGCATGGCCGGCGAATCCAGGGGTGCTCACACGATTCCACGTGGCGGCGTTAACGGATTGATTACGGCTCTGTGCGCATCAGCGACAACGTCCGGTGTAACGATACGGTACGGAACTCCCGCCCACCGAATCTTGATTGACAGCAACCCCAATGGCCAGATCGCCACCGGAGTGCAGCTTATTGGCGGTGAAAAGATAACCGCCGATCACATCATCTCCGCAACGGATCCGCAGCGAACTTTCCTGAGCCTCGTTGGCGTCGAACACCTCGACATCGGCTTTACCAACCGAATTCGACGCTTGCGCTGCGACGGCTATGTCGCAAAGCTGCATCTTGCGCTGGACGGCTTGCCCGACTTTGATGGCCTCGATCAACCCAACGGTCGCATGATTATTGCGCCGGACATGGATGCCATTGAGTTTGCGTACGACAACGCCAAGTACGGCGAATGTCCTTCCAATCCTGTTATGGAAATCGTCATCCCGAGCGTGCACGACGCATCACTCGCGCCCGAGGGCCAACACGTACTATCCGCTCACATCATGTACGTACCACACAAGCGAAAGGGTGGGTGGAGCGACGCCGCACGCGACCAATTGTGCGAACGCGTAATCGACACAATCGCTCAGTATGCGCCACGCATCCGCGAACAAATTCTGCATCGCGAGTTCCTGACGCCGGCAGATCTGGAGCGAAACTACCGTGTCACCGGGGGCCATTGGCATCACACCGAATTTGCGATGGACCAGATGCTGATGATGCGTCCAACCTACGGGGCAGCTCAATACCGCACGCCGATAGCCGGCCTGTATTTATGTGCCGCAGGCAGCCATCCGGGCGGTGATATTACCGGCGCAGCCGGGCACAACGCAGCGCACGAAATCTTGCGATGAGCAGCTACGACGCAATCATCATTGGCGCCGGCCACAACGGCCTTACCAATGCCGCCTATCTCGCGAAGGCTGGGCTCAATGTCGTGGTGCTTGAAAAGAACGACTACATTGGTGGCGCAGCAGTATCGCGTGAACTGCAAAAGGGCTGGACGTACTCAAGCTGTTCCTATGTGTGCAGCATGATGCGCCAAGCAATACATCGCGATCTCGATCTCGGCCGTCACGGTCTGCTCTTGGTGCCCTACCTCGGGACGGTCAATTTCGGCAACGGCGATGAGCGGCTTTTTTCCTACCACGACGAGGAAGCCGCGCACAACGAACTCAAGCGTCATTCGCCGCACGACGCCGATGCGATGCATCGATTTCAGACCGACCTTACGCGCTATTCGCAGCTCATTCGCAAAACCTTGATGCGGACGCCGCCGGACCCGAGTTCATTTCGTCCCAGAGATATTATGGAATTGCTGTTCCTGGCGAAGCAGTTTTGGTCGCTGGGCGAAAAGGAGATCTACGAGTACGTCCGCTTTTTCACGATGAGTGCCGCCGAATATCTGGACGACTACTTCGAGAATGATCTCATCAAAGCCACTATGGCGAGCCCCGGCATCATCGGCACAGCACTGGGTGTTTACTCTCCCGGCTCCTCGTATATTCTCCTGCACCACGTCATGGGCGACGTCGATGGTAGCATTGGGGCATGGGGACTTGCGCGAGGAGGCATGGGTGCAATTTCCAACGCGATCGCCGGAGCGGTCTCTCTACACGGCGGTGAAATTCGAACTAACGCTGGTGTAGAAAAGGTACTTGTCGAGAATCGCAAGGCTGTCGGTGTCGTTCTTGAAAACGGCGACGAAATTCGAGCACGCATTGTTGTCTCTAATCTTGATGCGAAGCGAACTTTTACGCAGGTTGTGGATAAGAAAGACTTACCAGAAGGCATTTACGAGAAAGCGAAGAACTTCAAGATTCGCGGCTCGTCGGGCAAGGTCAACATCGCGCTTTCCGGGATGCCGACATTCACCGGGGTTCCGGACAATCGCTACCTCAATCGTGGTGGACAAGGCTTCAATGGGTCTCTCGAAACCATGGAGCGCGCCTACGATTGCTGGAAGCGCGGTCGCTGGTCGGATGATCCCTTTGTCGAATCGGTCATCCCATCTGCCTGGGATCCAACCGTTGCCCCTCCTGGGCAGCACTGGATGTCAAACTTTGTACAGTACTGCCCACCGCAACTCGCCGACGGTCCTTGGACACCCGAAAAACGCGATGCATTCGGCGAAACTGTGATTCAAAAAATCGAACGCTACAGCCCTGGCTTCAGGGATCTTATCGTGCACATGGAGATCCGAACACCGCACGAGATCGAAAACGAGATTGGCCTGACGGAAGGCAATATTTTCCAGGGCGAACTAACGATCGATCAGCTTTTCTTCAATCGACCTTTTCCCGGCTACGGACAATACCGTATGCCCGTGAAAAACCTGTACATGTGCGGTTCCTCGACCCATCCTGGCGGCGGCGTCTCTGCCGTTTGCGGCGCAAACGCCGCCCGCGAAATTCTCATTGACCTGCGTCGCACAAACACGGTGCCTGAAGATGACTTCTATGACGAGTAGGCGACGACCATGACTGACCCCTACGCCGGTGAGCGCCTGAAACTGTCGCCTTTTCATCCAAGGCAAGAGGCGTTGAATATTCGTGAAGCCTGGTCTTCGTGGAACGGATACAAATTCGCGGAGTATTACTACGATCCAGAGTATGAGTACTTCTGCGTTCGAAACCAGTGTGCGACGTACGACATCACGCCAATGCAGAAGTACGAAATTACTGGTCGCGACGCGGAGCGCATGTTGAATCGAATGGTGACGCGCGACGTCGCGAAGGTCGGACTCGATCGAGTCGCGTACTGCGTCTGGTGTACTGACGAAGGGCGTATGATTGACGACGGTACAATATTCAAATTGGCCGACGACCGCTTCATGCTCACCTGCGGAAGCCCATGCACGGCATGGCTTGCGAAAAGTGCTTTTGGGTTCGATGATGTTGCGGTTACAGATGTCACCGATGCGCTTGCTGCTCTCTCTCTGCAAGGACCTACGTCGTGCAGTGTTCTCAAGAAATTCGGCCTGGCGGAAATTGATTTAGCCAAACCATTCGACATCAGGCACTTTCCGTTTCACGGTGACACACTTATGGTGTCCCGCACAGGGTTCACGGGTGATCTCGGCTATGAACTATGGATAAAGCCTGACCTTGCGCTTCAGCTGTGGGACGAACTCTATGCTGCAGGGGAAAACTATGGGATTCAACCCTATGGAGAAGCAGCAACCAATATGGCCAGACTTGAGGCCGCCTTCATAATGCCTGCAATGGAATTTAACGAGGCGCTGAGGACGGTGAATTTTGAACATGATCAAACTCCGTTCGAGTTGAGTTTGGGTTGGCTGGTCGATTTCAAAAAACCGCACTTCAGCGGTCGTAGCGCCCTGTTGAAAGAAAAACAACGCGGTCCGAAGTACACGCTGACCAAGCTCGACATTGAGGGCAACAAGCCAGCAGAGGGTTCCTACATCTATGGGAACAAGCGTTGTACGAAGGAAATAGGTTACGTAACCTCAGCCATGTGGTCGCCAACGGTGAAGGCTAACATTGCGCTCGCAATGATTAGGACCGAAAAAATTAGCGGCGATCTTTGGGCCGAAATCTACTACGAAAAAGAGCTACGCCAATACAGTCGCGTCGTTAAATGCACGGTTAAGAAGAAGCAGTTCTGGACGCCCGATCGTGCGCGCGCTACGCCGCCACCGGATTACTAGCTGAGAAGAGGGCGCCTGTTTTCCTGCCGAATATTGGATTAATCCAGACTTTCTTTTGTATACTAAGATAGTGAAATGGGTGAGCTGATGCAGGCAAGCAAATTCGTCAAAAGCTATTTTGAGGCGTGGAATCACGCTGACCCAGAGGGGGTTGCTGACCACCTCGCGCCTGATGGTGTCTACTTGAATATGCCGGAGAACATTTCGCGCTCTCACGACGAACTCATCGTCAGCTTGAGCGAGTTTTTTTCAGACTTCCCGCAACGATACGAGATGATCGGCGAAGTGCTTTCTAGCAAAAGCACAATTGCATTTCAGTACCGGGTTCGTCCGGCCCGAGAAACCGAAGCCGACGAGTCATCAGCAACCTACTGCGGTGCAGAGTTCATGAAGCTGATCGGTGACTCTGCGGTGGTAATCACTGACTACTATGATCTTCCACAACGAGTGAATCTGGACAAGTACGCAAAGTCCGGCCTGCGGCGGGAGCAGTTACACGAATACATGCAGCGACTTGATGGGATGATGGAGTCAGAGCACGCCTATCTACTGCCTGACCTTACGTTGCCGGTTCTGGCAGAAGCCGTAGGCTGTTCTGTGAACCACCTATCACAAGTCATCAACTCCGGTTTCGATATGAGTTTCTTCGATTACGTTAATCACTACCGCGTAAATCACGCCAAAGAGATGCTGCTGCAAATCGATGGCCAGAATGGCGCTATTCTCAACATTGCCTTTTCCGTCGGCTTCAACTCCAATTCTGCGTTTTATGCAGCATTCAAGAAGCATGTCGGAATGACGCCTGCTGCCTTCCGCCGCTCCAAGCTGAAGTGATCCAAACTGAATCGATGGCGTCCTCTTTGGCATGATCGTGTCCCCTGGATTTACACGTGCCGGAAAATTATTGCCCGCGTGTAGGCGTAGATTTCGATTGGGATCCGGCATCAGTATGATCTAGTGATGATCGCTCGAATGTCGTCTATGTCCGAATCCCGGCTGCACGTATTGCAGCAAGCGGTAAAGTGGATTGTTTATGCACTGCTTCTCATCAACTGGGGTTTCTATATTTATGAGGACTGGGATCGAGCGGTCCATACACTCAACTCAAACTCGACCGTATTTCAATGGGCACGAGAATTTGCAACCACAATCGATGTGTCGGCCTGGTTTGTACTTCTCCTCATGTTTGAACTGGAAACCTACTTACTCGAAGACAAGGACTGGACGGGTCGAGTAGAAAAAACCGTGCATACCGTTCGAGCGATCTGCTTCCTGATGATATTGCATACCGTGTATGCGTTCGCCATAACAACGATCGAGTACCATCCCACAGTCGCTGTTCAGAATGTGTCCAGCCTGTGTGACATGAGCGACGACGACGTTGCCTATGTGTACAACCTCGACTACACATTGGTTGACGATCAAACCTGTCAAACGCTGTCCGACGAGAGTCGATTTTATAAAGTTGGCAAGGAGCCGGTCGTCAGCACTCTGGATGGATTGACACTTGAGAGGCACCTGGCTTGGGCGGATCTCGTGGAGGTCGTTACCTGGCTGCTGATAATACTATCGATCGAGTTCGTCGTGCGTCTGCAAGACCGTGGCGTTACTAGCGGAACAACTGTTTCTGCGGCAAACCGATTGAAGATATTCTTGTATTTAATACTGTTCATTCTGTCTATCTACTGGGCGTCACTATCGCACTGGCTGTATACATGGGATACGTTTCTCTGGGTCGCCGGCTTCGCTGCAATCGAAATGAACATAAGCGAGTGGCGCGATGAGCTGCTTGAAGAGCAAGCCGAAACATCGGCAGCAGGAGTGAAGCTGTGATCAGCGGACATTGTGAATGCGGACGAGTTCAGTTTGAAGCTAACAGCGATATTAGTGATTTTAGTCACTGCCACTGTTCACAATGTCGTCGCCTTCACACCAGCGACTATTCTGTTCGGTGTGCGGATCGAATATTCTGGTAGCGCTGGAGCAAGAACCCGAGTCGTTATACCTCAGCATGAGTGCCATCGAAGGCAACCCTCCGCTCCCGACCGGCTACCACATCTTCGTCGGATCGAAAGCTGTGTGGCATGAGATTGCCGACGATCTCGCACAATATGACAGAGAGCCGCCAGAATGAGACGCAATGTTTTGAGATCAACGTTCGAGTCGATGCCGGTCCGGACGGGCTTTCGAAGCAAGGCTGAAAAGGTGCGCCCGAAGAGATGGGCGCTCGAGCACGAGAATACATCGAGAACTGGTTGCCTAATACCTACGGATCCGGCGCCCCTGGGTCTTCTTCAATCGATTTTTCGTGATCTTCCAAAACCTGGTACAAGGGAAAATCGACCCAGGTGTCGTTGAGATAATTGAGTTCGGGCACTTCTTCTTTTGGATCGACAAGCAGGTTGTAGACGGAAGGGTAAGCCATCTCTCTGATCGCATAGCTGTCTTTATCCATTTCCCTGAGCAACAGTTTCCAGTTGCGCCACTTCACGCCAAAGAGCACGTTGCCAATGTAAATGATCACGGACTCTCGAGCCGACTTGTCTGTATTGCCCATCAGGAAATCGGTCTGGTCAACACCGTCGTACACTCGGTCGGTCGGAAGATTGGCGCCAATGATGGTGGCCACCGTCGGAAACAGATCTATCTGGTGTACGACCTCATTCGAAACCTGTTTCGCCGGTATTTTCCCGGGCCAACGGATCAGGAACGGCACTCGTAGGGACCCTTCGTAGGGGGAAAACATGCCACCTCGCCAAGGGCCGGTAAATCCGAACGACCTTGGCACGCCCTCACGACCGTTGTCGGAAGTGAAAATGAAAATAGTGTTCTCTTTTAGCCCCAACTCGTCGACCGTATCCAGAACTTCACCGACATAGTCGTCTGTCTGCGCCAGGACATCGGCAAAACTCCCATTCCCGGTTTTGCCGTAGTAATCGGGATGTGGGTCGACCGGTTCGTGCGTTTGCGTATAGGAAAGAAAGACGAAGAACGGCTGCTTGCCGTCGGCCTTACGTTTGATGAAGTCAATGGACTGGTCGGTGATCTCCCGATCCATCGTCTTGCGTTTCTCGCGGCCGTAAACCTCCAACTCCTTCGGCGTTTCACCGCGCTTGGCCGACATGACGTGTGTAAACACTGCGTCGGGATGGCTGTCGGGCATGTAACTATTGCTGTCTGGCCAGAAAGCACGATCTGACGATCTTGGGATGCCGATCCACTCATCGAATCCCTGGTCTGTGGGGAGCCGGCCCTCTGTGTCGCCCAGGTGCCATTTCCCAAAGATGCCATTGACGTAGCCGGCGTCCGACAACATTTCAGCCAAGGTGATTTCCCACTGGGTGATCCCGTACCACACGCCACGAGGAGGTCCGTCCGGCCGCTGCCGGGTTCGTATGCCGTAGCGACCTGTCATCAAAGCCGAGCGCGACGGTGTGCACTCGGCTTCAACATTGAAATTCGTTAGCTGAAATCCCTCCGCGGCGATGCTATCTATCCTGGGAGTCGGGGCGCCGCGCATGGCGCCGCCGCCGTATACACCGATCTCTCCCCAGCCGAAGTTGTCCATGAGGACGAGCACGATATTCGGCTTGTCATCGCTCTCTGCTGCGACCGCAGTTGGCTGGATCCAGGCGACGAGAGCCGGGACGAGTAGAAAGAAGAGAATTCTCACGCTTCGTAACCGCTGTGGCACTGTCATCTCCCGCTGCATTGAAATTGACCGTAGCATCTAAAGAAGCACAACGCCTCTCAACGGATAGGCCGGATGGCATTTGCGCAGGCCAAAAGATCAAAGGGGGCCGAAGAGACCCTGTTCAATGTTCACGACCTGTGAAGTTCGAATAACGTTTGGGAATCGTGTTGACGCCCGAATCTAGAATGTCTGCCCAAGGAATAAGTAGGCTGATCGTCGGCCGCCTTCTGCTGCACCATATGCGATGTATATCGGACCGACTAGGGTGTCAAACACCACGAACAGACTCCCGGCGATCAGCGTGTTGTCAAAAGAAATTTCATTGGTATCTTGCCACACGTTACCTGCCTCAAATGATGCACCGAGGTAAATCGACGTGTTGAAACCGGGTAGGGCGCGGTCGCCAAGTGCACGATAATAGAGCGCACGGCCGATACCACCATGCTTGCCATTGAGCTCGTTTGGCGCATAACCTGAGAGGCTAAATAATCCACCAAGCGAAGCCGGGCTTAAGCCGCTCGTCGAGTCTTTTGTCGTGCTAGCGAGGGTCCA
>RCNB010000370.1_pt1 | contig 30874 bp, 30 predicted proteins | sample 2041321 | NCBI WGS metagenome assembly RCNB01 (sample SAMN09708232, study PRJNA481090) | Marine sediment metagenome, whole genome shotgun sequencing project. | reverse complement strand
TTTTGCAAACTCTTTGAACTGAAGAGAAGGAATGTTTAATTTTAATAAATACGTGTGAACACATTAAGTTACAGAACAGTATCAGCCAACAAAGCGACCGTGAACAAGGAATGGCTAGTGGTAGATGCTGAAGGAGAAGTGTTAGGACGTTTGGCCTCCAAAGTTGCGAAACTGATCAGAGGAAAACACAAACCTAACTTTACACCTCACGTTGACTGCGGTGACAATGTAGTTATCATCAACGCTGAGAAGATCAAATTAACCGGAAATAAATGGAATGACAAAACTTACGTTCGTCATACTGGTTATCCGGGTGGACAAAGAACGCTTACTGCAACTGAATTATTTGGAAAAAGTCCAAGTAGAGTTGTGGAAAAAGCTGTAAAAGGTATGTTGCCTAAAAACAAACTTGGAAGTGCCTTGTTTAGAAACCTTTATGTTTATACAGGAGGAGAACACCAACAAGAAGCACAAAAACCAAGAACTATTAACCTAAATGATATCATGTAATATGGATACAATTCACAAAATTGGTAGAAGAAAAACCGCTGTTGCTAGAGTATATCTTTCAGAAGGTAAAGGGAATATTACGGTAAACGACAAATCTTATGATAGCTACTTTACTACTGAGGCGCTAAAATATAAGGTATTACAACCGTTAACCCTTACCGAAAATGTTGAAACTTTTGATATCAAGGCTAAAGTATTTGGTGGAGGTATTACAGGACAAGCAGAAGCTATCAGACTGGCTATTACAAGAGCATTGGTAGCTATTGATGAAGAGAATAAAACCGTCTTAAAACCAGAAGGCTTACTTACAAGAGATCCCAGAATGGTTGAAAGAAAGAAATTCGGTCAGAAGAAAGCCCGTAAGAAATTCCAGTTCTCTAAACGTTAAGTTGAACCTTATTCGATTATTATTGAATAAGAAGAGAAAAGTAAAAATTGAAAAAACTGTTGTCGTACAAGGTTAGCATCCAAATAGTTAAGACTCATTAAATAGTTAGTGACTACTTAATTATTGCTAAAACAAACGGAACGTAAACTAAAACAAAATGGCAAACATAGAAATAAATGATTTAATTGAATCAGGTGTACACTTCGGACACCTTACAAGAAAATGGAATCCAAACATGGCTCCGTATGTATATACTGAGAGAAAGGGAATCCACATTATAGATTTATATAAAACCGCTGCAAAGATCGACGAAGCCGGTTCAGCTTTAAGCAAAATTGCAGCTTCAGGTAGAAAAATACTATTTGTAGCTACCAAAAAACAAGCAAAAGACATTGTATCTGACAAAGCGAAACTTGTAAACATGCCTTTTATCACTGAGCGTTGGCCAGGTGGTATGTTGACAAACTTTGTTACTATCAGAAAAGCCGTTAAAAAAATGGCCTATATCGATAGAATGAAAAAAGATGGGTCTTTTGAAGCTTTATCAAAAAGAGAAAAATTACAGATCAATCGTCAAAGAGCAAAACTAGAAAAGAATTTAGGTTCTATCGTTGACATGACACGTTTACCTGGCGCTATCTTAATTGTTGATATCAAGAGAGAGCATATCGCAGTTGCCGAGGCACAAAAATTAAACATTCCAATTTTTGCCATGGTAGACACAAATTCTGATCCAAGACCAATTGATTATGTAATTCCATCTAATGATGATGCATCAAAGTCTATCGAAAAAGTTCTTTCTTACCTAACTGATGCAATCGGTGAAGGATTAGCTGACAGAAAGAAAAGTAAAGAACAAGAAGTTGCTACTGCCGAAAAGAAAGCTGCTGAAAAGAAAGCGCCTGTTAAAGAAACAGTTGCTAAAGAGCCAGTTGCTGCTGTCGAAAAGAAAGTTGCTGTTAAAGAAACAGTTGCTAAGGAGCCTGTTGCTAAGGAGCCAGTTGTTGCTGCTGAAAAGAAAGCCCCTGTTAAAGAAACAATTGCTAAGGAGCCAGCTACTACTGTTACTGCAGAAGCAAAGAAGGAAGAAAAATAATTGTAGAACTTGTTATTGTTACAATAACGATTAAACATAAATGAAATGACTAAAATAACAGCTGCTGAAGTAAATACATTGAGAAAAACAACCGGTGCGGGAATGATGGACTGTAAAAATGCCCTGGTTGAAGCAGAAGGTAATTTTGATCTTGCTATTGAAATATTACGTAAAAAAGGTCAAAAAGTTGCTGCAAAAAGAGCCGACAGAGCATCCAGTGAAGGTGCTGCAATAGCTATCGTGAACGAAGACAACACAGAAGGTGCTGTAATCGTATTAGGTTGCGAAACTGATTTTGTTGGTAAAAACGAATCTTTTGTAAATCTTGCGAAGGAATTGGCTGAAAAAGCACTTAACAGCGCTACTAAAGAGGAATTGATGAATGCCGATTTCGGCGGAATCACGGTTCAGGAAAAATTGATTGAGCAAACTGGAGTAATTGGAGAAAAAATTGAACTTTCTGCTTTTGAAAAGATCTCTGCACCTTATGTAGGGGCTTACATTCACTCTGGTAAGATTGCTACCATTGTTGGTTTGTCTGCTAAAGTTGAAGGTGCTGATGAAGTGGCCAAAGATGTTGCTATGCAAGCCGCGGCTATGAATCCTATCGCCTTAAACGAACATGGTGTTGACCAGTCTGTAATTGACAAGGAGATTGAAATCGCCAAAGATCAGTTGCGTCAGGAAGGAAAGCCAGAGGCCATGCTTGATAAAATTGCCGAAGGAAAGATCAAAAGATTCTTTAAAGACAATACACTTGTTAACCAAGATTTCATCAAAGACAACAAAGTAAGTGTTGCCAAATATGTGAAGTCTATTGGCGACGTAGAAGTAGTTGATTTTAAAAGAGTAGCTCTTGGCTAATCTTTGATTAACATATAGTATAAAAACCCAGGAATTATCCTGGGTTTTTTTTTGTTTTAACATCAAGGTCGTACTTCATATTTAATCTTATCATGTTCAATTTATCATTGGTATAATTTATTATATTTGCACATCTCAGATTATAATCTATGAAATACAAAAGAATTCTTTTAAAGTTAAGCGGAGAGGCCTTAATGGGTGATCGAAGCTACGGTATTGATCCTAAAAGACTTGCTGGTTATGCCGAAGAAATTAAAGATATCGTCAAAAAAGGCATTGAAGTAGCCATAGTTATCGGAGGCGGAAACATCTTCAGAGGTTTAGCCGGAGCCAGCAATGGCATGGACAGGGTACAGGGAGACTATATGGGTATGCTGGCAACGATTATCAACGGTCTTGCCTTGCAAAGTGCTTTAGAAGAGGCTGATTTACAAACCAGATTACTGACCTCTATTGAAATGAAACAAATAGCCGAACCATTTATAAAAAGGAGGGCTGTAAGGCATCTTGAAAAAGGACGTGTGGTGATCTTTGGAGGTGGAACCGGTAATCCTTATTTTACAACTGATACTGCAGCTGTACTTAGAGCAATTGAGATCGGTGCAGAGGTTATAATTAAAGGAACACGGGTGGATGGTATCTATACCTCCGACCCGGAAAAAGACGCCTCAGCTGTTAAATTTGAAAACATTACCTTTAAGGAAGTCATGAGCAAAGATCTCAAAGTAATGGACATGACTGCATTTACTTTGAGTGAAGAAAACGATCTTCCCATCATTGTTTTTGACATGAATAAAAAAGGTAACCTGATGAAAGTTATTTCAGGTGAAAATGTTGGAACACTAGTTAATTCGTAAATCTTTATTATCATGAATGAAGAAGTTCAATTTATTATAGATTCGACCAAGGAACAGATGGAAAGTGCTCTCGATCATCTAGAATCAGCATTTGTGAACATCAGGGCCGGAAAAGCAACACCTTCCATGCTAAACGGTGTGAAAGTTGAGTATTATGGAGCTTTGACCCCATTAAGTCAGGTCGCTAATGTAAATACAATGGATGCTCATACCATTACAGTTCAACCTTGGGAAAAACAGCTTATTCCAGAAATTGAGAAAGGCATTTTAAATGCTAATTTAGGGTTTAACCCTATGAATAATGGGGAGAGCATTATTATCAACGTCCCTATATTGACAGAGGAAAGAAGAAGAGAATTGGCAAAGCACGCCAAAGCTGAGGCTGAACACGCTAAAGTGAGCATTAGAAATGACCGTAAAGACGCCAATCATGAGTTAAAAAAACTTGATATTTCGGAAGACCTTCTTGCTAATACCGAAGCAGATGTCCAGGTCTTAACGGATAGTTACAGCAAAAAAGTAGATGATCTTTACCACATAAAGGAAAAGGAAATAATGACCGTTTGATTCGGATTCTCAGTTATCTGCTTTTTGAATTAGCAATTGCTTCAAAATATTCATACTAATGTTGAATGCCCTTTTTGAGCCTTGGTGCAAAATAATCTGATTTATGAAATTTTGGCAAGTAGTTTCACGATTTATCCTAAAACAAAGAATTTTTATTCTTATTGTTTTAGCTGCTGTCACCATATTTCTCGGATCCAAAATACAGAATATTCAATTTTCACATAGTGAGGCCAATCTTTTACCAAGAGATCATGAAGAAAATGTCAAATATGACCGTTTTCTTAAGATTTTCGGAGAAGAAGGCAATATGATCATTATTGCCGTTCAGGATCCCAATTTGTTCAAGGTCGATAATTTTAACAAATGGAATGAATTTTCTCATACGCTTGATTCCTTTCCGGAAGTTGATTTTTCCGTTTCAATAGGTGATATACAGAAACTTAAAAAGGACAAAAAAAATCAAAAATTCTACGTTGAACCACTCTATGAGGATAAGCCTACAACCGATGAAGAAGTTCTTGGCATTCGAGCTGAATTGTTTGAAAATCTTCCGTTTTATGACAACATCCTTTTTAATAAAGAAACAGGTACGGTTCAGACTGCTATTTATCTGGATAAAGCCATAGTCAATACAAAAAAGAGGGAGCGCTTTGTTTTTGATGTGCTAAATCCATACGTGGAAGCATTTGAAAAAGAAACAGGCTTGGATGTGAGAGTATCAGGAATGCCTTTTATCCGTACCATGAACGCTCAAAATATCATAGATGAGATTGGGCTTTTTGTAGGTCTTGCCTTGTTTATTACATCTCTTATTTTTTGGTTGTTCTTCCGGTCTTACCGGGCCACATTTATTACCATGACTGTGGTTAGTATCGGGGTTGTATGGGCATTGGGCTTTATTGGCTGGTTTCAATACGAGATATCTGTATTAATGGCATTAATTCCTCCATTGATCATCGTGATCGGGGTTCCAAACGCCATCTTTCTGATCAATAAATACCAACAGGAAGTAAAAAAGCACGGGAATCAGGCCAAATCGCTGCAAAGAGTGATCTCAAAGATTGGTAATGCTACTTTGATGACCAATATCACAACGGCATCGGGATTCGCCACCTTTATCTTTACCAATAGTCAGTTGCTCAATGAATTTGGTATCATTGCCTCCATCAATATTCTGGCCATATTTGTTTTGTCTTTGCTTATAATTCCTATAATGTACAGCTTTATGCACAAGCCAAAGGACAAACACCTTGAGCACCTTGAGAGGAAATGGATAGATGCCATTGTCAATTGGATGGAAAATACTGTGAGGCATCACAGGATAGGCATTTATATTTCCACAGTTTGTGTCATTGTTGTGAGTATCATCGGGGTTTATATGATCCGGGTTTCCGGAAGTCTCATTGAAGACATGCCTAAAGGAAAACAATTTTATAAAGACATTCTCTTCTTTGAACAGGAATTTGGAGGTATCATGCCCCTTGAAATCTTGATTGACACAAAACGTAAAAAAGGCGTCGTGAATCTTTCCACCTTGAAAAGAATGAATAAACTCAATGAAGAGATTGATGAGATTCCTGAACTTTCAAAATCAATTTCTATCCTGAATATGGTGAAATATTCCAAACAGGCGTTTTACAATGGAAATCCAAAATACTATCAGCTCCCAACTGAACAGGAAAAGAATTTTATCCTTGCTTATACCAAAAACTCAGATGCCACCTCCGAAGAGCTCGAAAATTTTGTTGATTCAACGGGTCAATATGCAAGGATCACAACTTTTATGAAAGATATAGGGACCGAAAAAATGGAAAAAATTGAGCAGCGACTCTACGAAAAAATCGAACAGGTGTTTCCAAGTGATAGATTTGAGGTTTCCCTTACTGGTAAAGCACTCGTGTTTCTGAAAGGCACAAAATACCTGGTTAAAAACCTTGTTATCTCCTTGTCATTGGCAATTTTTTTGATCTCACTATTTATGGCCTATATGTTCAAGTCATATAAAATGATTCTTATTTCACTGATCCCAAATATCCTTCCGCTTTTGATAACGGCTGGACTTATGGGGTATCTTGGGGTTCCTATAAAACCATCAACAGTTTTGGTATTTAGTATTGCCTTCGGTATTTCAGTAGATGATACCATTCATTTTCTTGCCAAATACCGACAGGAACTTATCGCCCATAAATGGAATGTTCGAAAATCGGTCTATGCAGCTTTGAGAGAAACGGGGGTCAGTATGTTCTATACTTCAATAGTATTATTTTTCGGTTTCCTCGTATTTACTGTTTCCAGTTTTGGAGGAACCATTGCTTTAGGTGGCTTAGTTTCTGTGACCCTCTTATTTGCAATGATCTCTAATTTATTATTGTTACCATCGTTATTATTATCATTGGAATCAAAAATAGCAAACAAAAAAACATTCAAAGAACCAGCTATTTCCATCATCCCTAAAGAAAATGAGGAAAGCTAAAAATGAATACAACACTATGAAAGGAATAATATTGGCAGGTGGTAGTGGTACAAGATTACACCCCCTGACACTTGCAGTAAGCAAGCAGTTAATGCCTATTTACGACAAACCCATGATCTATTATCCATTGTCGGTATTGATGCTGGCAGGGATCAAAGAAATACTAATCATTTCAACACCCAATGATCTTCCCTTGTTCGAAAGACTGCTGGGAGACGGTAAAAATCTGGGCTGTAGGTTTGAATATGCCGTACAGGAAGTACCTAACGGACTGGCTCAGGCCTTTGTAATAGGAGAAAATTTTATAGGTGATGACGATGTGGCCCTGATTCTGGGTGACAATATATTTTACGGAACCGACCTTGAAAGACGCTTAAAAAATGCCATTAATCCTGAGGGAGGAGTTGTTTTCGCTTACCACGTAAAAGATCCTGAAAGGTATGGGGTTGTTGAGTTCGACGAGCACAACAATGTAATTTCCATAGAAGAAAAGCCGGAAAAACCAAAATCAAACTTTGCAGTTCCCGGCGTTTATTTTTATGACAACAGCGTTGTTGAAAAGGCCAAAAATATTAAACCTTCACCAAGAGGAGAATATGAAATCACAGATATCAATAAGACCTATTTAGAACAAGGGAAATTGAGAGTGGCCCAATTGGGGCGTGGAACCGCATGGCTTGATACAGGAACCTTTGCTTCACTTATCCAGGCCCAGCAATTTGTGCAGGTTATCGAAGAACGACAGGGTCTTAAAATCGGCTGTATAGAAGAGATTGCCTATAGAAAGGGATTTATTGACGCAAATCAACTTCGAAAAGTAGCGGAGCCCTTGTTAAAAAGTGGTTATGGTGACTATTTGATTGAAATATTAAAATAATTATACTTTCCCAATTTTAACGCTTTATGTATCTTTGCCACCTAAATTTCTGAGGATGCAAAACTATAGCGTGGCCGAATTATTGGAGGCGAAAAATATACAACAAGAGATTCAAATCAAAGGGTGGGTCAAAACTTTTCGAAGTAATAGATTCATTGCATTGAACGATGGATCTACCATCAAAAACATTCAATGTGTTATTGATTTTGATAAGACTCCTGAAGACGTGTTGAAACTTATCAGTACTGGAGCTGCGATTGACGTAAAAGGTGTGTTGGTCGAGAGCCAGGGAAAAGGGCAAAATGTAGAAATTCAAGTTTCTGAAATTGTAATTTTAGGTGCTTCAAATCCCGAGGAATACCCCATACAGCCCAAGAAGCACAGTATGGAGTTTTTAAGAGAAAACGCACATTTGCGAATTAGAACCAATACGTTTAGCGCAGTAATGCGCATCAGATCAGTATTGTCTTTTGCCATCCACCAATATTTTATTACTAACGGGTTTTACTATTTTCATGCCCCTATTATTACCGGTTCGGATGCAGAAGGTGCTGGAGAAATGTTCAACGTATCCACCTTAGACAAAAAGAATCCTCCATTGACCGAAGAGGGTCATATTGATTTCAAGGAAGATTTCTTTGGAAAGGAAACCAACCTAACAGTTTCGGGACAACTTGAAGCTGAGAGCTATGCCATGGCATTGGGGAAAGTATATACCTTCGGACCTACTTTCAGGGCTGAAAATTCAAATACCTCAAGGCATTTGGCGGAATTCTGGATGATCGAACCTGAAGTGGCCTTTAATGATCTTGATGCCAATATGGACCTCAGTGAAGATTTTATCAAATATATTCTGGCTTATATACTTGAACATTGCAAGGATGACCTAGAATTTCTTGAAAAACGATTACTTGACGAAGAAAAAAGTAAACCTACTTCTGAAAGAAGCGAGATGGCGCTTCGTGACAAATTAAAATTTGTTATTGATAACAATTTCAAAAGGGTAAGTTATACTGAAGCCATAGAGATTCTTAAAAACTCTAAACCCAACAAAAAGAAAAAATTTAAATTCCCTATCAATGAGTGGGGTGCCGACCTTCAAAGTGAACACGAGCGATACCTCGTAGAAAAACACTTTAAATCTCCAGTGATCCTATTTGATTATCCTGCTACTATCAAAGCCTTTTATATGCGTTTAAATGACGACGGTAAAACGGTTAGGGCCATGGACGTATTGTTTCCCGGAATTGGCGAAATAGCTGGTGGTAGTCAAAGAGAGGAAAGGCTTGACGTATTAAAAGAAAAGATTAAAGAACTCGGTATCGATGAAAAGGAACTTTGGTGGTACTTGGATCTGCGAAAATTCGGTACGGCAGTTCATTCAGGATTTGGACTCGGTTTTGAAAGAATGGTGCAGTTTGCTACTGGAATGAATAATATTCGTGACGTCATTCCTTTCCCAAGAGCTCCTCAAAGTGCTGAGTTCTAACCTATGTCTGGATCTATTGGCCTAAACTTTTCCAAAGTTCTTTTTTTGTAACTTGAGCTGGAAGTATTTTTATATGTTAAAACAAAGTTTATATCAAAAACTACAACAAAAGTTATCTCCTCAACAGATACAATTGATGAAGATGATTCAGCTGCCTACTCAGGCTTTTGAACAAAAATTATCACAAGAGATCGAGGAGAATCCCGCTTTGGAAAGCGGTAAGGAATCACTGGATGAGTTTGAGGATTCCAATGAAAATGAATATGACGATACTGGAACAGAAACGATTGAAACTGACATCAATATAGATGATTACCTCAGCGATGATGAAATTCCCAGTTATAAACTTCAAGCGAACAATTACAGCAGTGATGATGAAGATAACCGAATTCCATATTCGGGTGGTATTACCTTTAATCAACACCTGAGTAACCAGCTTCATACTTTTAGCCTTGACCCTGAACAAGAACAAATCGCTGAATTTATGGTGGGCTGTATTGATGATAATGGCTATATCAGACGTACCATTGAGGACATTATTGATGATCTGGCCTTTTCCGAAAATATCTATACCGCCAAAGAAGATGTGGAAGTAATTCTCCATATTGTGCAACAACTTGATCCGGCTGGGGTGGGAGCCAGATCACTGAAGGAATGTCTCTTACTGCAACTCAACAGAAAGAAAATAACAAAAGAAAGGTCTTTGGCCAAAGATATTTTGAATACTTCTTTCGATCAGTTTGTAAAAAAGCACTATTTAAAACTCGCTCAAAAGTTTTCTATCACTATGGAAGAACTTAAAGCTGTGATCAAGGAAATAGAAAAGTTGAATCCAAAGCCTGGCGGGGCCTTCTCAGGAAATTTAACCATAATAGAACATATTGTTCCTGATTTTACGATTAGGATCAATGAGGGAACCCTGGAATTGAGTTTAAACGCCAGAAATGCGCCTGACCTTCATATCTCAAGGGAATATGACAATATGCTTAAAGGCTATGCCGAATCAAAGGATAAAACAAAATCCCAAAAGGATGCTGTCATGTTTATCAAGCAAAAACTGGATGCAGCCAAATGGTTTATCGATGCCATTAAACAACGGCAACAAACCTTGATGATTACCATGAACTCCATCATGCATTATCAAAAGGAATTCCTCCTTACAGGTGACGAGCGCAAGTTAAGACCGATGGTCTTAAAAGACATCGCTGACCAGATCCATATGGATGTATCGACCGTATCAAGAGTTGCTAACAGTAAATACGTCGACACTCCTTATGGAACCAAACTGGTTAAAACTTTTTTTTCAGAATCGATGAAAAACGAACAAGGGGAAGATATCTCGACAAGAGAGATAAAAAAAATTCTGCAAACCGAAATAATCAATGAAGACAAGAAGAAACCATTTACCGATGAAAAACTGAGCAGCCTGTTGAAAGAAAGCGGCTATCTCATTGCCAGAAGGACTGTGGCGAAATATCGTGAGCAATTGGATATTCCGGTAGCCAGATTAAGAAAAAAGATTCTTTGATCTATGTTTGTATATAAATTCATTTCCTATGTATTGCACCCTCTACTCTTTTCATTTATGGGGAGTTTCCTCTATCTATACCTCAGCCCTAAACACATTCTAAAACAGCAGGAATACATCATTTTATTGATCGTTTTTGTAAGTACCTATATCGTCCCCATTATCTTGTTGACCCTGTTAAAAAGAATGAATCTTATCAATGACTATCATCTTAGAACTATTGATGAAAGAAAATTTCCAATTCTTTTCTTTATTATGCTCTCATTTCTTATTGGAAGGGCCATGACAAGCATACAAATAGCAGACTTACTCGCCTTTTCATTCTTTGGGGTGGCCTTTGCACTATGTTTTACATATTTGCTTTTCAACATCAAAATCAAAACAAGTTTACATACCCTTGGTATTGGAGGAATCATTGGATTTGTGATGGTAATGAGTTATGAATATCAGTTGAATTTCAATTCCATCATTGCTGCCTTGTTTATAATTGCAGGGCTGATTGGTGTTTCCAGACTGGCGCTAAATGCGCATCGTCCCAAAGAAATTTATATAGGGTTTCTTTTAGGTCTTATCTCTCAATTTATCAGCTTTCAGATCTATCAGAATATATAAAATATCAGCCCTACCCTAAGATCCCTTATGTCTATGCCGTAGTTATTGATTTCCGTCTCGTCAAAAAGGTCATTTAAACCGTAATATAAATGTAGATTCCATTTATTATAACCAACGGAAAAAGTGAGTCCGTATAGCCATTCGTTGACCTGAATGATATCACTCACATCAAAATCATCTGTTTTACTAAAACTTGTGTTTTTTGCGAAATTATAAGCAATTTTCACTCCCGGATAAAACCTCCAAAACTTATATTTACTTGGGGTAGACCCCCTGAATCTCAACTCTATAGGCAGCTCTAAAGTATGCAGTATAATCTTGTTATTTTTGAGTTTAATTTCTTCATCATCGGGTGTTTCTGCGTCCAATTGAACATTGAAATAATAATTGTTCAAGCCATATCCAAGGCCTGCTCCTAAGCCAATATTACGCTGCTTGTTCAAAGGGAAATCCTTGATAAATCCTGCTCCCAATCCAAAAGAGAACCCCGACTGTGAAATTCTGTCTGGCAGGTCCAATAAATAGATATAGGTCAAATTAAAATAAAACTGGTCTTCCAAATATTTATCATCAACAAAAGTACCGTCATTTTGTGCTTGAAGAAAACCTGAAAAAAGAAGCAATAATATAGCGATCTTACGCATAGTACTTTTTTGAAAAATCAAAGGTAACTTTTTTAAGGAAGAATTCCCAAAAGTGATTTTAGAGTCATAGAGCTATTCTAAAAATTCAAATTCAAATTCATACCCGCTTAATTATTTTCATAGTGCAAATCATTTATTTTCAAAGGCATGTTAAGTTTTTCCGATAAGATTCTCCTCAATTCGTCTGCAGTATCCGGATTTATTAAATTAAGTGCTTTGACACCACAAAGTTTTTCTATCAATTCGGCTCCTGCAAATGTATTGGTGGCAATACCACTCACAATATCTGGTTTCAGGTTAAAACTCTTCATGACCCCATAAACAGCATAGGGATCGGATGCACATAATACAGTGCATTTGATGCTGTTTTTAAGCTCTTCAAAGGCAATATCGCCGTTATAGGGCTCCAAGGGTGAGGCTCCTAATTCGATGACAGCCACGTCCGCCTGTATTTCTTGAATCCGGCTTAATAACTGCACCAGCTTTTTTCTGAATTTTTCCCTTGGATAGATAGATGAGGGTAAACCTATATCTACGAAATCAACAATATGACTGGCACCTACATCCTTTAAAGACAGGGTGTCTCTGTACCTGCAGGCCCCGGTTAATTTTCCGGCAACTATCTGTAGACCTGCTCTTTTTAATTGATTTACGATTATTCTGGCTACGGTAGTTTTCCCGGCAGACATGGAGGTTCCCACTAAAAGAATCACGGGAAGATTAAATTTTTTGAAGGGAACAGTTTTTACGAAATCATCCATTTTACACACCTTATCATCCCGAATCATATGACCCATATATTCTATTTCTATCAAATTTGGAAGGTATACCGATTTTGAAGTGCACTTACCAATCAAACCTCCTCCAGTGAGTAAATGCATAATTCCATCTTCTTCGACTTCACGCCACGAACCCGTTGCTTCAAGAGTTGCATAACGTTCTCCTAAAGCTCCGGCCACCAAATCTTCCTTCATAAAACTCCGCATTCTACCATTGGTCAATTCTATTTTCATCTGAACATTCCCGGTGCTGGTGATTTTTCCAATCACGTAGTCACCTGTTTTCCACTTGATTTTTTCAAGCTTTATAGTTTCAAAAGGTTTTTTATCTAAATCGCTAATTCTCAGCATGGAGGAAAATATATATCTGGAATTCATACTTCTTATTTTATAGATTATACTTTTATTTCGTCTTCGATGTCTTTTGCTAACAAAAGCAAGGAGAGAAGGGATGTTCTTTCAATTAACTTTTCTTTGAATATGAACTCATGTCTTGCATGGGCTCCGTCACCCACAGTTCCCAGCCCATCAAGTGTTGCTGTAAATAGACTCGTTGTATTACCGTCTGAGCCTCCTCCGGCTGTTGCTTGGTTTAGCTCTAACTGCATACCCAGTCCAATATTTTTAGCTATTTTCCAAAGTTTTTGATTTCGCTCGGTTCGTTCCATAGGAGGTCTTCCAAATCCACCCTCAATTAGAAGGGATGTGCCTTTATGTTTTGGTTTTATTTTGTTGATTTTTCTTTCAATAAAAACAGCATCCTCTATATTATGAACCCTTACATCAACCACTGCTTTACTTTCTTCGGCGATTACATTTGCAGATGACCCTCCTTGTATCATACCGACATTCACTGTTATTCCTTTTTCAAAGTCATTGAGACCGAACAGGTACTGAATATGATAAGACAATTCAACGATGGCGCTCACGCCTTTTTCAGGGTTTAGACCCGCATGAGCCGACTTGCCCTTTACAGTTATTGTAAATTTACCGATTCCCTTTCGCGCTGTTTTCAATTTGCCTTCTAAGCCCAGAGGAGGTTCTAAAATAAAAGCGCGCCGGGCAATTTTGGAGATTCTTTTAATGGCATTTGTCGATTCAATACTGCCAATTTCTTCATCAGAATTAATGAGCACCACCGGGCTGAGCTGACATGATAATTCCAATTCCTGGAGCGCCTTTATGGCGAAGACCATTTGGGTTATCCCGGCTTTCATATCAAACACGCCAGGACCTGATAACTTGTTTTCAGAATCCTGAATAGGCATGCTTTCCAAAGTGTTTTTTTTCCAAACCGTATCGCAGTGACCTATCATTAACTGAATACCTCCCCATTTTGGGTGTTTTTTGGGTCTCGCATACAAAAATCCACCAGTTTTTTTTCCGGGAAAATGACAGGCGTAGTAATCCAGAGACTGAAAGGTTTCCACTAAAATTTCCATTATTTGTTGCTGGGACTTGGCGTCATGAGAAGGGCTTTCATTGACCACAAGTTTCTTCAAAAAGATGATCATTTCTTCCTGATGATCTTTTAAGAATGTTTCAATATGTCTAGCAGCAGAAATTTTCATGCCAAACTATTTTTAATTATTATCGCTGAAAATCCTTTGGGTAGGGATACTTCAATGTCTCTTTGATACTGGCAAATCTGCCTTGGGCGATATAAGCCAGAAGCGGATGATCATAAATCTGTTTTTGTTGGTCCTTGTCTGAAATAATCTTATAGTTTTTATGAACCATTGCTTTTTCTACTTTTCCGGTAATCAGGCTATAGTCATCAAATCCGTCAATAATCTTGTGCAACCTGCAATCGAGCATGACATAGGAATCTTCAATGAAAATCGAAGTATGTTCCTTGTTCATTACCGTTGGAATTTGATCGGTGATATCTTTTGAGAAATTAGTAACGGAACATCTGGGAATGGCAGCAAGCGACGATAAAAGAATCTGATCCGGTTTGACAAAACTTACCGAAAACCTCAAATCTTTTTTTATGTTGTGATAGGTTTTATGACGTGGCGTACATACAAAAACAAAAAAATCAGAAAAACCCAAAGGGGTAACCATGTGTTTCGGGGCAAGATCAAAGCCATTATCTTCTTTTGTCCCTATCACAACAAGCGGAGCGACGGTATAAAAATGTTCCCAAATGGACTCTTTGACGTCTAAAGAAATAAAGTCTTTAAAAGGTTCTTTTACTTTCATAACACAGCTTCATTTAATTCAAAACCCTATATTATAAAGTTAGTAAAAAAGACTTCTTAAAACAACCTTTTCGACCATAAATATCTGCGCGAAAATATGAACCAAAAAAAAATGCGAGCTATACCAGCTCGCATTTTTTTTCAATTTGAATTGAGAAAATCAATCTCTATTCCTGTTCCTTGTTTTCAGTATTGGTTGTTTCATCTGTTTTCACAGTTGCGTCTATAATCTCCTCACTGTTAACCGTAAGAGCAGTCTCCTCTGTTACAAGTGTTTCTTCTGCAGTTTCAGAAACCATTACCTGTTCGGTAACGTTAATGGCTTTCATATTATGTGCGGTTACTTCATCAACATCCAACGCTATGCTTGGAGCGATTACCAGGGCCACAACAGACATCAATTTTAACAAAATGTTTAATGATGGACCGGAAGTATCTTTAAAAGGATCTCCCACGGTATCTCCAACAACTGCTGCCTTATGCGCCTCAGTTCCTTTTTTTCCCTGTTCTTCTATCATTTTTTTTGCATTATCCCAGGCCCCTCCTGCATTAGATTGAAAAATAGCCATGAGAACACCACATGTTGTTACTCCGGCTAATAAACCACCTAACATTTGAGCACCACCGATAAAACCTACGGCAACGGGCACGGCTAATGCCAGTAAACCAGGAAATACCATTTCCTTAATAGAAGCCTTCGTAGATATTTCAACACATTTATCATATTCAGCATAACCATCCGCCGCATCAAATATTTTACGGTCTTCTTTTGATGCCTTCGACATATCTGAATCATACTTTCTCATCACTTCCAGGGCCGCTTTTAATTGAGGAATATCCCTGAACTGTCTTCTTACTTCTTCTATCATTGCCATGGCAGCTCTACCTACGGCATTCATCGATAAGGCTGAAAATACGAATGGAAGCATCCCTCCCACTAATAAACCGGCCATAATCTTAGGCTGAGAAACATCAATAGCTGTTACATGTGCCGTTTTCATAAAAGCGGCAAACAAAGCCAAAGCTGTAAGCGCTGCTGAAGCAATGGCAAATCCTTTACCAATAGCAGCAGTTGTATTTCCTACAGCGTCTAATTTATCTGTTCTTTCACGCACTTCTTTTGGTAATTCGGCCATTTCAGCAATACCTCCGGCATTATCAGAAATTGGACCGTAAGCATCTACAGCCAATTGAATTCCAGTGTTGGCAAGCATACCAACAGCCGCAATAGCGATTCCATATAATCCGGCAAAATGATGAGACATCATAATGGCAGCTGCAATTAATAAAATTGGAATAGCTGTTGACATCATACCAACACCCAAACCTGCAATTATATTTGTAGCTGCACCTGTTTCAGATTGTCTCACAATTGACATAACCGGTTTACCGCCAGTTCCGGTATAATATTCTGTTATTTTTCCTACACAAAATCCTGCGATCAAGCCTGCAAGGGTAGCATAAAAAACTCCCATAGCCCCAAAAGGTAAGCCATCAAGAGTTTCTGGAATCATTTCGTTTATAATAAAATAAGAAGCAACAATCATTAGAAATCCTGATCCAAATTCTCCCATGTTTAACGCCTTATGCGGGCTGCCTCCATCTTTAACTCTCACAAAGAAAGTACCAATAATTGACATTAAAATACCTACAGCAGCTAAAACTAATGGTAAATAAACGGCTCCTAAACCATCAAAACCAGGTGTAATAATAAAAGCTCCCAATACCATTGTTCCAATAATTGAGCCTACATATGATTCAAATAAATCGGCACCCATACCAGCAACATCTCCTACGTTATCACCCACGTTATCTGCAATTGTTGCAGGGTTCAAAGGGTGATCTTCTGGGATTCCTGCTTCTACTTTACCAACAAGGTCAGCACCAACATCAGCAGCTTTGGTATAAATACCTCCACCAACACGCGCAAATAATGCAATTGAAGATGCACCTAGGGAAAACCCGGAAAGCACATTTAATACCATTGGAATATTTTCTTCACCTGGCCACATTCCCTGGTAAATCGTAAACAATCCGCTCAAACCTAATACACCAAGACCAACAACACCAAGACCCATTACCGCTCCTCCAGCAAAAGCTACTTCAAGCGCTTTCCCTAAAGAAGTTCTGGCAGCCTGTGTTGTTCTAACATTGGCTTTAGTAGCTGCTTTCATTCCGATAAAGCCGGCGAGAGCAGAGCAAATTGCTCCAACAACAAATGAAAGTGCAACCATCCAATGAGATCCTTCCTCATTAGCACCTTTAAAATAAAGTAAGATAGCAACCGCTACTACAAAAATCGCTAATATTTTGTATTCAGCTTTTAAAAACGACATGGCCCCATCAGCTATGTGTTTTGCGATTTTTGACATTTTTTCATTTCCTTCGTCTTGTTTAGCAACCCAGGCATTTTTAATAAATACAAATGCAAGTGCAAGTATGCCAAACAACCATAAATAATTTACGATTAATTCCATTTTTAGTGTCCTATTTTTTAGTGATTTGAATAATTGAGGGGCTAAAAGTAATCAATATTATGTGATAAAAAAAACCCCCATTCAGATAAATGGAGGTTTGCTGTAAAAGCTTTATTTTATGTCTTTTTACTATATTGTAAAGGTTCTTTTTTTCTTGTGATCACTATCGTCATAACGCTTCACACATTGGTGATATATCTTTATTGCTTCCTCCGCATTTCCCCATCCTCCGGTATCGACTTTTTTTTCTTCAAGATCCTTATACACCTGAAAAAAATGTTCAATCTCCTTCAACCTGTGAGGGTTAAGATCAGCGATATCCATTCTCTTGCTGTAGATAGGGTCATTCACAGGGACACAAATAATTTTTTCATCCGGGCCTTTTTCATCAGTCATGTGAAACACTCCAATGGGTCTTACCTCCATCACGACCATTGGATAGGTCGGTTCGGCTCCTAAAACCAGCACGTCTAGGGGATCCTTGTCGAGGGCAAGAGTTTCTGGAATAAAACCATAATCTCCAGGGTACATCATGGATGAGAACAACATTCTGTCAAAGCGAATTTTATGCAGTGTAAAATCATACTCATATTTGTTTCTGCTTCCCTTTGGTATTTCAATTAATACATCAAATGTTATGGATTTTTTAGCACTCATACCTTTATTTTTTTTGCAAAAATACAACTTTAACTGACTTAGGCTTGTGAAAACCACAGAATTTAAAGGTTTTTTGAAAAATAATTTCCCTGAATCAATTGATTTTGCTGCGAATCTAAGGTCAGGTTACATACTTTTTAACAAATTTTGATCCAATTATTTTGTGTATTTCAAAACTTATTTAGATATTTGTCTAAATAACTAAATTAATGATGAACTCACTTTTCAAGGCACTAAATGACGAAACTCGAAGAGAGATTATAGAATTGCTAAAAGACAAGGACATGAATGCAGGAGAAATAGCCAACAAGTTTCAAATCTCAAAGCCAAGTATATCGCATCATTTGGATATTCTCAAAAGAGCAGACCTTATCACCCGTGAGAAAAAAGGTCAGTTCGTTATATATTCTCTAAACACCAGTATCCTGGAAGACTTACTTTCATGGATACTTACTTTAAAAACATAAGTATGAAATCCACTATAAAACAAGAATTGCCACTCATTGTAATCGTCCTTATTCCCTTCATTTATTTGGCTTATGTTTGGGACAGCCTTCCTGAAAAAGTTCCTCTTCATTGGAACATAGAAGGAGAAATTGACCGTTATGGTCAAAAATCAGAATTGATTTTAATTCCTGTTCTTTTACCCCTTCTCATCTATGTTCTGTTTACTATAATTCCCAAAATTGACCCAAAAGGGAAAATCAAAAATATGGGAAACAAATATGCAGTTTTGAAAACAGCTATGACCATATTTATGTCTGTCTTGTCACTATTTATTATCTATATCGTCATGAATGAAACCTTATACAATCCAAACTATATCATTTTGCTGATCGGTGTTTTATTTTCGGTATTAGGAAATTACTTAAAAACATTAAGAGTCAATTATTTTATTGGAATCAAAACCCCTTGGACACTTGAAAATGAAATCGTTTGGAAGGAAACTCATAAATTGGCTGGTAAGTTGTGGTTTGCTGGTGGGATTATAATTGTTTTGACGAGTTTAATTCTAGACAAAAAGACAAACTTCACTCTATTTGCTGTAATCACAGTTTTGATAATTGTTATTCCAGTGCTGTATTCATACATTAAATACCAGAGCCTATCTCAACCCAATTTAAACCATTAAGTGATGAATATTAGTTTATCCTAACCAAAAAAAATGATTGCGAAAATTGACCATTCCAACTTGAAAATAAGCGAATTAATCTATCGTGTTTTTCAAAAATCCTATGCGGTTGAGGCCCTCCTTTTAAGGCATGAGGATTTCCCTCCTTTGAAAAGGGGAATAAATGAAATTCAGCAAAGTAAAACTTCTTTCTATGGATTCTATTCACAAGAAGAATTGTGCGCAGTCATGGAATTGGAAATCTATGAGAATCACATTCATATTCGCAGTCTAACCGTTGCTCCGGAATTCTTCAGGAAAGGTATCGGTTATCAACTATTGTGTTTTGTTCGCGATGAGTTTAAGATGGATCTTCTTACAGTTGAAACCGGTCATGACAATTTTCCAGCAGTGAATTTTTATCTGAATTTTGGCTTTAAGAAAAACAAGATTTGGATGACTGAGGTCGGCATCGAAAAAATTTCTTTTACATTAAGCAAAAGTCCTTAAAGACTTTTAGCCTCTGTGCTAGGTGGTATCATCTCACTAATCTTTTTGAAGATCTCAAATTCCTGAAAAACAGGAATTCATGGATAATAATGTATCTTGCCGTATCTGAATTTTTTCAAATCTTCAACCAATCAAACCCTATCATGAAGAAACTAAAATTTCCTACTGCACAAACTATTTTGTTCGCCATTGCAGGTATGGTAGCGCTTTTAACATGGTTTGTTCCTGCAGGTGAATATGATAATTTAAGCTATAACGCTGTAGATCATACTTTCGAAAGAATCAATTCGGAAGGTTCTACCAGTTTACCTGCTTCTCAGGAAACACTGGAAAAACTGAAAATCAAAATACCCCTGGAAAAATTTACCAGTGGAGATATTTATAAACCCATAAGCATTCCAAATACCTATAAAAATCTCGACTCGAAACCACAGGGGTTTGCTGCATTTGTGCAATCTCCAATAAAAGGAATTATCGAAGCGGCAGATATTATCTTTTTAGTACTGATCATTGGAGGCCTTATTGGTGTGATGAACAAAACCGGTGCGTTTGACGCCGGGATTTCCTGGTTGGCCCAAACTCTTGAAGGCAAAGAATATATCCTGATCATCCTTGTGACTACCCTTATAGCAGCTGGTGGAACTACTTTTGGATTGGCAGAGGAAACCATCGCCTTCTTTCCTATTTTGATACCTGTTTTTCTGGCGGCCAAATATGACGAAATGGTTGGCTTGGCATGTATTTTTCTGGGCTCAGCCATAGGGACCATGTGCTCAACCATCAACCCTTTTTCTGTCATTATCGCCTCTGATGCGGCAGGAATCAACTGGACCACAGGGCTCAATGGAAGAATTATAATGCTGACCACTTGTCTTGTCATAACGATTTTGTATATCCTTCGATATGCAAAAAGAGTCAAAAACGATCCCACAACTTCCTTGATTTATGAGGAGAAATTAAAATCGCCCATCCATCATTTTAAGGCTCTTGATCATTCTTTGAAGCTAAACATGCGTTTAAAGGTGATCATCCTTATTTTTTCCTTGAGCTTTATGGTAATGATCGTTGGAGTATCGGCTTTAGGCTGGTGGTTTGTAGAAATGACTGCGACCTTTCTGGTTGGAGCCGTTCTCATCGGTTTTGTGAGTAGGATGAAAGAAAATGACTTTGTAGATGCATTTTCCAAAGGAGCCGGAGAATTGCTCGGCGTTGCGTTTATCATCGGTATCGCCAGAGGTGTTTCTGTACTTATGGATGATGGGCTGATAAGTGATACCATGCTTTATTATGCCAGCTCAGTGACAGAGGGAATGAATAAAGGTGTTTTTACAAATATGATGTTATTTATCTATGCAGGTTTATCATTTTTTATCCCGTCCTCATCTGGAATGGCCGTTTTAACCATGCCTATCATGTCTCCCCTCGCTGATACTGTAAATGTTGGAAGAGAGGTCATTGTAAATTGTTATCAATATGGAATGGGTCTTTTCTATCTGATTAACCCTACAGGGCTCATACTTGCTTCTCTGGCCATTATCAAAGTAGGCTATGACAAATGGCTAAAATTTGTGATGCCTCTAGCCATTATTCTTATAGTAGTAACGATGCTTTTTCTGACCTTGTCAGTTTATTTGTAAAAGCCTATGCTTCCATGGCAGCACTATACTTTCTTGAGCCACATTTGAGATTTACCTCTGGTCTCAGGATATGTTATTCGACCCCTCTCTACTTCCGTCTAACCCAGAAGATGAGGATTCTAACCTAGCAAGTATCTAATTTTTCAATTTGATTTGTACATTTACAAATAGAATCAAAATGTCATATTAAAGTAAAACTCATTCTATGAAACATCTGCTTGCCACAATACTGCTTTTCACCCTTTTTATAGCCTGTGAAAAAGAGAAAAAAAAAGAAGTAAATGAGACCATTCAAAAGGAATCTGCCATAGTTGAATCAAATGACTGGATCTATCTTTTTGATGGTGTCACAACTAACGGCTGGAGAGCCTATAACGGAGAAACTTTACCTCCGGGTTGGGTTGCCAAAGACAGTGTTCTTTCGTTTGACACTGAGCTTGGTTTGGAACAGGATTATGAGGGTGGAATACACATCATTTATGGATTGGAAGAATTTGACAACTTTGAACTCTATGTTGAATGGAAAATTCCAAAAGGAGGTAACAGTGGAATATTTTATCATTTAAAAGAAGGAATTCCCGATGCCCTACCGCAAGATATTTCTCCGGAATACCAACTTATTGATGATGAAAATTATGCCTCAATTCATGATCTGACTGAATACAATACAGAGATGGGAGTAACTGAAAACATCGAAGATTTACAGGATTGGCAAAAAACTGCTTCAGACTATGCCATGCACCCTGCTGATGGCTCTCAAAAAATATTATATCCGACTGGCCAATGGAATTCAACCCGGATCATCTTTACCCCAGAAAAAGTAGAGCATTGGCTCAATGGTAAAAAAGTAGTATCTTTTGTTCCATGGACAGAAGATTGGGAAAAGAGAAAGAATGCCGGTAAATGGAAGGACGCCAATCTTTATGGATCCTTTAAAACAGGTTATATTGGATTTCAGGACCATGCAAGTGGTGTTTGGTTCAGAAACATCAAGATCAGAAAATTATAAAATCACAGCACATGAAAAAAAGAGACTTTTTAAAGACTACAGCAGCCCTCACCATGGGTGCTTTTCTTCCATCACCCATCTGGGCCTTATCAAAGACCGACCGTTTAAGAACTGCTCATATAGGTTTAGGTGTGCAGGGGGTTCAAGATCTTAAAGCTACGGCTGCCCACAAGGCGGTAGAGGTTGTAGCCCTGTGTGACGTAGATTCCAAATTACTTGCGGATGCTCAGAAAATGTATCCTGAGGCAACTATATATGCCGATTACAGAGTCATGTTAAAGGAAATGGCCAGTAGTATTGACGCTGTAGTTGTATCAACACCCGATCATACACATGCTCCGGCTTCTATGATGGCTATGGAAATGAATAAACCCGTTTATTGTCAAAAACCACTAACCCATCATGTAGCAGAAGCCAGAGCTATGCGGAAAATGGCAAGCAAGAAAAAGCTGGTTACACAAATGGGCATTCAGGTTCATTCGTTTTATGATTATAAATTGGCCACCAATCTTATTCAAAGTGGTATCATTGGAAAAGTGGAACGCGTGAGAGCATGGTCTCCTAAAAACTGGGGCTATGACGGTCCTGCACCACAAGGGTCTGATCCTGTACCAGATAATCTCGATTGGAATCTTTGGTTGGGTACCGCGCCTGAACGACCCTATAAAGAAGGTTATTACCACCCAAGTAACTTCAGGAAAATTCTTGATTATGGTTGCGGAACTTTAGGAGACATGGGGGTCCATATTTTCGACACTCCTTATAATGCTTTGCAACTGGATGTACCAAGGACTATTAAAAACAATTGCAGACCACCTAATGGATTTGGATTCCCTGAAAACAATATCGTTACCTATGAGTTTCCAGGCACAGCGTATACAGCCGAAACATTGACCTGGATCTGGAATGATGGTCTGGGGGCTCCTCAGGCTCATGATGATCTAAATTTACCAAACAATGACAAACTTCCAGAACAGGGAGCCATGTTCATAGGAGAAAAAGGTCGCTTACTTCTGCCACATTTTATGCAACTCCCAAAACATATTGTGGATGGCAAATACATAGATCTTGACCTTTCCAATGTGAAGGATAAAGATGCATTAGGTGCTCCTACAGGTGATTATAATTTGGAAAGCAATAAGCACTACCACCAGTTTGTTGATGCCTGTTTAGGAAATGCCGAGACCAGTGCACCCTTCTCCTACGCCTCCAGATTAACGGAAACAATTTTACTGGGTGTAATTGCAGGTCGTTTTCCAAATAAGACCCTGCATTGGGATAATAAAAAGGCGCGATTTTCTGAAGAAGAAGCAAATACTTTTTTGGACGCACCTTACAGGGATTTTTAGTAGCCTGCACAAAGCAAATTAAAATAGTCGAATCCCCATATAAAAGGGGATTCGGTTTTTTTACAAGACTTCAAATACTATTGAGTTTAAGACAATAAGTTCAGATGTACACAGCCATGTGCTATCATTAAACTTGTCAGGAAATTCATTTTAAAATTAATAATTCATGAATATTCAACTCATCATTTATGCCTCTGTTTTTTTCTTTATTTCTGAAATGCTTTTATTGGTTTTAAAACGTTCAAAGAATAAAATCCAAAAATCAGAAAACGACAAAAAGTCCTTGCTCTATATTTGGGTCTCCATTGCTTTTAGTATGACATTTGGTTTCTTTTTGGCAAATTTTCAACAATGGGATTCGTCAAATAAAACAATCGCCACTATCGGATTGCTTATATTTATTCTGGGCACTGTGATTCGCTGGGTTTCCATATGGCAACTTAAAAAAGAATTTACAGTAGATGTGGCGATCCAAAATGACCACCAACTAAAAACCGATGGCTTCTATTCATATGTTCGTCATCCCAGTTATTCCGGACTACTACTAATTTGTTTGGGCCTATCCATTGCTATGAATAGTCTGCTTTCAGTTTTAGGGATTCTTCCTGTAGTATTTGCCGTTCTTTATCGAATTAAGGTGGAAGAAGCAGTATTAATTCAGGAATTTGGAAAGACTTACAGGGAGTTTAAGCAAAAGACTTATAAATTAATCCCTAAAATATTCTAAAGGTCCTTGTCTTAAACAAATTTTAATAATGTCAATTCACATGCGCCAAAAGCCATAAAAGGTCAAACTAATTGCTGTAGCTTTTTCAGAATTTCAATTTTTTAATATTCCTCACAATAGCCTAACTTTAAGTCAAAATTTAAAAATAATATTCTTTTCTATGACAACCCGACGAAAATTTATTGCAAATGCGGCACTTACATCGGGAGCAGCACTTGTATCGACCAAATCATTTGGGCTTTCCAAAAATAGCGCAGGGGTCGAAAAAAAACTGAAAATTATTGTAGCCGGAGCTCACCCTGATGATCCCGAAACAGGAATGGGTGGAACCATTTGCAAACTCACCTCTTTAGGGCATGAGGTAATATGCCTTTACCTGACCACTGGCGAGGCTGGAATTCCTGGCGTTGCACATGAAAAAGCTGCAGAAATTCGAAGGGGAGAAGCACTGGAGGCATGCAAAATTTTAAAAGCCCGCCCTGTATTTCTTGGACAAATTGACGGCAGTTGCGAAATTACTTCAAGCTGGTATCAAAAAATGTATGGGCTGATAAACGAAGAAAAACCTGATATGGTTTTTACCCATTGGCCTATCGATTCGCACAGAGATCATCGTATCTGCTCAAACCTTGTTTTTGACGCATGGAACGGCACAGGGAGAAAGGCTTCATTCTATTATTTTGAAGTTGTTACAGGTAGTCAGACTCAAAATTTTCAGCCTGATACTTTTGTGGATATATCGTCTGTCATAGAAACCAAATGGAAGGCTTGCTTTATCCATAAAAGTCAAAAGATAAAAGAATATTACCCTGACGACCATGCGAAAATGGAATTGTTCAGAGGAATCGAAGCCGGGGCAACGTATGGAGAAGCCTTTGTTCATCATTGGCAAAGCCCACATGCAATGCTTCCCTAAAATAACTAAGATTAGTTTTCTTTTTGGTTTTTAATTACAACATAGACCCGTTTTATTCATAGGATGAAATTTTCGTTTATGTTAAAAGAATGGATTTAAACTAATACTTATCTTTGATCTTAAAACAAAAGAAAGGCACAAAATGAAAGAAATAAAAGTAATTGCTTTTGACGCAGACGACACCCTTTGGGTCAATGAGCCTTATTTTAGAGAAGCTGAAGAAAAATTCAGCAATCTATTAGAAGACTTCCTGCCACATCACAGCATTCAAAAGGAATTGTTTAAAACCGAAATAGATAATCTTGCCTTATACGGTTATGGGGTCAAGAGTTTTATGCTTAGTATGGTAGAAACTATTGGAAGGGTGACCAATGACTCTGCAGATATTAAATTAGTCAACAGGGCGATAAATTTGGGAAGAGACTTACTTAACAAACCAATTGAAATCCTTGATGGAGTCGAGAAGGTACTCTCTCAATTAAACGGATCATACAGATTGGTAATGGCTACCAAAGGTGATTTGCTTGATCAGGAACGCAAGCTGATCAAGTCAGGGCTGGAAAAGCACTTTCACCATATTGAAATCATGAGTGATAAGAAAGTTTCAGACTATGCAAAACTATTGGAACATCTCGATTGCAGACCCGAACATTTTTTGATGATAGGTAATTCTGTAAAATCAGACATCATCCCCGTTTTGGAACTAGGAGGTTTTGCAATTCACGTGCCTTATCATACCACCTGGGCCTATGAAAAAGTGGATATCAAAATAGATGACCCGAAATTCTTTGAAGCCGCGACCATAGAAAATATTGTTGATTTTCTTTAACATCTTATAACATACTAGACTGATTAGAGAGCTATCAATAAAAAAACAATCATGATGAAAAACATTGCAATTTTTACCCTAATTGGGCTGATACTATTAGGCTGTAAAGAAAAAATTAAAGAGACAAAAAGTGAGGCTAACATTCTGGACGTAGGCTATATTGAGGTTCTTGACCCGGAGCTGAACAAGGTTCTTGACCCTGCAAATCAATTGGAAATTCTATCAAAAGACCACAGCTGGACTGAGGGTCCTGTATGGCTGGAAGATCAAAAAACGCTTCTCTTCTCTGACATTCCAAGAAACGCAGTTTATAGCTGGAATAAAGAAAACGGTATAAAAGAATACTTAAATCCTTCGGGCTTTACAGGCGAAAATTTTGAAGGTTCAGAACCAGGGGCCAATGGTTTGCTTCTCGACCCAGAAGGTCATCTGGTTCTTTGTCAGCATGGCAACAGACAAGTTGCACGTATGGATAGTAGTCTTGATGATCCCAAATCGGAATTTACAACTTTGGTCAACTCCTATGAAGGAAAAAGGCTAAACAGTCCTAATGACGCAGTTTTTGATTCAAAAGGCAGCCTGTATTTTACAGATCCGCCTTATGGTTTAGCAAAACGTATGGAAGACCCTCAAAAAGAATTGGATTTTCAGGGAGTATTCAGATTGCTCAAATCAGGAGAATTATCTGTTATTGATCATGAGCTCAGCCGACCCAATGGCATCGGATTTTCCCCTGATGAAAAAGTGATGTATGTGGCAAATTCAGATCCTGAAAATGCGATTTGGATGGCATATGAAATGGATGAAGCCGGCGATGTGGTTTCAAAAAATATATTCTTTGATGCAACTGCTCTCGTCAAAACTGAAAAGGGGCTTCCTGACGGTTTAAAAGTGACTACGGAAGGGTATCTTTTTGCTACCGGACCTGGAGGTGTCTTTATTTTTAACCCTTCCGGCAAGCATCTTGGAACCATCAAAACAGGCCGGGCAACGTCAAACGTGGCATTCAACTCAGATCAAACAGAATTGTTTATGACAGCTGATAGTTATGTGCTAAAATTAACTCTTGATTGATCCTGATGAATGATTAACTTTAAAGGCTTACAAAACCAAATCATATTAAATGAAATCATCCCTTATTTTATCTGTTTTGATCATGTCAATATTTACCCAATGTACTTCACAAACTCTGGAAACCGTAGCCGAAGTTGATATAGAAAAATATGCAGGGACCTGGTATGAGATTGCCTCTTTTCCACAGCGATTTCAAAAAGGTTGCCACTGTACAACTGCTACCTATACTAAAACTGACAAAGACTATATCGTTGTAGAAAACAGGTGTCGAAAGGATAGCATCAATGGCAAAGAATCTTATATTAAGGGAAAGGCATTTATTGACCCTGGAACGGGAAATGCCAAACTTAAAGTTCAGTTTTTCTGGCCTTTTAAAGGTAAATACTGGATCATCGATCTGGCAGATGATTATAGTTATGCCGTAGTTGGCCATCCAGACAGAGATTATCTATGGATTCTTTCAAGAACCCCAAAAATGGATAAAAATACTTATGACGAAATAGTGGCCAGAATTAAAGAAAAGAAATTTGACGTTAGCAAGCTGCAAAAGACTGTTCAAATAGCGGTGGATTAAAGAGGTGTGCTAAATCAAAAACCCTTTTAACCTTTTAGATTGTCTTATCTTGCCACACAAAACCAACTTTATAATTTCCATGCCTGATAAGAAGAAAGAACATCCTGCGCAAAAAGAAAGATTGCATAAACGAAATAAGCATCGTGAGCGCTACGATTTTAAGTTGCTCATTGACAGCTGCCCTGAATTGGCCCAATATATCACTGAAAATAAATACGGGGATGAAACCATTGATTTTTTTAATGCAGAAGCTGTAAAAATGCTCAACAAGGCTTTGCTTATGCATTATTATGGCGTGACTTATTGGGATATTCCCAAAGATTATCTCTGCCCGCCTATTCCCGGAAGAGCAGACTATATGCATCATATTACAGATGTTTTAAGCAGCAGTAATTTTGGAAAAATACCAACAGGGAGTAAAATTAAATGTCTTGATATCGGGGTTGGTGCAAATTGTGTTTATCCTATCATCGGCAACAGCGAATTTGGCTGGTCTTTCATAGGCTCTGATATTGACCCGATAGCCATAGCCTCAGCCAATGCTATAATTGACTCAAATCCAAACCTAAAAGGACAGATTGAATGTCGCTTGCAAAAGAATGCCTCAGAAATATTTACTGGAATTCTTGAAAAAGATGAACGCATTGATGTGTCGATTTGCAATCCTCCTTTTCATGCCTCTCTTGCTGAATCACAAGCTGGGACACTTCGAAAACTCAGCAATCTGAAAAACAAAAAAATCACAAAACCTGAATTGAATTTTGGGGGGAAAGACGGGGAGCTTTGGACCGAGGGTGGCGAGAAAAGGTTTATACTTGATATGATCAAGCAAAGTGTGAAATTCGGAAAATCCTGTTGTTGGTTTTCTTCGATAGTGTCAAAACAATCAAATCTCAAATATATTTACGAGGCATTTGATAAATTTGAAGTTGAAGAATACAAAACAATCCCTATGGGTCAGGGAAACAAAACAAGTAGAATTGTGGTTTGGACCTTCTTGAACCTGGAGGAAGAGAAAAATTGGGTAAAAACTCGATGGAAGAATTAATGATGCATTTAATGAAAACAGATTTGAAGCATTCCTTCTGCACATGTTTTAAATCCAAATCATTAAAAGATATGTTATGGGTATAATTTTTTTATTCGAGATTTTCGTTAAACTCCAGTTTAGGTAATATTGTTATTTTTTTCTTTTGAATTCGCTGCATCTTACGAAGTACTTTATCAAGCATTCTAACAGTTTTTTCTATATAAGGGCCTTTATTTAGCATTACGCAGTCTGCACGCTGAGCCATAGCGGCATCTGTAATTTCCGCTCTGGTAGGTATCCCTTTTTTAGCCAAATTCTCTAAAACTTGTGTCGCCCATATATCTGGTAAATGTGCCGCCTCGCAAAGTTGTAATATTTCTTCCTGAATAATAGCAAAATTTTTCCATCCGGTTTCTATGGCTAAATCTCCTCTCGCAATCATGACACCAATAGGATAATTTTCCATTGCTTTCAACAAAATACCGGGTAAATTTCTATAGGCTTCTTTAGTTTCAATTTTTAAAATGATACCCATATTTACCTTTAATTTTTTCAACTCCTCGAGCAAATCCTCAACATCTTGTTTGTTGTTAACAAAAGAAAAATTAACCACATCGGCATGCCGCGCTACAAATTTTAAATCTTTTATATCTTTTTTGGTCAATCCTCCTAAGCCTAAATCACTATTTGGTAAATTTATTCCTTTATCGGCTTTCAATTTTCCTCCTTTTTTTTTGGCATTGGTGATTTCAATAATTAAATGATCAGCATGGATTTCTTTTACAATCCCTTCAATTTTACCATCATCAAAAAAAATCTGATCTTCGGATTTGATATGATCAAAGATCTCTGGCAAAGTACAAGAAATATGAGCTAATTCTTTGAGATTACCTTCATCATCATAAACTTCAGGCTCACCTGGAATGGTTTTTTTATCTAATCTTAACAAATCACCTTCATATAAAAAGATGACTTCTTCCAATGGCAACAATTCATGAACAGTATGTATTTCAAAAGTCGATTTCTTTTCTAAATATACATTCAATAAAGTTCCGGTAGTTACAAAAGTCGACTTGCTACATGAGCCCCAACGTCCGTTATCTTCTCTTTCATCAATATAAATTTTGCGCTTTTTGTCACGTAAATCTCTAAAAATAATATAGGATCCTTTTTTTGTCTTTCGAAGCCATTTTTTGTTTACGGGAATAATAACATCAGCCTCTTTACCCATAGGAGGCTTTATGCCGTATGGTGCCAACCAAATCTTAGCCGGTTCTATTACCTTACCTAATGTGTTTTTTTTTGGCTTTATATGAATGACTTTAGGGCCAGGTTTCATTTTACCTGTTCTGAGCTTTGGGCCGCCTAAATCCATCATAATTTTACAGCTCTTTTTATGTACTCTAATGTTATCAATTATTTGTTTCCAAACAATTTCATCATCATGCGCACAGTTGATTCTGGCACAGTCCATACCTTGTTTTAAAAGCGATTTTGTAAATTGTTTATCACTTGCGGCATCTACAGGTTGGGTGACCATAATGGCCGTTTTTCTTTTATTTTTTATTTTTCCAAAGAGTGCCTTGAAATTTTGTTTCTGAATTTCTATAACCTCCTTATTATTAAGATATTTTTGTTGTTCATCAAATAATTTATTATTCAGTAAACTGTTAATAACTGTCCTTATATTTAGTAAGCCGAATAAAATATTATTTTGAGATTCCAGAGCAATAGGCAATCCGATTTCCTCTAGTTTTTCCTGCAAAACATTGATATTAAATGATCGCATGGCTAAATAATGGACTAAATTTTTCGCACTTTGGACGTAATTTGGATGTACATTATTTAGTTGAGATTTGTACTTATGTTCAAATTCAGAAATTTTATCAATTACAGTATCCAGTGCAACAACTATTTCTTGTAATTTATCTCTTGGGAAAAGCATAATTAGTAATTTAATTATATCATAAAATTACCATCCTTTTTTTAAAATTACTAGGTTTTCCCCTTATTAATTGTCTCCTAAAAGGAATGTTTTATGGGACTTGCTTCATAAGTGATAGAAAGGGAAAATTTAGTAAAAAAC
>RCNB010000369.1_pt1 | contig 30893 bp, 30 predicted proteins | sample 2041321 | NCBI WGS metagenome assembly RCNB01 (sample SAMN09708232, study PRJNA481090) | Marine sediment metagenome, whole genome shotgun sequencing project. | reverse complement strand
AAATTCTTTTGTCTCTTTATCAGATTGTAAAACTTTTACTATTTCACTTGGACATAACCTTTCTGAATTGACTTTTCAAGAACTAGACAAAATCAACGGAGGAAATGACACTGCTGACGCGATAGGGTCTTTCATCGGTGGATTCTTTGGCTTAGTCGTAGGTTCGGCATTGGTTGCTGCTCATATTTTGATGGACGCAGTAATAGAACACTAGTAAAAAGTAAATCAATAAGTCGGGTATATGAGCTAACTGGAGTTATTTCCATAAATTCTTTGCTCGACTTTTCCCATTCTCATTTCATTATGACTTAAAATCAGTAAAACTTAGAGTTTTTCATAATTAAAATAATCACTGCAAATAATTTGCAGTAAACACCATTATCATTGTCATCAAATCCCAATTTATGGCAAGCATTAAAATTATACAACACGATATTACAGACTGCGGTGCAGCCTGTTTAGCTTCAATAGCGACACATTACAAATTACAAATCCCCATTGCACGTATACGCCAATACGCAGGTACAGACAAGAAAGGAACTAACGTCTTAGGCTTGATAGAGGCAGCACAAAAACTGAGCTTTGAGGCCAAAGGCGTTCGTGGCGACTTGGAAAGCCTTTTTAAAATCCCATTGCCTGCTATAGCACATGTCATTGTAAAAGAACGTCTACATCATTATGTAGTTATTTACAAAATAGACAAGACTCATGTTACCATTATGGACCCTGGTACAGGTAAGATCCAGAAAAAAACATATCCCAATTTTAAAAAAGAATGGACAGGTGTCCTTGTTCTGTTAATGCCTCAAGAAGATTTTGTTAGTGGTAATGAAAAAACATCGGTTTACAAACGCTTTTGGCATTTGTTAAAACCGCATAAAATGGTATTGACCCAAGCATTAGTCGGTGCCGTTGTATATACTTTATTAGGCTTCTCTATGTCAATTTATATACAAAAACTTACGGATTTTGTGTTGGTTGGAGGTAATACCAGATTGCTCAATTTATTAGGAATCATCATGGTATTACTTTTGGTTTTAAGGGTTATAATAGGGGTATTCAAAGATGTGTTCCTAATAAAGTCTGGGCAGCAGATAGATGCACGTCTTATACTAGGCTATTATAAGCACTTATTAAAACTCCCACAGCAATTTTTTGATACTATGCGTGTTGGAGAAATAATATCTCGTATTAATGATGCAGTTAAGATACGAACCTTTATAAACGGGGTCTCCCTTAACTTAACGGTTAACTTCCTAATCCTATTTTTTTCATTTGGTTTGATGTTCTTTTACTATTGGAAATTGGCATTGATTATGTTACTGGTAATTCCTCTTTATGCGGCTATATATATTATAACAAATAGATTAAACAAAAAAACAGAACGCACCATTATGGAGCGCAGTGCAGATTTGGAGAGTCAATTAGTAGAATCCCTTAATGCAGTTGGCACGATAAAGCGATTTGGTTTAGAAAGCTTTGCAAACATAAAGACAGAAACTCGCTTTATTAGTTTATTGAAAATAGGTTATAAATCTGCTTTAAACTCAGTATTTTCTGCAACCAGTTCTTCGTTTGTCGCACAACTCTTTACCATTATACTATTGTGGAGCGGTTCTTATTTCGTTATAGAACGGAAAATAACAGCAGGAGAATTGTTGTCATTTTACGCCATAATTGGGTATTTTACAAGTCCCGTTGCGAGTTTAATCGGTGCTAACAAACAAATACAAAATGCTTTGATCGCAGCCGATAGATTGTTCGAAATCATGGACCTTGAACGAGAAGAATCGGAAAACAAGATCAGCCTTACTGCAGAAAAAGTAGGAGACATCGCATTTAAGAATGTCGGATTCAGGTATGGTACAAGAGTAGAGGTGTTCAAAGACTTTAATTTAAACATCCCAAAAGGAAAGATAACGGCAATTGTAGGCGAAAGTGGATCAGGTAAATCCACACTAATGTCTTTGCTTCAGAACATTTACCCGTTACAAAAAGGTAGAGTAAGTATTGGGGACTTAGATTTGAACTATATAGATGCAACTAGTCTTCGAGAAGTGGTGAGTGTCGTGCCTCAAAAAATAGATCTCTTTGCGGGAAATGTCATTGAGAATATAGCAGTCGGAGAATTTGCTCCTAACATGGAAAAAATTATAGATATCTGTAAATCTATTGGTATTCTAGAATTTATCGAGGGGCTTCCCAATGGCTTTGGTACTTATTTAGGTGAAAATGGTGCATCGTTATCAGGTGGACAGAAACAAAGAATTGCCATAGCACGTGCCTTATACAAAAACCCAGAGATATTGGTCCTAGACGAAGCGACGTCATCGATAGACAGTAAATCTGAAAACTTTATTCAAAATACTATCGATGAGTTGAGAAGCAAGAATAAAACCATAATCATTATTGCACATAGACTTAGTACAGTAATCAATGCCGATAAAATAGTAGTTCTAGAAAAAGGAGAGGTAATTGAAGAAGGTACCCATGATTTTCTTTATAGTATGAAAACACACTATTATAACCTATGGCAACAACAGTTACCTATTATATCTCATGCTGTTATTACCTAAAAATAATCCTTGAACTTACTCAAAAAACCTTTTGGCCTCATAGCAAATTCGTCTTCAAGTTCTTGAAGACTTTTGTTTTGATTCAATTTGTTGAACATCTTTGCGCGGATAAGATAAATTGAAGGAATTACAATCGCCATAACTGGCAATAAATAAAGAATTTGCTTAGTATCCATGAACTGCAAATCATCATTGAATATGATCAAAATTTGATAACAATATAAAGCTACCGGAACTAGTAGAGCATGATACCACCAATGACGACAGGTAAAGAACCATATAAAAAGCAGAAATAAAGGAATGAGTTTATTCATTAATGTCCATGCAAGCACAAACATAGTTTCGTAATAAACACTTTCATATGTAAACAAAAAAGTGTCCCAAACTTTTACATGTGGAACACTTTCGTAAAGATTGAACAAAAATGGTGTTATCGCTAATAATGTTGCAATAAAACTACCAAGAATCAAATCTTTTCTGAATTTAGAACCGTTAGGCGCCTTGTCCAGGGACTTTGACTTTTGTTTTGTCAATTTGTTGTGTGTTGTCATCATCATTGATGCTGTTTGGTGTGCAAGATGCAAACGCAAACATACCGACCATCGCGAGTGCGACAAACGTTTTTGTTGTTGTTTTCATAATTCAAGGGATTTAATTAATTAATTGATGCTAAATTATATAATACCCTGAATTCTTTACGAAAGCAAATGTTAACATTATGTTAAAGCGTAGCGGTTTCTTGTGTTTCAAAGCTACGGCTTTACCGTAATTCGCGTTCTAGTTATGTCAATATGTGGTTTGTTCTTGTTGCTTAAAAAAGCGTCACGCCATAGGTTTTAAAGGGTTAAATTCATCGCATGATTCAATTTGAGGGATCTTGAGCCATCGTGGTTAATATTCAATTCTAATCTATCCGCATCTTGCGGTAATACTGATGTTATCTTTTCTGGCCATTCAATGAAATTGTAATGACCCGAGTATAAATAGTCCTCGATGCCGAGGTCATAAGCTTCAGATTCGCTCTCTATCCGGTACATATCGAAATGATAGACTTTATCATTTTTTACTTTATATTCATTCACAATCGAAAATGTTGGACTAGAAGCGCCATTTTCGCCTCCCAAGGCATGTACCAATGCTTTGATCAAGGTTGTTTTTCCACTTCCCATAACACCATACAAGAGCAAAGTTTTAGACCGCATTTCTGCTAGAACTTTCTCGGCAATAGTCGGTAAATCGTTGATATTGTAGGTGGTAGTCACGTTTAGGTTTTGATATAAGCTTTGGTTAGTACCTGCAATAATAAACAAAATTTCTGGTTAAATCCAAAAAAATAGTGTATTTCATCGATGTTTTACGTGTTATGTAGAGATTATATTACATGGTTTTAAGCTAAACTTCTGATACTCAGTAACACGTGTTTATCGAGGGTTCAATACCACAAATGGGATCACCATTTCCTCAAGCGAAACACCTCCATGTTGATAGGTATTCCTAAAATAGCTCACATAATGATTGTAGTTATTGGGGTAGGCAAAAAACAGATCGCCTTTAGCAAATATAAACGAGCTACTCATCGTAATCGAAGGCAAATGAACGTCCTTAGGATCTTCTACCGCGTAAACTTCTTTATTTTCGTAAGTAAGACTTCTACCAGTCTTGTACCTCAGGTTTAAACTGGTATCTCGATCACCGATCACTTTGGAAGGATTCTTCACATTAATGGTCCCATGATCCGTTGTCAGGATCAATTTAAAACCTAGCTGTTGTGCTTGTTGGATCATTTCTAGGAGCGGAGAGTTCTTGAACCAACTCACTGTTAGCGAACGATAGGCCTTGTCATTAGATGCTAGTTCTTTAACAACATCCATTTCTGTCTTAGAATGAGAGAGCATATCTACAAAATTATATACCACTACGGTTAGGTCATTATCTTTTAAACCCCTAAAATTATCTACCAGTTTTCTTCCATTTTTCAGGTTGGTAATTTTGTAATATTGATGCTTTAAATGATCCAATCCCAATCGTTTCATTTGAGCATTCAAGAAGTCGTGTTCATGAAGATTCTTACCACCCTCGTCGGTATCGTTCTTCCAGTAATTTGGGTGTAATTTCTCCATATCACTTGGCATCAAACCAGAGAAAATGGCATTACGCGCATATTGTGTAGCGGTAGGTAGAATACTGTAAAAGGCTTCTTCTTTCTCTTTTTTATAGTAATTATTTACCACGGGTTCGAAGGCCTTCCATTGGTCGTAACGCAGATTATCAATCACAACTAACATCGTTGGTTGTTCTTTGCTTAATTCGGGGGCGATGCGTTCCCTGAAAAGCGTATGAGACATTATTGGCGCATCAGTATTTGGTTGAAACCAGTCTTCATAATTCTTTTCTATGAATTTACCGAATTGCATATTGGCCTCATTCTTCTGGGATTCCAAGATCTCGAACATCCCTGCATCCTCTATGTCCTCAAGCTGTATTTCCCAATATACGAGCTTTTGGTAAAGGTCAGCCCATTCTTCAAAACTGTTTACCATAGCCATATCCATGGCTATTTTCCTGAATTCTTGTTGGTAGTTTGATGTTGTTTTTTCAGAAATCAAACGAGAGTGATCTAAATTTTTCTTTAGGCTTAACAAGATCTGGTTAGGATTCACTGGTTTAATTAGATAATCCGCAATCTTGCTACCTATGGCTTCTTCCATGATGTATTCTTCTTCACTTTTAGTGATCATTACAACTGGGATATTTGCCTTTTTCTCTTTTATTTCCGCCAAGGTTTCAAGTCCGGTCAGCCCAGGCATATTTTCGTCTAGGAATACAATATCGAAATTTTGGTCTTCAATGATCTCAATGGCTTCTGTGCCGCTTTTACAGGTAGTTACATTGTAGTTTTTTTGTTCAAGAAAAATAATATGTGGTTTTAAAAGGTCGATTTCGTCATCGACCCAGAGAATATTTATGTTACTCATTTAAAGGTTATATTTGTTTGATTAATGAAAAATAGACGTTTGAACAAGAAGAACAAACTCAAGATATTTAACGATCCAATTTACGGATTTATTACCATTCCAAATTCTGAGATATTCGATGTAATCGAACACAAGTATTTTCAAAGACTACGCAGAATATCGCAAATGGGAATGTCGTATCTCGTGTTTCCTGGAGCCCATCACACCAGATTCCATCACGCATTGGGAGGCATGCATTTAATGCAAAAAGCGGTTCAAGTACTTAGATTCAAGGGGGTTACAATTTCAAGAGAAGAAGAAAACGCCTTATATGTCGGGATACTCTTGCATGATATAGGGCACGGACCTTTTTCACATGCCATGGAGCATAGTATTGTGGAGAATATTAATCATGAAGCAATTTCGATTCGTTTCATGGAGGTCCTAAACGATAACTTTAACGGTAATTTAACGTTAGCCATCCAAATATTCAAGGGAGAGCATCCTCGAAAATTCCTTTGCCAGTTAATTTCTAGCCAATTGGATATGGATCGTGCTGATTATTTACGACGCGATAGCTTCTACACAGGCGTTCCTGAAGGTAATATCAATTCGGAGCGACTCATTGCCATGTTGAATGTGGTGAATGATGAACTGGTGGTCGAGGAGAAGGCCATTTATTCGGTGGAAAAATTCCTGCTCTCGAGACGTTTAATGTACTGGCAGGTGTATTTACATAAAACCAGCTTGGTGGCCGAACAATTGCTCATTCGGGTACTTAAACGCGCTAAAGAATTAACATCAAAAGGCGTTCAATTAAAATCGAGTGCAGCACTGAAATTTTTTCTTAAAAATAGAATCACAATCGATGAATTTGATGATACAACATTGGAGCTTTTTGCTAGACTCGATGACTACGATATAATATCTGCTATGAAAGAATGGCAATTTCACGATGATTTTGTCTTGAAGAATTTGTGCGATATGATCATAAACCGAGAATTATTGGAAATAAGAATCAAGAAGAAAAAGATCCAATCTGATTTGAAGAACAAGGAAATCGACAAGTTGATCATGAAATATGACATTTCACGTTCTGAAGCTGGGTATTTTGTGTTTACGGGACAAATATCGAATCAAGCATATCATGCAGAGAGCAGTAATATTAATATATTGACAAAAGATGGAAAGGTCAAGGACATCATAAAAATGTCTGACCAATTAAATCTTAAGGCGCTTTCCAAGCCTGTAGTTAAGTATTTTATATGCTACCCAAAGGATAGACTTTAGTACATTTTTGCTATTTTTGCTCAACAGAATGAAAATTAGCATTCCACAACAAAACAAATGAAATTTACAGCATCGCAAATTGCAGGCATATTAGAAGGTGACGTTGTAGGGAATCCAGATGTTGAAGTTTCTAAGTTGGCTAAAATAGAAGAAGGAATTGAAGGCTCCTTGACTTTTTTAGCAAACCCAAAGTACAAATCATTCATTTATACCACTAAAGCATCGATTACCATTGTTGGCAAGGATTTTGAAGCTGAGAATGATATCACCACCACTCTTATTAAAGTTGACGATGCCTATAAGTCGTTTTCTAAATTATTAGAATATTACAACCAAGTTAAAATGAATAAGGTAGGCGTTGAACAACCTTCTTTTATTTCAGACACCTCGACTCATGGAGAACAACTCTATCTAGGAGCGTTTTCTTATATAGGTGATAATGTGGTTATAGGCGATAATGTTAAGATATACCCCAATTCCTATATCGGAGATAATACAGTAATAGGGAATGACGTTGTCATATTTGCTGGGGCCAAAATATATTCTGAGAGCATAATAGGTAATAATTGTGTAATTAACTCTGGTGCCATAATCGGTGCTGACGGATTTGGATTTGCTCCAAATGAAAAAGGAGAATACCAAAAAGTACCTCAAACTGGTAATGTCATTATCGAGGATTATGTTGATATTGGAGCTGGTACGACTATAGATAGAGCCACATTGGGTTCTACGGTTATTAGAAGAGGAGTAAAGTTGGATAATCAGATTCAAATTGCACACAATGTTGAAATCGGTAAGAATACGGTTATTGCAGCTCAAACTGGTATTGCAGGGTCAACAAGAATTGGAGAAAATTGCCAAATAGGTGGGCAGGTTGGTATTGTCGGGCATATTGAAATAGGGAACAATGTAAAAATTCAAGCACAATCAGGTATAGGAAGAAATGTAAAAGACAATGAGGTGTTGCAAGGTTCCCCAGCATTGGCATATGGAGATTATAATAAGTCATATGTGCATTTCAAGAATCTTCCAAAAATTATTAAGAACATTAGTGATATAGAACAAAAGCTTAATGAAAATGATTAGCACTGAAGTAAAACAAAAGACTATCGCTAAGGAGGTTACTCTAAAAGGAGTTGGTTTACATACTGGTCAAGAAGTCACTCTAACATTCAAACCGGCTTCTGAGAATCAAGGATTTGCGTTCAAGCGCATTGATCTAGAGGGAAGCCCTTTAATAGAAGCAGATGCCAACTATGTAACTAATACCCAAAGAGGTACTTGCTTAGAGAAAAATGGTGTTACCATTCAAACTTCCGAACATGTTCTAGCCGCATTGGTTGGTATGGACATAGATAATGCGATTATAGAATTAGATGCTTCAGAGCCGCCGATAATGGACGGTTCATCAAAATTCTTCATTGAGGCCTTAGAGAAAGCAGGTATCGTTGAACAAGATAAATTCAGGGAAGAATATATAGTTAAGGATGTCATTTCCTATGTTGATGAAGAATCAGGAAGCGAAATAATAGTAATGCCTTCTGCTGAATACCAAGTAACCACAATGGTAGATTTTGGAACGAAGGTATTAGGTACTCAAAATGCAACGCTTAAACACATTTCCGATTTCAAGGAAGAAATTGCAGATTCTAGGACATTTAGTTTTCTACATGAACTAGAAACTTTGTTAGAACATGGATTGATAAAAGGCGGAGATCTTAATAATGCCATCGTTTATGTAGATAAAGAGATTTCCAAGGATACCATGGAAAAACTGAAAGTGGCATTCAAGAAAGATGCGATTGCCATTAAGCCAAACGGCATATTGGATAATTTAACCTTACACTATCCCAATGAGGCTGCTCGTCATAAGTTGCTAGATGTTCTAGGTGACCTAGCTTTGGTCGGAACTCGCATACGGGGAAAAGTCATTGCAAATAAACCTGGGCACTACGTGAACACTCAGTTTGCAAAAAAGCTGGCTAAGATCATTAAGATAGAGAAACGAAATAATGTTCCTATTGTCGATCTAAATCAAGAGCCTTTGATGGATGTTTGCAAGATTATGGAGATGCTGCCGCATAGACAGCCTTTCTTGCTGCTTGACAAAGTGTTTGAATTATCGGATACTCACGTAATTGGATGTAAAAATGTAACCATGAACGAGCCCTTCTTTCAAGGGCATTTTCCAGGGGCTCCAGTAATGCCTGGAGTATTGATCGTTGAAGCTATGGCTCAAACAGGAGGGATTTTGGTCTTAAGCACTGTTCCTGATCCAGAGAATTATCTAACCTTCTTCATGAAAATTGATAAGGTTAAGTTCAAGCAAAAGGTTGTACCAGGTGATACGTTGATTTTTAAATGCGATCTAATATCGCCAATTAGACGAGGAATCTGCCATATGCAAGGTTATGCTTATGCCAATGGCAAACTATGTGCAGAGGCTGAACTAATGGCTCAAATATCTAAAATTAAATAACTATGAATCAACCACTTGCATTTGTACATCCAGGGGCTAAAATTGCTAAGAACGTGGTTATAGAACCTTTTGCAACCATCCATAATAATGTGGTGATTGGCGAGGGTACCTGGATAGGATCCAATGTAGTTATTATGGAGGGTGCACGAATTGGTAAGAACTGCAATATTTTTCCTGGAGCCGTTATCTCCGGAGTTCCACAGGATCTAAAATATAACGATGAAGATACCACTGCTGAAATAGGTAACAATGTCACTATTCGTGAATGTGTTACTATAAATAGGGGTACCACAGATAGGATGAAGACCGTGATTGGTGATAATTGTTTAATAATGGCATATTGTCATATAGCACATGACTGTATTGTTGGTAAAAATTGTATTTTTTCTAATAACAGTACACTGGCAGGGCATATAAATGTAGGAGATTATGTGGTATTGGCTGGAATGACGGCCGTTCATCAATTTTGCGCTATAGGTAATCACGCCTTTGTGACTGGAGGATCCTTAGTAAGAAAGGATGTGCCTCCATATGTGAAAGCTGCTAGAGAACCCTTATCATATGTTGGCATAAATTCTGTAGGACTAAGACGTAGAGGATACACAACTGATAAAATCAGGGAAATCCAAGACATATATAGAATCCTATATCAAAAAAACTATAACAATAGTCAAGCTTCTGAAATTATAGAAGCTGAAATGGAAGCCACTTCTGAACGTGATGAGATTCTTCAATTCATCAAGAACTCACATAGGGGTATCATGAAAGGTTATTTTAAATCAAACTAAAAACAAGAAATGGCAAGCACATCAGACATTAGAAATGGATTATGCATAAAATATAATCACGATATCTTTAAAGTAATCGAATTCTTGCATGTTAAACCTGGCAAAGGACCTGCATTCGTGCGTACTAAATTGAAAAGTGTCACTACTGGTAAGGTCATCGACAATACATTCTCTGCTGGACATAAAATTGAAGATGTACGGGTGGAAACACATAAATTTCAATACTTATATAATGATGGTGAATTCTACCATTTTATGAATACGGAAGATTATACCCAGATTCAATTGCAAGAATCTGTATTAGATAATCCAAGTCTCATGAAGGAAGGACAAGTAGTGACTGTAATTATCAACACCGAAGATAATATGCCACTATCTGTGGAGATGCCAGCAAGTGTAATTTTGGAAGTCACAGCTGCAGAACCTGGTGTTAAGGGGAATACGGCTACAAATGCCACCAAACCAGCCACCGTGGAAACTGGAGCAATCGTGAATGTTCCTTTGTTCATCAATGAAGGTGATAAGATAAAAATTGAGACTGCAAAAGGAACATATAAAGAACGTATCAAAGAATAATTGCCTTGAAATTTCCTAGAATACATACTCTAAAAGAAATCTCCAAAATAATTGGAAGCACATATGTAGGTGCTGATGATTTTCCAGTAGAAGGAATGAATGAAATACATGTGGTCTCTCCTGGAGATATTGTGTTTGTGGACCATCCTAAGTATTACGACAAAGCTCTTCAGTCAGCAGCAACGGTGGTGCTAATAAATAAACAGGTAGACTGTCCAGAAGGCAAATCACTTCTTGTTTCTGATGATCCATTTAGGGATTTCAATACCCTTACTCATCATTTTAAACCATTTCAATCAGCTAGTACTGCGATTTCACCAACTGCCAAAATAGGTAAGAATACAGTCATTCAGCCTAATTGTTTTATTGGTAACAATGTGGTTATCGGTGATAATTGTGTTATTCATTCCAATGTAAATATTTATGATGATACCGTAATCGGGAATAACGTTATTATTCATGCTGGTTGTGTTTTAGGTAGCAGTGCGTTTTATTACAAGAATCGACCAGAAGGATTCGATCAATTAAAATCTGGTGGGCGGGTAGTCATTGAGGATAATGTCGACTTAGGGGCACTTTGTACAATCGACAAGGGCGTAACTGGAGATACGGTGATAGGTGAAGGCTCTAAATTGGATAATCAAATACAAGTAGGGCATGATACTGTTATTGGAAAAAAATGCCTGATCGCATCTCAAACAGGTATTGCGGGCTGCGTAATTATTGAGGACGAAGTAACAATTTGGGGACAAGTAGGAGTCACTAGTGCCATTACCATCGGAACCAAAGCAGTAATTTCAGCGCAATCAGGTGTGAGTAAATCCTTGGAAGGTCATAAAAGTTATTTTGGCACTCCTGCCGATGACTTCAGGTCGAAATACAAGGAATTAGCTGCCATTCGTCAAATTCCTGAAATAATTAAACAATTAAAAGAGAGAAAATAACTTTCAAAAAAGTACTTTTGCCAAAGAACTTAGTAATATAAATTCAAGAGTTCAATGTCATTCAAAAGTCATCAATAAAACAATTAATTAATGAGCGTTTTAGTAAATAAGGATTCAAAGATAATTGTACAAGGTTTTACTGGTAGTGAAGGTACATTTCATGCTGGACAAATGATTGAATATGGTACTAATGTCGTTGGTGGTGTAACTCCTGGTAAAGGAGGACAAACGCATCTAGATAAGCCAGTTTTCAATACGGTTCAAGATGCTGTAGAAAAAGTTGGAGCAGATACTACCATTATTTTCGTTCCACCGGCCTTTGCTGCTGATGCCATCATGGAAGCGGCGGATGCTGGAATTAAGGTAATCATTGCGATAACTGAAGGCATTCCTGTAGCCGATATGATCAAGGCTGCAGATTACATAAAAGATAGGGATTGTAGGCTTATTGGACCCAATTGCCCAGGTGTTATTACGCCAGAAGAGGCCAAAGTAGGTATTATGCCAGGTTTTGTTTTCAAAAAAGGTACGGTTGGCGTGGTGTCAAAATCAGGAACCTTGACTTATGAAGCTGCCGATCAAGTGGTTAAACAAGGCCTAGGAATTACGACAGCAATAGGAATAGGTGGCGATCCAATAATAGGAACAACCACTAAAGAAGCAGTTGAATTATTGATCAATGACCCTGAGACCGAATGTGTGGTCATGATAGGTGAAATCGGTGGGCAATTGGAAGCAGACGCTGCCAAATGGTATCAAGCTAGTGGTAGCAAAAAACCAATAGTGGGTTTCATTGCAGGAGAAACCGCTCCTGCTGGACGAACAATGGGACATGCGGGTGCAATCGTTGGTGGTAGTGATGATACTGCCCAAGCAAAAAAGAACATTATGAGAGACTGCGGAATTCATGTAGTTGATTCACCTGCTGAGATAGGTAAAAAGGTGGCTGAAGTCCTTCGCTAAGTATAATCATAAATCTATTATAAAATCCTGCCATTGGCGGGATTTTTTGATTATTAGATCAATTGGATCACTTATATTTGATACACCAATAATACAAACATATTTCAATGAAATTACTCGAAGGAAAAACAGCGATCATTACTGGTGCAAGTAGGGGGATAGGTAAAGGAATAGCAGAAGTATTTGCGAAACATGGAGCCAATGTTGCTTTCACTTATGCATCTTCCGTTGCTGCGTCCGACCAACTGGAAAAAGATTTACAAGCACTTGGGGTTAAGGCAAAAGGATATAAAAGTAATGCTGCAAATTATAAGCAAGCTCTGGATCTAGTGGAATATGTGCTTGAGGAATTTGGAGGAATCGACATATTGGTCAACAATGCTGGAATTACTAAAGATAATCTGCTTATGCGAATGAGTGAAGGGGATTTTGATAGGGTCATAGAAGTCAATTTAAAATCGGTTTTCAATATGACAAAGGCCGTACAAGCCACCATGTTAAGACAACGCAAGGGCTCTATCATTAATATGAGTTCTGTAGTTGGTGTTAAGGGCAATGCAGGACAAACCAATTATGCGGCATCTAAAGCTGGCATTATAGGTTTTACAAAATCGGTGGCATTGGAATTAGGGTCTAGGAATATTAGATGTAATGCAATTGCACCAGGTTTCATAGAGACTGAAATGACCGCACAGTTAGACGAAGCACAAGTAAAAGCTTGGCGCACGGCAATTCCTTTAAGACGAGGTGGAAGTCCAGAAGATGTAGCTAATGTTTGTCTGTTCTTGGCAAGTGATATGTCGTCTTATGTAACAGGTCAAACCATTCATGTTGATGGAGGCATGTTGACTTAAATCATAAATGTCCACAACAACACTATTATATATCATCTTAGCAGGAATCATAGCGCTATTTTTAGCGCTTTTTCAATATTGGTTTTCGGCAAAGCAAAAAGGAAAGCAATTGATGCTCTATACCTTTTTACGGTTTATAAGTATATTTTCACTACTGCTTCTGCTCATCAACCCTAAGTTTGAACAGATATCATTTTTCAATGAAAAACCAAATTTGGTACTCGTGGTAGATAATTCAGAATCTATAGCTTACCTTAAACAAGATAGTAATGCGATCACGATTCTGAATGAGCTGACCAATAACGAAGAACTCAAGAAACGTTTTGAAATAGACCGCTATACTTTTGGCAATGGTCTAAACACTTCAGACTCATTATCCTTTAAGGCGAAACAGACCAATCTCACTAAGGTTTTTAATGAGTTATCACAAGTGTATAAGAATACAATAGCGCCGACTTTAATTATTACTGATGGAAATCAGACTTATGGTAATGACTACGAATTCATATCTCAAGATTATGACCAGCCGATTTTCCCCATTATTCTTGGCGATACAGTAACATATGCAGATTTTCGGATACAACAATTAAATGTCAATAAATATGCCTATTTGAAGAATCGTTTTCCAGTGGAAGTCATATTGACATACAACGGAAATGAGAATGTAAATTCTCGTTTTATTGTTAAGTCTGGGAACAGTAATATATTCAGTAAATCCATTTCATTTTCAAAAGAGAATAACTCACAGATTCTCAATTTCGATTTACCAGCAAACAGGGTAGGAGTGCGCAGTTATACAGCACAAATAGTCCCTATGGCCATTGAGAAGAATGTTGTTAATAATAGTAAGGCATTTGCAGTAGAAGTGATTGACCAGAAGACAAACGTTGCCATTATCAGTGATATTATTCACCCAGATCTTGGTGCATTAAAAAAATCCATTGAGAGTAACGAGCAGCGTTCGGTGACTTTTTTAAAACCAAATGTTGGCATTGCTACTTTAGATAATTACCAATTAGTGATTCTTTATCAACCAAATAGGAAGTTCAAGGCAATTTACGATGCGATTGAAGCGAGTAAAAAAAATCACTTTACAATTACGGGTACAGCCACGGACTGGAACTTTCTCGGAAATGTGTTCACCTATTTTGACAAAGACCAAACCAATCAAACAGATCAATATCAGGCCGTTCTTAATACTGGATATAATGCATTTATAATTGATGACCTTAAATTCAATAGCTATCCACCATTAGTATCGTCATTTGGAGAAATAGAATTCTCATCTACTGTTGAAGCGATGCTGTATAAGAAAATTGGCAATATAGAGACCGAAGAAATATTAATGGCGACTCTTGAAACGGGTGAGAAAAGACAAGCCTTCTTATTTGGGGAAGGTATCTGGAAGTGGCGTGCGCAAAGTTACCTGAATGCAAGGTCCTTCAATGACTTCGATAATTTTATTGGCAAATTGATACAATACCTTGCGTCCAATAAACGACGAAACAGATTGAGTTTAAATTACGATTCCTTTTACGATGGCAGTAGTCCCGTGAAGATATCCGCGCAATTTTTCGATAAAAACTATGAGTTTGACAATCGAGGATCCTTGAATATTAGCCTGAAAGACAAAATAACGGGAGAATCAAGATCCTTACCATTCATTTTGAATAATACAAATTACGAGGTAGATCTAAGCAGTCTGCCGGCATCAGAATACACATTTACCGTGGCTGTTACCAACGAAGGCATGAAGCAATCTGGCAGCTTCACTATTCTGGATTTTAATGTAGAACAACAATTCTTGAATGCGGATGTGACAAAATTACAGCGCTTAGCTTCCAATAGTAATGGAAGTGCTTATTTTATTGCAAATACCGACAGTCTCGTATCTCAATTAATTAGTGATAAGCGCTTTGCTACAATACAAAAGAGTACTAAAAAAATCGTACCTTTAATCGATTGGAAATACCTTCTAGCCATCGTTGCTTTGAGTCTAGCAATAGAGTGGTTTATGAGAAAATATAACGGACTCATCTAATTACTAAAAACAAGAAAAACAATGGAAAAATTACCTAAAATCGCCTTGCCCTTCATCTTTGGATTGATAGTGCTGGTCATTCTAATTTCAAAATCTGCTATTACTATTGATTCTGGTGAAGCAGGAGTGCTTTATAAAACCTTTGACGACGGGGTCGTTACAGACGAACCACCATTAGGCGAAGGCTTTCACTTAATAGCACCTTGGAACAAGGTATATATTTATGAAGTGCGCCAGCAAGAATTATTCGAGAAAATGAAGGTGTTGTCCTCAAACGGTTTAGAAATCCAAATTGATGCATCGGCTTGGTATGAACCAGTTTATGTTGAATTAGGAAACTTGCACCAATCGTTAGGAGAAGGTTATTTACAACGAGTAATCCAACCTGCTATTCGTTCGGCTGCACGTAGTGTGGTGGGACGTTATACGCCAGAGCAGTTATATTCTAGTAAACGTGATGCGATTCAAGATGAAATCTTTGAAGAAACCAAGAAAATACTCGAGAAGCAATATGTGCAACTGAACGAAGTGTTGGTGCGTGATGTTACATTACCGAATACGATCAAGGAAGCTATAGAACGTAAGTTAAGACAGGAACAAGAGTCTTTAGAATATGAATTCAGACTGGTAACTGCAGCCAAAGAGGCCGAAAAAGTAATAATAGAGGCACAAGGTAAAGCGGATGCCAATAGAATTTTAAGTGCTTCCCTGACTGACAAGATCTTGCAGGATAAGGGTATTGATGCTACTTTAAAACTCGCGGAGTCTCCTAATAGTAAAGTAGTGATCGTTGGTGGTGGTGAGTCTGGTTTGCCATTGATACTTGGAAATAATTAATAAAGATTAAAATTTAAGAAAAGTTCCTCTTATCGGTAAATCCACTGGTGAGAAGGGGCTTTTGTTTTTTCCGTAAATGATTCATTAATTTATAAAAAAGGATATCAAATTGAAGAAAATAGTAAGAATAACAACTGTTCCTAAAGCAATGGGGTTATTGAAAGGACAACTAAAATTCATGACAGATCACTATGATGTCATCGGTATTTCTTCAACTGGTTTAGATCATAGTGTGAGTAAGGAAGGTGTTAAAGACGGTATCGAAGAAGTACCTTCTGACCATACATTAAAGCAAGCTAGTATTAGAGAGGGGATTAGAGTAATTCCAATTGAATTAACTAGAAAAATAACGCCTTTCAAGGATCTAAATTCTGTCTGGCAATTATACAAGGTCCTAAAAAAGGAAAAACCCTTTATAGTACACTCTCATACACCAAAAGCAGGGACCATAGGAATGTTGGCCGCATATTTAGCGAAAGTACCTCATAGACTTCATACGATTGCGGGAATGCCGCTTTTGGAAGCCACAGGTGCTAAACGATTGCTATTAGACCTTGTTGAGAAAATCACTTATAAATGTGCAACCCACATTTATCCAAATTCTTTTGGACTAAAAGATATTATTATACAAAACGGTTATACCACTAAATCCAAAGTAAAGGTACTTGGTAATGGCAGTTCAAATGGGATAGATACCGAACAGTTCGATCCAGGAATTTATTCCGCGTCAGAAAATCAGAAATTACGCGAATCACTGGGTATTAAAGATAGTGATGTGGTTTATATATTTGTTGGCAGATTAGTCAAGGACAAAGGAATAAACGAGCTGATCGAGGTCTTTGAAAAGTTAAATAAGAAGTGTCCAGAAACTAAATTAATATTGGTAGGTCCCTATGAAAATGATTTAGACCCTTTATTACCTAAAACGGAAGAAATCATTCACAACCATCCAAATATTATTTTCATTGGATGGAGAAATGATGTCAGACCCTATTTTGCGATATCCGATGTTCTCACATTTCCAAGTTATAGGGAAGGATTTCCTAATGTTGTTATGCAGTCTGGTGCTATGGGATTGCCGAGTATTGTCACTGATATTAATGGCTGTAATGAAATTGTCATTGATAATAAAAATGGAATTATCGTACCTCCAAAAGATGTTGAGAAACTATATGAGGCCATGGAGCGTATCTACGAAATGGCTCAGGATAACCAAAGTTTTGATCCGGTGAGGAATAGAAAGTTGATATCTGAAAGATATGAAAGAAAGGTTATTTGGAATGCAATTCTACTTGAATATCAATCTTTGGAAAAAGATGATAGTCGTGCTTGATATTAAGCAAAGAACTTGTGAAAAATAATAATCTTGATCAACGGTTGTAATCAAGTATATAGACCCCAGGTTAATAGCTAGTGATTTATGAAATCTAGATATCTTTAGTAGTATACTCTCAAAGACTTTTCTTTAAAGTTATTTAGAATGACTATAACTTTCATTATGAAATAATTACAAGTGTTACCACTCGTCTTATTTATTGGACATTACCTTTAATTCATCCTAAATAATTGCTATTTAACTATATTTCGTTGGAGTTTTGTCGAGAAAAGATATTTTTGTTACTCACGATCAGCAAAGGAAAACTATTCTTGTGTAAACCTGCAATTTAGATTTGAAATGACAAGGATTATTATATAGAATTTGCAAGACCTATTAAAGTATTAAATCATATACCTACTATTAGATTAATTGAAATAAATACAGCCGCAAATGAATACAGAAAAAAACAAAAGTGAACATTTCGATCTTTTATTTATTGGTTCCGGAATTTCTGCCTCTTTTACCATTTTAAACTTACTAAATCAAATTGAGTCTACAAAGGATCCGAAATCATTAAAACTTGCAATAGTTGAGAAGAATTCCGAATTCCATGCTGGAATACCTTATGGTAATCGTTCGACTACGTCTTGCTTATTAATAACATCATTGGTTGATTTTTTACCACAACCAGAATTAGGAAAATTCATAGTGTGGTTGAATGAGAATAAAGAATGGTTATTGGAGTCATTTAGAAAAGATGGAGGTGCCCTAAGTCATGAATGGCTTGAGAAGCACAAAGATGAACTCAAAGAAAACAAATGGGAGGATTTGTTCATGCCTAGAAGATTTTTTGGATGGTATATAAAAGAGAAAGTTACTGGTAAAATTGAACAAGCCATCAGTAATGGTTACTTGTCGGTTGATTATTTTAATTCTAATGTTGAGAATGTTTTAAAAGAAAACGCACATTATAAGGTGCTTGGTGAAGATGAATCATGGACTGCAGACAAGGTAGTTCTTGCGATTGGATCACCACCTCCTAAGATTATTACAAAAACTATTGATAATAATCTACAGGATACGCATTTTTTACAAATATCGGACCCTTATGGTTCTGGTTTGGATCAGACATTACACAGGATTCAAGAATTCTTGAAGAGTCGGAATAGTGACAATGCCAATGTTTTAATTGTTGGAGCTAATGCTAGTGCCTTAGAACTTTTGTACAAATTGAATGATGTAAGTGACATTGCAAATAAAATTAATAAATCTCATTTTATTTCAACACTTGGGCTTATACCGGATTCAAAAAAAGCCGCAGATAAAGACAAGATTTTTGAAGCTAAAAATTTATTGGCACTTCAAGGTGAAAATATTTTGACTGCAAAACAAATTACAGATGCTGCCTTAGCTGATCTGGACGCGTCTTACAAGCTTAAAATTGGTGCAGGCACTACCGTGGGTATAATTTCGAATGCTTTTGGAGGCCTTCTTCATTTATTGAATCAGCAAGAACTTGAGCATTTTGCCTGTTATTACGGAAATGAAATTGGAAGAAGACAACGATGTGCTGGCGAGCATTATATAAATAATATTAAGGTATTGGAGAGTAATGGCAAATTTCAGCATCTAAAAGGGCGATTTATTGATATGGTAAAGAAAAATGATGGTAATTATCATTTAAAATACTTGAACACTGCAACGGGAGAGGAAATTGAGCATGATGATGACATCAATATATTAATTAACTGTATTGGTAGTCAAAACTTATTTAGCAATGATATGCCATTGCTTTATAAAAACCTGATAGCTTCGGAAATTTGTAAGTCCAATAAATCAAAAATTGGTTTTGCTGTTAATCAAGATCTTGAAGCCTCTAAGAATTTTTATGTTGTTGGGCCATTGCTTGCAGGAAACGTCATTGAAGGCAATGCATTATGGCACCTAGAGCATTGTGGAAGAATAATTTGGTCTTCACAGGTATTATCGCGTAAACTATTCAAGTCCCTTAATGCTTAATTAGATATCTTTGACATTTACATTTATCAAAGCAAGCCGTAGACCAATATTTGGTAAAATTCATCTTTATGTATTATAAAATTCTTAAAAGAATTATAGATTTTACAGGTTCTTTACTAGGGTTGATTTTATTGTCACCCGTTCTTCTTGTTATAACTTTGATCTTGCTCTTCCTCAATAATGGCTCTCCTTTTTTTACTCAAATGAGACCAGGGAAGAATGAAAGAATATTTAAGATGATCAAATACAAAACTATGACCGATAAACGGAATAGTTTTGGCGAATTACTTGAAGATAAACTCAGGCTAACTAGTTTTGGAAAATTTTTAAGAAAAACATCTCTTGATGAATTACCACAATTGATCAATGTGTTAATTGGCGACATGAGCATTGTAGGACCAAGACCTTTGTTAGTACGATTTTTAGATTATTATACCGAGGAAGAATTACAACGACATGACGTAAAACCGGGAATTACAGGACTTGCACAGGTATCAGGCAGAAATTTATTGTCAGATACTGATAAATTTCAAATGGATGTAGATTATGTGAATCGTCTTTCTTTTTCGTTGGATGTCGAAATAGTCCTAAAAACGATTCAGAAAGTCTTTAAATCTGAGGATATTGTTTTAGCGCCTGATGTTGATCCTGGTATTGACGAAGTTCGTAAAAAAAGAGTCGGTTTATAAGGTATATTCCACCACCTTTGAACAAAATAATATTGAATTATATGAAATATATCACGAGTAAAAAAGAATGGGATGAAGCATTAAGCTTATTTGATAAATACGATTGCTATCATACCTATGATTATAATTATTTTTCAAAGTTGGAATCAGAACAACCAGCGTTGATCTTATTTGAAAGTGAGGATGCTTATATAGCCCTTCCTCTTTTAGTAAGGTCAATTCCTAATTCAGAATACTTAGATGCTACTTGTGTATGGGGCTATGGTGGACCTATATCCACAAATATCGATGACTCATTCGACCTTACGGCTTTTGAAAAAGAATTGAATCAGGTTTTTGAGGATAAGAATATAATAAGTGTGTTTTCTAGACTCAATCCATTTATTGAAAACCAAGAGTTAATATTAAATAAAATAGGTGAGATTCAAGAAGTAGGTGTTGTTGTTAATATAGATCTTACAAAAGAACTTGATATTCAGAGAACACAATACTCTAAAACTACTAAAAGATATGTCAATAAATATGGGAAGCAATGCACTATAAAGTACAGCAAGAAAAAGGAGGACGTCTTACTTTTTGTTGATCTTTTTCATGAAAATATGGATCGAGTAAAGGCAAAGGAGCATTATTACTTCACCCCAGAATATTTCTTTGGATTAATTGAAAGTAAAGATTTTGAAACTGATGTACTAATAGCAGTGGAGAATGAAAGCAATAAAATAATATCGGCCGCAATGATGGTCAAAACCAAAGGCATAATCCAATATCATATGTCTGGAACGCTAAACGATTATACAAAAATGACACCTGTGCGACTATTGATTGACAAAACTCGAATTCAAGGTACGGAAGACGGCTATACTTACTTCAATTTAGGTGGAGGTTTGGGTGGTAAGGAAAATCCTTTGTTGCAATTCAAATCCTCATTTTCAAAGGACTTTAAAACTTTTAAAGTCTGGAAATACATTGTAAATGAAGAAGTCTATGGTCAACTATGTAATGCAAATACCAAATTGCAATCAGCCAAGGATGTAGATTTTTTCCCGAAGTATCGCTATGTTGAATAAATAGAAAGTATCGCAATACTGACACTTTAAATACTCATCGAAAATCCATCTCATTTTCACTATCTTGATGTATTAAATAAAGTCATATGAAAAAAATTGGTCTTTTCCTCATTTGTATTATATACAGCTTTTATTTAACCGCACAAGATCAAAATGCATATAAAATGTCTTTCGATCATGTCTCATTATCGGTATATAATGTTGATGTTTCGGCCAATTTCTATAAAGAGATCTTAAATCTTGACGAAATCGTTAATAGGGGTAGAGCCGAAGGCGTAAGATGGTTCAGTCTAGCCGAAGGCAAGGAATTGCATCTCATATCCATCGTTGAAGGAGAAATTGCGATAAACAAAGCCGTGCATTTCGCTTTACGAGCTTCTAATTTTGATGTATTGATTGAGCGGTTAGGAAAATTGAAAATAAGCTATTCAAGTTGGTCTGGGGAAAAGAACAAGATAACCATTCGAGCTGATGGAATTAAACAAGTTTATATACAAGACCCTGATGGGTATTGGATAGAAATCAATAGTGAATCCTAATCGACCATAAGTCAAACTCAATTAGAACCTTTTTAGAGTAAATAATAACCTAAGTTTTTATCTTCAGGATTATAATGTAAAAGGAATGATCGAACTGGGTTTCTATGGTGTTTTTCTCGTTCTAATTGATATTTTTCCTAATTTCAGGTGTCTAACCATAAAAACACTAAATAATGGAAAATGTAAATTGGCTATAGATGGATATAGCGACTATTCTACTTATGGTCGTTGGATTCATTTATTACAACCCCAAAGTAATTGGTAATGCGTGAAATTACTTATTTAAGCAAAACACCTAAAGGAGCATTTATATAAAGAATAATTACAGGAGGACTATTAATTCATTAAGTCCTTCGCTTGTTTTGTCCAATTATCGCGCGCTATTCTTCCTGGGAAGAATTCTATGAGGGTGGTAATATCCTCAATATCCTTAGAACTAAACTTACTTATTTGATTGAACGTATAGATACCTATTCCGTTAAGTTTCTTTTCGATAAAAGGTCCAATACCGCTTATTAGTTTTAAGTCATCCTTTTCTGCTTCTGAAGCTTTGCCAAAACTCTCAAAATCCAAAGAAGCGGGTAAGTCTTCCCTTATAATATTTTGGGTTTCGGGTTCAAAAGCTAATTTTCCAGTACGCTCCCGAGTCTTTACTATACGAAGCCCCTCGTCATGCCTAGCATTGGGGTTTTCCAAACTTAGGGTCTTATATTTGTTCTTTTCTCTTTCTAAGTCTTCAATATCTTTTTTGCACTTTCTCATGTAAAAAGCTCTAGCCAAAAAGTAGCCAATTAAGAAAGCACCTAGCATTAACAGGAATATTTCTAACCATGCAGTAGAACGATCTAGTGGATTTAAATTTTCGAACATTTATATTCTATATTAGTTAGTTAACTTTTATTTCAATACGACGGTTCTTACGTCTACCTTCTAAGGTTCCATTGGTGTCGATAGGCTCTTTTTTACCTTTAGACAATGCCCTTAACTTATTTGTGGCGACACCTTGAGACACTAAATAGCGTTTAACATTTTTGGCACGTTCCATTCCAAACCAATCGTTGGCAATATCATCCCCAACACTATCAGTATGTCCAGTTATAGTTGCAGTTTTGTCTGGATATTTATTCAAGTAATTCATGAGCTCCAATGCGTAGACCTGTAAGGTTTTATCTGCCCTAAATTGTTTCGATGCAAACCCTGAATAAAGTATTTTATTTGCAATGCCACTCTCTATTTCAGAAAGACGCTCTGCTGATAGTTTTCTTAGTGTAAAATTAAGACCTCCTTTAAAAGTGCCATCAGTTTCATATTCGAAGGTTCTTAGTCCATCCTTAACAGAAAGTTTATCTGCGTTAACTCCGAAATCTTCCAATATTGCCTTCATCTCATTAGCACGGTCTATACCAATTGTCAAATTATCCTCTCCATTGCGAAGCCCAGTAATTACCAATTCCATATCCTGATTGTTATTGAGATAATTGAAAATCGCATCTTTGAACACGCCAATCGATTCGGGAATTATAATGGACCCTTCTTTATTGTTGATTTGCAGATTCTCTGGGAAATTAAAAAGAGACTTACCAGAATCATCCCTTACAGCAAAGCCATCTTCAGTTAAATTATCAATTGATTTGTTCTCCTTGACTGGAATAGCAATTTCAGGTTTTGTGGAGATATCTGTCTTGACAGAAGTGGTATTAGTCTGATTGTCATCGCATAAGCCCTTTACTATACACGAATAGTACCACATGCCGAATATAGAATACAGCAAAAAAACTAAAAATGTAAATAGAAAATTTTTCATTTATTTTAGATATTCTAGCACTAAAGTTATGAAAAATGCTAAAACTCGAAATGTTTAAAATTTATTTATTCAATAAACTTAAAAACTTATAGCATAAAAAAGCGATATACCCAGAATAACTGGACATATCGCTAAAAATTATCGTGTTTTATTATTTAACTGGCTTGATGGAGAACGGGGTCTTTCTTAACCCATTTTCCGTTTTTTGATTCTCCATAAATAATAACATCTTTGGCACGTTCATACATTTTGACAGTTCGCATCATTTGAGGCAATGTGTCGCTATGTAATTTTATTCCAGAAGATTTTGATCCTTTATTTCTTATTTCAATGTAAAATCCGTCTTTTAATTTTAGAGGACGCGAAGGTGGTCTTCCCATAGTGTAATTTTAGTTTTGTTTTCTATATGTTTGCATATTAGCAATTTTCAGACCAATAACCAATTTTTTAAGACTTTTTTAGTTAAAATGAATGTGAAGCCAAAATATTTTTACGTGATCACTGTACAATATCTTGGATATAGATTTCATGGTTGGCAGAAGCAACCAAAATTGAAAACACTACATTATATGGTGGATAGAACCCTTAACTACGTATTAAAAGGTGTGTATTCCAAGACATTGATAACAGGTCGAACTGATGCTATGGTGTCGGCAGAGCAAACTGCATTCGAGTTGTTTTTAAAAGAACCTCTTCATGACAAAGAGTCATTCTTGATTGAATTCAATAACAACCTTCCGCAAGATATACGTGCCTTGGCCATTAAAGAGGTGACTAAAGAATTCAATATCATACAGCATTCAAAATCAAAAGAATATCATTATGTATTTTCTGAAGGTGAAAAAAACCATCCTTTTTGTGCACCTATCATGACAACCATTCTCGAACCTTTGGATATTGAAATCATGAAACTAGGAGCAAGGACCTTTGAGGGCCATCATAATTTCAAGGCCTATTGCTACAAACCTTCTGAGACCGCTAATTTTTCTAGGGAAATATCCTATTGCGAACTCATTGAAAATGATCTATACACTGCGAGTTTCTTTCCCGAGAAGAGTTATATCTTGAAAGTACATGGAAAAGGATTCATGAGAAATCAAATTCGATTAATGATGGGAGCACTTATTAACTTAGGGAAACATGAAATAAATCTAGATTTCATAGAGAACAGCCTTAAACCTGGGTTTAATGAAAGTTTGGTATATATAGCTCCGGCTTCTGGTCTCATTCTTCATAAAGTAGAATTTGAGTAAAACATAGAATACGGCATAAACTTTTATTATTTTTATGCTTACATAATTATGGGAAAAGATAAAACAAGAAAGAAACAACCAGCTAGGGCAAAACGACCGAAAAAAATTAATCAAGTGCCGGGTGCGTTGGTGTATGTTGGTAATAAAGAAACCGAAATCACTTCCATAGAGATTTTTAATTACGATCATGATTATGCAGATAAGATTGCTTCGAACAATGTAGAAGATGCCTTCAACTTTAATAATCAAAAAAGTGTTACCTGGATAAATGTCAATGGTTTGAGCAATACCAATGAAATAGAAAAGCTAGGAAAACACTACAATTTACATCCGCTTATTCTTGAAGATATAGTAACTACGGATCAGCGTCCGAAGATCGATGAATATGAAGACTACCTATATGTTGTGTTCAAAATGCTCCACTATAATGATGAAAAAGAGTTAGTTATAGAACATATTAGCCTAGTCCTTGGTGTTAACTTTGTATTGACATTTCAAGAAGCGGATGGCGATGTTTTCGACCCTTTAAGAGATCGCATTCTCACAGGAAAGGGCAGGGTTAGATCCAATGAGGCCGACTATTTAATGTATGCAATTATGGATGCTGTTATCGATAATTACTTCGGGATAGTGGACACCGTAGGTGATAAAATCGAGGCCTTTGAGGATAGATTGTTCTTGAATGGGCAGAAAGAAGATCTAGCTGTGGATATTCAAGAATTAAAACATGAGATATTGCGAATACGCCGTGCTGTGAATCCTCTAAGAGAGGTGATAAGTAAAATTGAAAAAGTTGATTCGAAATTGCTTCAAGAAAAAACGTCAGATTATCTAAAGGATCTCTATGATCATATAATCCAAGTAAATGAAAATATTGAAATTTCTCGAGATATGACTTGGGGCCTCATGGGTCTATATATGACCACCATTAGCAATAAGATGAACGAAGTAATGAAAGTGCTTACTATCATTGCCACGATTTTCATACCCCTCACTTTTATAGCTGGTATTTATGGTATGAATTTCGATAACATGCCTGAGCTTCAAAGTAAGTATGGCTATTTTGTAGTATGGGGAGTCATGATCGGCGTACTTGTACTTATGATCATTTATTTCAGAAAAAAACGTTGGATATAATTTAAGCCTATGAGTACAATATCAAAATCAGTTTTCGAATTCTTCAAGAAACTAGAAAAAAATAACAATCGCGATTGGTTCAATGAGCGTAAAAAAGAATTCAAGACCATAGAGGCTGAAACCAAGCAAACGTATCAAGACCTCTCAGACTTATTGAGCATCCATGATGAGATTGATAAGTTTAAGATGTTCAGAGTATATAGGGATGTGCGATTTTCTAAGAATAAATTACCATATAAAACGCATTTTGGAGGCTCGTATCATAGAAAGAAACCAGAGTTGCGTGGAGGATATTATTTGCATATTCAACCAAATAATGAATCATTCATTGCAACAGGCTTTTGGCAACCCAACAAGGAGGATCTTTTAAGAATCAGAAAGGAATTTGAACAAGATGACTCTGAAATCCGGGATATCATTAATAACAAAAAGTTCAAGGAAATCTGGGGTGAATTTATCGGAGACGAAGTTAAAACAGCACCTAAGGGATTCAATAAAGAGCATAAAGCCATTGATCTCATCAAAAAGAAGCAGTTCATATTCACGAAAAAATTCTCTGACAATGACGTTGTTTCACCAAATTTCATTAATTCAGTGGATAAGGATTTCCAAGCTATACGTCCTTATTTCGATTATATGAGTGATATACTTACCACTGATTTAAACGGGGTATCACTTCTTAAATAAGGTCATACAGCTTCTAGAACTTCTGGACGCTCAAATAGTTGAATATTACTTAGCAAACGTTCCTTGACAATATTCATCAAACGTTTATTCAAAGAAGAAGAATTGGTGGTATATAATTCATATTCTTCAAGAGTGAATAAGCCAATGATCATGCCCTTTACAGAGTTCCTGAATTTCATATCCTTATGCACGGCATTCTCTATATAATCCAATCTCTTTTCAAGAGAAAGATCATAAAAAACATTTTTGTGCTTAGTAATGTAATTCCTAAATACTAATACTATTAAGTCGTGTTGTTGAAGAACTATAGGACGCAAAGTGATATTTTGGAATCGTTCGTCAAAGCTCATGTCATCTGTTATTCTTGCCGAAGTTATAATGGGGCGGCAATTCTTTAGGTCAAAGTCTCGATTGTTCATGATATGGTTTTAAATGGTTATCACTAAAATAGAAAGAATCCATTCTCACAAAATTAAATGGTCTCATAATTGTTAACGACCTTATGAACAATTAAATGAATCATAATACTGCTTAAAGTCAGATCATAATTACGGTAAATCCGTAAAAAATATGTGTAAAACCATCAGCTAAAAGTTTAAATAAATAACGAACTTTGTAGTATACCCTCTATAAGTTTGCAGTTAAGAGGATTATTAATTCTTATTACAGAACAGCATCCCTCTATTGAATTTCACAACGGTTTAATTAGGATGCTGTTCGCTATTTTTAATCGATTCTATAATTTTGATCTTATTTTTACAGTTCAATAATCAATCAGAATGGCCGAATCTATTTAAAAAGGTTCGTTTGCAGAATTTATTGTTACCTATTCACTTTTTTTTCCGAACATGCGCCATTGTATTGAATGATGTTTATGATGGCATTGTCGGACATTTAGGAGTCTCGATAGCTTTTGGGTTTGTTGTTTTAGAAGTGATATATGTTATTGGTGAAATCTCGGGTGCTCATTTAAATCCTGCTGTTTCCTGAAGTCATGACATTGGGAGAGGCCTTGCCTTAAGGAAGTCTTTGGCAAATCTTTGTAGTGGAATTCATTTTAACTTTTACCTTAATGTTTTGATCATTAATGTAGCAACAAGTTCTAAAGAACAAGGTGTATCGGCTGGATTGGCCATTGAACTAACAGTACTTATATACGCCCTAGTCGGAGGGCTAATTTCAGGGGCATCCATGAATCCAGTAAGGTCAATTGGCACAGCCTAAGTATCATTTGAAATTTATCATCTATGTATTTATATGGTTTCTCCGGTGTTAGGCCCAGTGAATAGGGTGCTTGTTAGGGAATTTATAAAGTAATTTCAAGAATTAATAAAGACCTTTCTATATAAACTGCATAATGAGCTGATTTTCATTTTTTTAAAAAAATATTTCTGGCATAGATAATGATTAATATTCAAAAACGTATCTTTGTAAGATATAAATCAATTAATCTATTTAAAGTATTTAATGGCTAAATCGCAACAGACTTATAGTAAAAGTGAAAAAGAAAAGAAACGCTTAAAAAAGAGAGAGGACAAGCAAAAGAAAAAAGATGCCCGAAGACTTGAGGCAAAAGAAAACCCTCAAGGTATTCAGTTCGCATATGTGGATTATAACGGAAATCTTACAGACACGCCTCCTGATCCTTCCCTAAAGCCAGAATTTGAAGTTGAAAGCATTGAAGTAAGCATTCCAAAAATGGCGGAAGGTGAAAGAGAAGCATTCAATCCTGTAAGAACAGGCAAAGTATCCTTTTTTGATACATCAAAAGGATTTGGTTTTATTGTAGATTCTGAGAATCAAGAAAAATATTTCACACATGTTAGTGGTATTATTGACGAAATTGCGGAAAATGATACTGTCACTTTTGAACTGGAAAAAGGTCAAAGGGGCATGAACGCGGTAAAAGTAACATTGGTTAAATAAAAAGACATTCAACATATATTTAAAACCATCCCATCGGGATGGTTTTTTTATATAAGACCGTAAAACATCATTTATAAGCTACCTTTGCTATCTTAAATTAATAATACATGCGATCATTTTTAGACTTAGGTATCAATAAGTCATATATACAAGCTCTTAAGGAATTAAACATTATTGATCCCACTGAAATTCAGGAGAAAACCATTCCAATTCTATTAGGTCAATCAACTGATTTCGTAGGACTTGCGCAAACAGGCACTGGAAAAACCGCTGCATATGGCTTACCTGTTTTACATCACGTAGATCCTGCCAAGAATCAAATACAAGCATTAATACTCGCTCCAACGAGAGAATTAGTGCAGCAAATAAAGAAACAACTATTCAAATTCACCAAATTCTCTGAATCCAAGATTTTTGTAGAAGGAGTTTATGGAGGAGAAAAAATTGATAGACAGATAAAGGCTTTAAAAAGAACCACTCATATTGTGGTTGCCACACCTGGTAGATTGATTGACTTGATCGAGAAAAATGCCGTAGACATAAAACATATAAACACCTTGGTTCTGGACGAAGCTGATGAAATGTTAAGTATGGGATTTAAACAAGAACTCAATCAAATACTAAAAACTACCACAGGGAATAGGCAAACCTGGCTATTTTCAGCTACAATGCCTGAAGGGATCGAGCATATTGTTAAATCGTATATGGCAGATAATGCGATCAAGATCGAGGTCAATAAGAATTCATTGGTAAATGCAAATATTTCACATCAGTACATTATTACAGGATTAGTTGATAAACCAATGACTCTTTTTAAACTTTTAAAGACAAAGGCCAATGAACGTGGAATCATTTTCTGCAGAACCAAGGCCGGAACTCAGAGTCTGGCAAAAACGCTTGCAAATGAAGGATTTTCAGTAGGTGCATTGGAAGGAGATATGCAACAAAAAGAACGTGATAAAGTGATGAGAGCCTTTAAAAAGGAAAATCTCCAGTTCCTTGTTTCTACAGATGTCGCAGCAAGAGGTATTGATGTCAATGACCTAGGCTTCGTCATTCATCATCAATTGCCAGAACATTTGGAATATTATACACATCGCAGCGGGCGTACGGCTAGAGCGGGTAAATCGGGTAATTCCATCGCTTTGGTCCTTTCAACGGAATTACAGCGCATCAAGGACATTGAAAAGGCACTAGGTATCCGCTTCAAGGAAATCATGCTATAATACTCATTCATGAAGGATTCATTAAAAAAAAATATAGATCAAGAGAAGCCTAAAGTAACTATGCTTAAGGCATTCAGGACCATTATATGGCCTAGACGAAATTTGGTTTTCATAGGATTGATTTTAATTGTATTGAGTAGACTAGCCAGTTTAGTGCTGCCTTTGCAAAGCAAGGTGTTATTGGATGAAGTGATACCAAACAAAGATTTTGACCTACTATATAGCTTATTGCTATTTGTTGCGATAGCCATATTTGTTCAAGCGGTAACTTCATTCTTATTAACACGAATTTTAAGTGTACAAGCTCAGTTCTTAATCTCGGAATTGCGTGCTCAAGTACAGAAAAAAGTATTGTCTTTGCCAATTAGTTTTTTCGATAACACAAAATCAGGAGCCCTAGTGTCGCGTATTATGTCAGATGTAGAAGGTGTAAGAAATCTTATCGGAACTGGCCTGGTGCAAATGGTTGGAGGAACAATTACTGCAGTAATTTCGTTGATTATCCTAATAGGAATCAGTCCATCAATGACATTATTTGTGTTAGTGCCAGTGGCCATTTTTGGAGTCATTGCCTTAAAGGCCTTTGGATACATTCGTCCAATTTTCAGAAAACGAGGTGTTATAAACGCCGAAGTTACAGGAAGGCTAACGGAAACATTAGCGGGTGTTAGGGTCATTAAGGCCTTCAATGCCGAAAACCAAGAGAATAAAACGTTTGAAAAAGGTGTAGATAGGCTCTTTCAAAATGTGAAAAAAAGTTTGACGGCAACAGCTTTTATGACAAGCTCTTCCACCTTCTTATTGGGAATTGCCTCCACGGGCATTATGGGCATAGGTGGTTATAAAATCATGTCTGGCGAGCTAACAATTGGAGATTTTTTGTCCTTCACGCTACTTTTGGGACTAATGATTGCACCAATCGTACA
>RCNB010000366.1_pt1 | contig 30938 bp, 26 predicted proteins | sample 2041321 | NCBI WGS metagenome assembly RCNB01 (sample SAMN09708232, study PRJNA481090) | Marine sediment metagenome, whole genome shotgun sequencing project. | reverse complement strand
GCTTGTACGTGGGAGAACAAAAATAGCGATTTCCGCCTTGCCACAGTGGAAGGATAGAAAACGGGCCGGGTTTACCCTCATTGAAATGGCCATAGTCCTGGTCATTGTGGGAATTATCGTTTCCGTTGTCGCTTCCGTACTGCCTTCTCTTATTCAATCCGCCAAGGCAAAAAAAGCCCAGTCAATCTTGAAAAAGGCGGATAATGCCTTGCAAGGCTATAGTATCGTCAACCATCGGTTACCCTATGCCGATAGCGGCACTGATGGAAATGAGGACACCGGTGTATATGAAGGGAATCTCCCCTTTCGCACACTGGGGCTTTCTAGTGGGACGGATGCCTGGGAAAATGCCCTCAAGTATGCCGTCTATGAGGATTTAACCACAACAACCGGCAGCACTTTTTGTACGACTCTAAATGGTATTACCTCTTACAACGACACCTCTAAGGTACACACAACGGATGAGGATACCGGAGAGATAACGAACCAGGCCTACGTCGTTGTTAGCGGTGGGGCCAAGGATCTGGACGGCGATAGTGCTGACGGCTTCTTCGATGGGTTTAATGAAGGAAGTGACGTACAGTTTGACGATACGAACAAGATTGAGTTTCACGGAGATCCTGCCTCCAGCCGCTATGACGATTTAATGAGGGCCTTTTCTCTGACTGAGCTTGTTCAGACAAACTGCACCAGCCATACCACCGGAGATGATGACACGACCTCGGAAACCTGTAACAACGGCACGGACGACGACGGCGACGGGTACGTAGACTGTGATGATCAGGACTGTTACGGTGTTGATCCGTGCGGCGCAGGCGGGGAGAATGTCGTAATCACAACTTCGAGCCTGTCTTCAGGAGTTGTAAACAGCAGCTATTCCGCCACAATCCAGGCTACGGGCGGCATAACCCCTTATGAATGGACGCTGGATGACGATGGTGGATTTACGGACTTCTTTTTCCACACCTATACCGGGCAACTGTCTGGAACGCTTAGTCAGTGTCCTGGCATTTATACCATTGATGTTAGTGTAGAAGACTCCACCCTCGTGGCAGACGACGGGCCAAAGACGGATACAGCATCACTTAGCCTCGAAGTAACAACCAACTTGCTGGTGTCACGAACTAGCGGTTCTGGCACGAACATCACCTGGAGCAGTCCCACACAGCAGGAGACATTCCAGGCCACTGGCGGGCATCTTGGAGACATTGACTGGACACTCAGCACGGATGGTGCTACCGGCTTTACGGCTTCTTCCAGTGGGAGTGACACCTGCACAATCGAGAAAAACGGCTCAAGCACCGCTGGCACGTACACTTTTACGCTGACAGGTACAGATTCTAGTTGTTCCAGCAATACTGCTCAGATCATACTCAGCGTCACGGTCACATCCGGTGGCAGCGATGCCCCCTATACTGTGGAGATGGAAGGGGAGTGGCGGTTTGATGAATGTAGTACCTGGGATGGGACCAGCTACGATGTGATTGATTCCCTTGGAGATGCAAATCATTATGGCAAGGCCATAAACGGAGTAACAGGCACCCATTCCGGCAAGGTGTGTCGGGCTGCTTCCTTTGATGGCAGCAACGACATGATTGTGAGCGACATTCTCACCGGTAGTGACATAATGGTCTTTGATGATGAGGTTACCCTATCCTGCTGGTTCAAATCATCGGGCGGCGGCAAAGGCGCTCCAAGGTTGATAGAGTTCTCCAATGATACAGGAGGTTATAGTTACAGCACGGCACTTTGCTACGACACGGATGGTGACCTGCGTGCCTGGGTTACCGCTGAAAGCACGACAACACGTGGCGGTGAGATAGACTACGCAGGAAAATATACTGACAACAAGTGGCACCACGTGGTCTATACTTACAGTTCTACCAATGGAGGAAGGCTTTACGTTGACAACGAACTAAAACAGACAGCTGCTGACAATCCGACAAGCAATATTTGGGATGCCGAAACATTTTCGATTGGCGGTCTTTATGAGAACACTGACCATGTGTATGAAGGTTTTATAGACGATGTGATGGTCTACAGTCGCGAGTTGACTGCTGATAACGTCACTGATCTGTATGAACTCACTCGTTCCTGTTCAGACACCTGTTACGTTGACCCTGTGGCGAAATATCATATGGATGAAACAACCTGGAGCGGTGTGTCCATCGCCGACTCATCGGCAAACGGCTATCATGGAACCGCCCAGCATGATGCGGATACAACATCATTGGGTAAGCTCTGCCGAGGCGGCGCCTTCACGGACAGCGGCGATGACGATATCAATGACAGGGTAAAGATCCCTTACCAAGTGGCAAATGGCCTTGGGGACTTCACCGTAGCTGCATGGATAAAGACCGGCATGAGCGGCCAGCAGGCAGTCATATCGGGAGCCAACAATTCACAGAACAACGAGTTTCTGCTCTTTCTCCCCAATTCAACCACTATAAGGCCATATTTCAAGGGTGGGTCAAATAGTTATAGCACCGCTTCCCTGGCGGATTCCACGTGGCACCACATCGTATGGTTGAGAGACAATGATCAGGAAACTATCTACCTGGACGGCGAGCCTCTTGGGACAAACAGTACGTCAGGTTCTGCTGTCAGTATTTCTTCGAACGGCCTATGGTTGGGAAGTGAACAGGATTCCGTAGGGGGAGGCTGGGATTCGGGCCAGGAGTTTGTGGGCACGATGGACGAGGTATATGTATATGACCGAGCTTTGTCAGACAGTGAGATCACAGCTGTCAAGGAAGCGGAGAGAAGTTGCAATTGAGAAGCAAGGAGCCGGATACGCCTTTTTAACCCAGTAAGCCTTGATGAATGAAGATGGAAGAGATTAAGAATCACCCTGCCAGTTGACTCACCAGATCGTAGATGGGAAGGAAAAGTCCCCCAACGATAATAGCAAACATAGTCCCGGCAACTATCAGAACGGCTGGTTCAATGATTTTGCCAAGAGTTGCCACAATGACGGAGAGCCTGTTTCTATAATCTTCGGCAATATGACCGAGCTGTTCAGGAAGTGTACCACTCTGTTCGCCCACATGGATCATCCTAACGACAAAGGCAGGAAAGACAACCGCTCTTCTGAAAGACTCTCCAATCCCATCACCCCTGCTTAGGCCTGCACTTACTTCATCCAGTTTCTCTCGATAGACCTCATTTTTGATCGATTCTTTGAGGACATCCATGGTGTGCAGAATGTCTATGCCGACATTTAGGAGAAGACTAAAATATTCAGTGATAAAGGCCATAACCGATGCAGAAACAATAGTACGAGAAATGGGTAGCTTTAGCAGGAACACATCAAGGGCTTTTCTCACATTACGGCTTACCTTATACGCAAACACCATAAAAAAGCCTACTGCCAGAGCTAAAAAAACTATTTCAAAAAAGTACTCCTGAACAAATTTAGAAAGGTTTATCAGAAAAAGGGTCAACGGTGGAAGGGTAACATCCATCTCCCTAAAGAGGCTTACAATTTTCGGCACCACATAGTAAAACCAAAACAGGAGTCCAGCGCCCATGGAGAAAAAAACGAAACTCGGATACAGAAGGGCTTGCTTGGTGTCACTAACGATTTTCTGCATCCGTTTCAAGTGCTCCGAGGCATCCTTAAGGACACGATCGAGCTTGCCTGTCTCCTCCCCCAATCGAATCAGATATATAACCGTTCGTGGGAAGATGTATAGGTACTTTTCAGCAGCCTCGGAAAAAGTTGACCCGCTCTCGATTTGCAAAATCATGTCTTTGATGTCATTTTCAAGATCAGTCCTATCACTGGAACCGGCTGCTTCTCTAAGGGCCGTCGTCAGTGGCACACCCGAACGGAGCATAATGGACACATTGCTTAAGAACTCAGCCTGGAAGGACCTTGTAACCCTTTTCCTCGGCCTAGCAGACAAGAGCCGAAAAAACATTGATGTGGCCGCGTTAACTTTCTTTGCATAAAGGACGGTATTGTCTTGTCTTTCCAGGTAGGAAATGGCCGAAAGATCATCACTATATGCAAGCCTGGTAATGCCGGACACTACTCCGCCACCAGATTGTATCAGTTTATATCTGAAGTAATTCATGCCTCATTAAGGTGCCGGCCATAAAGCCCGCAGCAATAAATCCCCTTCCACTCAAAACCCTGGACCTTGGACCTCGGACCTTATGCCTTTCATACATACCTAATGTGCCCAAGTACCCTCACAGCCTCTTCGGTTGTTGTTATTCCCTCTTTTACCTTTGCAACAGTTGTAGCAAGTATGTCGACGAAGCCGTTTTCTCTTGCCTTGTCACTTATCACCCTTAGTTCTGCCTGACTGTCGATAAGCTGGGACAACTCCTTATCCACGGAAAGGCATTCATAAACCAGGGTCCTACCAAAGTATCCGGACTCGTTACACAACTCACATCCTTTGCCTTTGTACAACTCATTTATCGATTTGTCTTTTAGGTATTCCTTCTCCCATCCAGATGGAACATATGCTTCCTTGCAGTTTTTACATATCCGCCGTACCAGCCGCTGGCTCACAACTCCAATCAGAGAATCCGCGATCAGAAATGGCCTTACTCCCAGGTCTTTCAACCTCGGGATTGCCCCCAACGCATTGTTTGTATGCATGGTAGAAAGGACCAAATGCCCCGTTGTCGATGCTGTTACGGCAGTTGTAGCAGTTTCTTTGTCTCGAATCTCCCCGACCAGCATGATGTCAGGATCATGCCTGAGAAAATACCGAATGGCGCTAGCAAAGGTATATCCGGCCTTTTCGTTGACCTGAGTCTGGCGCAACAGGGGGACCCTATACTCTATTGGCTCTTCAACGGTGAGAACATTTTTTTCAAGGAGATTTAATCTCCTAATACCTGCATAAAGGGTCGTTGATTTCCCTGAACCCGTGGGTCCGGTCAGAAGGACGATGCCAAACGGCTCATTGAACAATGCCGCTACTTTGTCGATATCTTCCTTAAAAAAACCAAGCTGCTCCATACTCATAAGGGCGCTTTCCGTAGGCAACACCCTGAGGACCATGTTTTCTCCATGGGGAGAAATAATGGTTGATACTCTGTAATCATAACCATTGTTAAGGATCGTTGCAGTAAACCTGCCGTCTTGGGGCAATCTTTGTTCTGCAATATCCATTTCGGCCTTCATCTTGACCGTAGATATTATCCTCTTAAAGTCTGCAGGAAACGACAACACCGAACGGATTATACCATCCACTCGAAAGGCTACATTTGTCGATCTCTCTATGGGTCGGACATGGATATCTGTGGCCCGCATCTTGACAGCCAACTCAAGGATATATCTAACCAGATTATCCATACCCCTTGCCATTTCAGTGTCATGAGACAAAAGGTTCACTTCGTTTTGTATCAGTGTTTCAACGGGATTTTCGGAAAAATAGTAGAACTGATTAATAGCATTTAGTAGTTTGTTTTTCTCACAAAGGTAGAAACGCGGCTTCAGTCCACTGTATCTGGTAATCAACTGTCCTAGACTTGCATCTGACACATCCGACGAAGCGACCTTGAGAAATCCGTCTTCTGCGGCAATTGGAAGAAATGCTTGTGCTAGGCAAAGTTTTTTATTGAATAGCTTGAGAATATTTTCCTGTGGTATAATTTCCTCCACATCGATATATGGTATATTGTCCTGTTCACAAAGGGTGACGGCAATATCATATTCTGTTACAAAGGCAAGCCTTACAAGAACCTCGCCGATCTTTTCCTTTGTGATCGCTTTTTCCTGCAAGGCAAAATTAATATGCTCCTCTCCAATAATGCCTTTTTCTTTGAGCAATTCACCTATTGGTTTTCTTTTCACTTCATCATTCATAAGCACTATCTTTTGCGGCTTGACATAAAAGAAATATGGTCTTTTCATTTGGAAAACCCGTGACGGAAAGACCACTTTGATGCTGAAAACGATTTACCGCCGTCATAAGCCTTGGTCCAACCAGACCATCCAATGTGAAATCGTACAATTTGACTGTCGACAAAAGCTGTTCCAGTTTCCCGATCTCATCCCCCATATAGTTGAGATGAAACTTGGTTATCTTGACTTCCGGCTTCCAAAAAAGGAGATGTTTCCCACTTTCATCTCTCTTTGGCAACAGACGTAACACATTATAGTAATTTCTGATATCATTAGAGACCCTGTCAAGCTGCACCATTTGATAGCCAGTCTGCGCGTATATAAGATCAGATATATGTCCAAGCTGATCTTTCTCGACGGCCTCAAAGAAGGCCCGGGCAAAATCAGATAGGCCATAAGCCTGCAAGAAGCTTAAAATTGCTTCGGGAACAACCTCTCCTTCATTTGGTTTATCACAAGGACGTTCGGTGCTGTATCCCTCAGGTCCTCGATCAATGATCCCACTGTCGTCTATAAGTTCATCCTCACTATGTGCACCGGACACATTGCTGTAACTGTCCGACATAAGCCAAGGCAAGTTAAAGGGTTTTCCCGGGAACAAAATCCACCCTGTTGCATACAATACGAAAGTTGCAACCAGCCCACAGGCTAGCCGCCGTCCAAATAGTCCGGAGGTTTTATGGTGCAAGTCTTTTTGGGCTTCAGCTACTATCATACGGCTTATCTGCGTTGTGTCGTGTAAAAAGGCAATATAGAGGCATCTTTCCATCAACTTGTTGACCTGCCGGAAATTTCCCCCGGTAAGCTTGTAGACCTTCTTTATCGCACTTTTCTTGACACTGATCGTCCCTGCGTTTCCAGCCATATAGAGCTTAAACATAATATAGCCCCTAAGCTCTTCTTTATCTAGAGACACCACCTCTTCACTAACCATGACACGGCTTTTGAGTTGCCGAAGATTAGGTGAATTTAATTTGTCAACAAGTTCAGGTTGTCCAATGAGCAAGACTTGTACGAGCTTTTCTCGATCAGTCTCTAAGTTAGAGATGGTTCTTATAAGCTCAAGGCTTTCAAAGTTAAGGTTTTGGGCATCATCAATAATGATGGCAGAGTTTTTGCCTTGGCGATGCTGAGCCAGCAAAAAATCACTGAGAGCCTTCATCTGATCACTTAACACCAAGCTTTCTGGTTGAAGACCAAGATCCCGATTGATTTCTCTCAGCAGTTCAACTCCCTGACAAAAGGTATGAAAGACCAGAGACGTATTTACTCCCTCATCTTCCAGGATACTCAGGACTCTACGACTTATTGTTGTCTTTCCCAGTCCGACCTCGCCGGTTAAGACGAGAAATCCTTTTCGGGTAACGATCCCATGGACGATTTCCGTTACAATACGATCAATCCTGTTACAAAGATAGAAATTGTCCACATCCGGAACAACAGGGAAAGGGTTACACCTTAGTCCAAAATAGTCAAAACACTTTAATTCTTCATTTTTCTTCTGAAATCTCACAACCGCATCTCTCCAACATAGGTCACACCGTCATCACAGTGCATACCCGTAAATAAACCATTCTCACTGTCAGCTTTTCCGTCAACCCACTTGTCTGTTCTGATTAATGTCTTTTCCGATATTCCACGGAGTACTATCTTGTGTGAAAAACATAAGAGAAAGATTTCTTCCTCTGGATATCCCAACCGATTGACGTGGTAGATAAAGGGCTGTTTTGCATTAGATGGGGGGAGCGACATCCCCTTTTTTGACATTTTTCGCGTCAAACGCTCCATATATCCAACACGGTCTCTCTCGGAAAATTGAGGCCATATACCGCCATCACTCTTAAATTTCTGTGCAGACACCTCCCATTTCAACAGGAAATCCTTGTAAAATCTAACCTCAAGACAGTAGTTGATGAACTTGCTGCCAACCCACAACACAAAGACTCCAATTCCGATATAGATGGCAATCGACATAAGCCTGTCTGTTGTTCTTGCTGAAACAGGCATTAGTCACCTAGCTTTTGAAGGAGCCTTTCTACCATAGTACTCACTGGATATATATCCCTAAGCCCTACCAACCTTTCCTTTGCCTTGCCGAACCGCTTTTCTTTCATCTCCACTATAGCCATATTTATCCCAGCCTCAAGATCATCCGGATACTTGTCCAGCGCCTCAGTCAAAGGATTAAAAGCCTTATCAAAGTCTCCCTGATCCATATACCAGAAAGCCATTAGCTTAAGGACATAAACATCATGCTCCCCTTTTAACGCCGCCAATTTATCTATGAACACTCTTGCACGGCTCATTTCCTTTGCGGCTATAGCTGTTTCTATTTTTGAGACTAAGTGCATCACCTTGTTGGGTTTTCTTGCCTTGGCTACATTTTGAGATTTACTTTCCAAATCCCCATGTTTTTTGGGATCTGCTCCTTTTTCCGATAAATCCAGCACCTCGCCATCCGTCTGACAAACCTTATCCTTTGTGCCGTTTTGAGGTTTTGCTTTACTTTGGACCAATTGCTTTGCTCTCGTTTCCTCAATAGGACCAGAATAACCCTCCGGCAGTCTTTCAAATCCTGCTCCCACAGGATCATTTTCTTCTTTTACCATCTCATGTTGTTGCAACTTCTTGATAGAACGTCTTGAGAGCATCACATACCCTCTTTTCGATCTTGCCGGAAAGTGTTCTATACTCTCTTTCTTTGATACGACAATGTCTTCATCATTTCGAACAGAAAGTTCTCCAATGAACGCTTTCCCGTAGGAAACTAGGCCGACTGAGATAGCAATCAGCACAATTCCAACTAAAACTATACTGCCCACTGGAGAAAACAACTTTTTATGAAAGGAGTAGATATTCTTTCCCTTCTTTAATCCCATCGCTCTCTTGTTTCCTTCGTCCAGGGGATGTCTTAGTTTTTTTAGTGTCCTGTATATTGCGCTCATAATAAGCTGGTTACGAATTAAGTTGTTGAGAAATTTAGGTTCAAATAATTCTAACACTCAGAATAATAACAAGTTCACTCGTTACATCACAGACTGTATCACTTTTAAATAAGTATCCAAGCAGGGGAATAGATGACAGCAGGGGGATACCCTTCTCCTCCGTTCGTTGGTACTTATCAATTAAACCACCAAGGATTACCACATCTCCGCTGTTAAGACCGATCGTTGTGCTTATCTCCTTTATGCCGACCTCCGGCAAAGAGATGCTGTCTGACGCAGTGGATGTTACAGCCTCCGGCTGAATACTTGTCTGATCAACGTCACTCTTTATCGGATTGATGAGGAGAGTGATCTTCCCGCTCTCCTCAATAAAGGGGATTACCCCGAGAATGAGACCGTCAAAGACCGTTGAAACTTCAACTTCCGTAGATTCTTCGTTATTCGAATCACCTGAGGTAGTCGTTGTCGTAACACTCTTTTTGTAAGTATACGAAGTGCCCACGCTTATCATGGCAGGTTGGCCATGTTTGGCACGAATGGTGGGATTGGAAACAATCTTGGTATCTCCAAAGGTCTTCAAGGCATTCAGTGTCGCATCAATAGTAAGATACTTGTCAATTTGGCGCAGGACTAAACCACTGCCCAAGTCCCAGCCAACGCTGTCATACCTGGTTCCTGCGGACGATTTGTCCCTGACGACACTCCAATCAATCCCATAAGAATACTCATCAGAAAGGGTTACCTCTATGATCCTCGCCTCAATGAGTATTTGTCTTGAGAGCATGTCTCTCAGATAGTTTATCAACCTTGCAGCGGATTTAACAACCGCAGGCCGGTCTTTTATATAAAGACTGCCGGACAACCTGTTTACCGAGTATTTCCCTCCATTAGAAACTATCCGCTTTACCATATCCTCTACGGTGTCGTACGCATTTGCCTGCCTTGCGCCTTGACCTGAAAGCTTGAAGTTTCCTGAAAGACCTGAAGCGGTCTCAGTTTCGCCTGCCCCGAGAACATCGCCCCCCACATCAAAGGTTGTGTTTATATTCGTATCGAGGAAATTCAGCTTAAATATCCTTTCCTCGTAAGGTTTGACACGGATGACATTTTCATTAATCTCATAATACAAATCATATGTTTCAAGCATTTCGTCTAAAACAGTTGAGGCGGCAACATTTTCAAAGCTAAGAGTTATCTTATATTTTTCTTCCATCAATTCGGGGGCTAAAATGAGATTCATACCTACTGCCTTGGCAAGCGAATACAAGACAAGTTGCATGTCTTCACCAACCATGGAAAAAGAGACATTTTGATCATCAAGCGGATTGTATTTGGGCATAAGCGGTTTGAACTCAATCTCTTTAGCCGCTTTTTTCTCCAGACTCTCCATTAGATTCTTTTGGACTGCAACCAATTGATCCGACTCCCCCCGGATCTCTTTGGCAAGAGTTTCAATCTCATGCTTTTTTTGACTGCTCTTCAGAGATCGTTGAGCGGCACATCCTACCAAGGAGAAAAAAACAAGTACCAATCCTAAAACAACAAACTTTTTCATTCTCGAACCCTCTCTTCTTGAGTGCGCGGCAGTTTTGTGCCTTTACCAACAGGTAACCACACTTTGAAACCGTCCTTTTCGATCAAAACTCGACTCGATTCTATCTCTATAATCCGGGCGCCATCTTGAAGGGTTGAACCCTTTTGAAAAAAGGCCTTATCGATAACACAAAACCCCTTCGTGTCGGACGAAAAGGCAAAACTAACCGAATAATCCATCCCGGGCGGTAAAAGTCCCTCTTCGCCTTTTTTTCTATGTCTGTGCCTCTCCTCAGGCAGATAGCCGAACAAGGCAAGGTTTACATCAGAACTGTCTGATTCGGGTGGAATTGCAAGGCTTGCCAACCCGGCATTCAGTCTAGACATTTCCCCCATGGCATTTTGCCCTGGCACAGACAACACGCGAGATGATCTTAGCCGGGAGGGATGAAGTGCTGTATCAAAGTTACCCAAAGCATGAAAGGCATCCAAACCCACTGCCACAACAGAGAGTACCATAATGACAAAGACCAGGACACCATAGTGTTTTCTCTTCATAAAATCCTCTTGGTAAACCTGGACAAAAATTCAGACTGACGAATTGTTGTGTCAAATTTACTCTCCGTCAGCAAATATCCTTTACGTCTCAATTCCTTAGTAAATCTCTGATATCCCTTGTAAGCATCATCAAAAGAGGTCTGCGCCTTGCCGAAGATTTCTATGTTCACCTCATGATCAGTATAATCGACCTTAAAGACCTCAATAGACACACTCCTTGGCAAGGCCCCTGAAATGTCGTTAACAACACTCTTATAGGATGGGGCCTTGCGGCAGTAGTCTATTTCCTTTAAAAAGGAAAACGTATCCCTGTAAGAGATTTCTCGCACAGGCTCCTGGTAATGTAATGCGGAAATGCGTTGTTGCGTTGAAGCAAGCTTTTCGCCTAGTCGTTCAACCCCCTTTTCACACCAGAAGTATCCACCAACACACAGACAAATGGCCACGAAGAAAACGGCATTTAGCCATGGAAGAAAGCTTTGGCTATAATAGGAGATTTTTTCCAAAGGAGGCGAAAAGCTCCGGCAAGCCGATTGCCTGTGCAAGGCCTTAGGAAAAGAAACGGATAATGCCCGGCCATCAGTAAACACTTTTTCCTGTTCTACGTATTGTATTTCCTTTTTCGTATCCCCTGGCCATTGCGACTCAGGGATACTATCTATCCAGTTGAGCAGAAAAACCGTATCCACTCGAATCTTGTGTTCATCCTCGGCTGTGGTAATATCCGAGATAACTATATCCCAAAGACTGGATATCTGCTCCTCGCTTGTATCAAAGGCCATGGAACGATTTGCGTAGTAAACCTTCTTCTTTGTGCCTACAATTAGGTCTGCAAACTTTCCATGCTGGAAAACAACCGCCACAGGACTTTGTCGACCAACACTTTTTAGGAAACCGTGAAGAACTGAAAAGAGGGGGGAAATCAGAATGCTGTCATCATGTTCTTTGATCTGTTCGAAATAGTGATTCGAAATCCGAGCGGGTATTGCAGTAAAAAAGATCTCAGTAGTATTATTTCCTTTTTTTCCCTTCTGGTGTGTAAAAAGAGAAACCGGTTCGTCAAATTCACCCGATTCTTGTAGTTTTTTTCGGACCATCACCTCTGAATATTTAACAGGTGCCTCTACCGTCATCACTCGCGTGATGGATGTCTGTGTGTCAAAGATTAGCCACTTGTCTCCTTGCACATCATTAACACCACTGATTTGTTCTACCGTATTGCCGGAACAATGATAGGTGGTCTCATCAAGTTCAAGGATATATTGTCTTGAGTCTCTTGTCATTTCCCATCCCCAGTGTTCGTCCAGAAAGGGTAGGTTTTGGTCCAAGACAAGGCCGCACAAGGGTTTTTACCGCAGTCGCAGCAGCGCTGCGTCAAGGATGAAAACCCGCGGAGAACGCCGCATTGGGCCAAAGTATGCCATTTATGGATGGACACTAACTATAAACGTCCCTTCTAGCGTCAACAAGATATCTCCGTCTTCCATCTGTTCAGTGCTGGTAGGGGGAGAAACCTCGTTGCTTTGATCGCCCTCGTCGCCGGCATCATACTTTGTCTTTACGTAAACCATGCCCGGCTTGAAGTAATATGAGGGCGAATTCGCGGTCTGGCTCAGGATTTGTTCTGCCCCCTCAAAGGAAACGGCCTCTTCGATACTTACATCATAATAGCTCCACTGATTCCTTGCTAACCCCAGAGACCCGGCACGCTTGACAAAGTTATCTACGCGCTCAAGGATATGCTTTTTTCGGCCCTGTTCTTCCTTTCGACTTTCCAAGCCTGCCAGCTGATCGGTCAAGATCTTTAATGTGTCTCGATCCATAACGTAGGCATCGTAGGCAATCAGGAAAAAATGGGCCGTAACAATAAGAATGAGCGCCAAGCCTGCCGCAATAATCTTTTGTTTAAGCATAAGCTAACTCCTGCCGACTTTGGGTCAAGGTGTACGGTATGAGGCATAGGGATAAATTTCCGTCTCTGGACCTTGCGCCATGTGTCCTTGTGCTCTTATCAAAAGGCCAACTTCAATATGGCCGATGAAGTGCTCATTGGCTCGTTTTCTGCACTAAACCACTCACTTGTCGTACGCATAGAACTTCTATTTGGGATATAGAGAAAACTGCCGGACCTTCCATCAACCTGCCCATCGACCATTTTATCCCATGCCATTCCGAGTTCGTTGGGAATTCTGTCCAATCGAATAAAGTTCCCATGTTCGGAATGGTACCGGAAACTAACAGTTAAAGTTGATGGCCTTCCTTCAGAATCATTGTAATTTCTCCGCGTTGTGCTGTTCATTTCTCCGAGAGATGGTGTTTCCAAACCAACCCTGCGGAGCTGGTTGTTAACATTCGCCTCGCTTGGAGCTGAGCAGCGTCCGTCTCGATGACCGCTGTTGTCTGCGGTATTTGTATCTCCCAGCACCAACCCTGTCCGGTCATAGTAGTTGCTGTAGGCAACCTTCCAAGCACTCAGGAAGGTAGAATAGAGCTTTTTCTGCTCCGCCCCGCGAACCAAGTCCTTTCCCTTGACCACCGCGCCGATTATGATCCCGATAATGATCAACACAATGGCCATCTCGATCAACGTAAAGCCCTTTTGATTTCCGAAAAACGGTCCCATAATCGTGCTAAATGCTCGTTTCATTCTCCCTCCTTGACCATTGCACATGGTTCTGCAAATTTCGCATATTTTACGACTTTTAAAGCAATTACTGTGCCATGCATAAACGCCTGACTTGTCGGCTCTCCATTCTTGCGGACAAATGGGCGAAAGACACCTGGGTCTCCGGCTGGCTCGGGAACGCATCAGGATGCCTCTTTTTGCTAAACGAAGGCCTTTCTTCTGAATCTCATCTACGGAAACATCTTATACAAGCGCACCAAAGAGCTGAAGACCTGAGACATTTGAGCGAGGAAACCGGCAGAAACCCTATGGACTGGGCGCTCTACGGCGGTGAGGACTACGAACTCCTCTTTACGGCACCACCGGCACACCGAAAGGCCTTGGAAGCCATGGGCCGTCAAAACTCTGACACACCAATTCACCGCATCGGCAAGATTGTTGCAAAACCTGTCTTTTCCCTCGTAGGCACCGAGGGTGCAAGAGACATCGGGCCTCACGGCTATTCTCACTTCTCAAGATAGGTTTGCGCCGATAACCCAGAGCACGGGGACTTTTTTTCAACGTCTATATCTTTCTCCCTGTTTTGGTCTTTCACAGTAGCCGGATATTATGATTGTCGACAAGGTCTGAACGAATGTTGACAAATACTGTGCCGCCCTCACAGGACGGTACGGTGCGGCACAGTCCTTGCTTGCTCCTTACCGATATTGCTGAAAACAATGTTTCAGTCTTTTACGGTTGATGGAGCGAAAATCATGACTTCTTTGCTCCAGTTCTAAACGAATCGTGTATGTCACGGACCTCATCTTCGCAAGAGTCTAATACGGGCCAGGTGGTATTTACGGCATCCAAGAAAAGAAAGTGCTGATTATTATGAAAACTTTAGATGATGAGCTGACAACATCCTTACAGATTGCTCGAAGAGCAATTCCCAAAATGACACAACGTAAAGTGCCTCCGACTCCTGATAATTATCGCGTCTGGTACGAGTACTGTATTGGCTGTAATGAACAGTTGGCTGAAAAGATAAATAAGCTGATATCATCAGATAACGTTTTTACCCATGCACTCAATCAGGAAATTCACGAGAAGTACTTTGGAAAAGATCAAGAGAAGAAACTGGTAGAAGAGGTGCAAAGGCAGACCAGTAAGATACTCAAGACTATGCTTGACGATATTCTAAGCACCAATGATCTTGCTGCGGACTACGCTCACAAATTGAAGGATTATTCCAGTACTTTGGACGACGCCTCTCACCTGTCTCAGGTTCAAGACATCATTCAAGACATGATAAAAGATACTAATCAGATGGCGGAGACAACGGTTAGGATGAAAGAAAATTTCCAGAAAGCTACTACCGAAGCTGAAAACCTCAGGGAACAGCTCAATATCACGGCAAGGGAAGCTTTGATAGACGCCCTTACTGGTCTTAACAACCGCAAGGCATTTGACAAAAGGTTAAGAGAACTTCACGGGGCCTTTGAAGAGGATAAGACTCCTTTTTCAGTAATCATGTTGGATATAGACTTTTTCAAAAAGTTCAACGACAAATACGGCCACAAAATTGGTGATGATGTACTCAAATTTGTAGGATCACTCCTGTATGACACCCTCAAAGGCAGAGATTTCCCCGCACGCTATGGCGGTGAAGAATTTGTTATTCTTCTTCCGGCAACCGTTCTTGACAATGCATGTATTGTAGCCGAAGAGATACGAAGGCGTATGACCGAAAAAAGATTAAAGCACGTTAAGACCGGCGAGGGCTTAGGAAAGATCACAGCAAGCATTGGTGTTACAGAAATCGCTTTGAACGATACTATTGACGCTTTATTAGAGCGGGCCGACAAGGCCCTCTACCTGGCAAAGGATTCCGGCAGGAATAACGTCAAGTCTGAAAAAGATGTCAAACCCAAAGGAACCGATTGATACTTCGCACTTTCCGTATCGATCATCTACATTCTCAGCCTGCCGGCACAAACCAAGACCACATCAAAAGCATACCCGGATTCTGCCGATTCTATCGGCAGGAAAGTGTCAATCTTGCTGTCTGTAAAGCTTTCCATGATTTAACCTGCTGGTTCAGCCTTCTTGTCATCGGTTATTTTGCTTGACTCGGTTCCCATGCTCACCTAATAATGGGCGCAAACTCGGCTTTATCCGTTACTCCAACACCTGGGAGGTCAATCAATGGACTGTATCTTTTGCAAGATCATCAACGGCGAAATTCCATCGGAAAAGGTATATGAGGATGACAAGGTCTTTGCCTTTATGGACATTAATCCGTTAAATGACGGACACGTTCTGATCATTCCAAAGTCCCATGCAGGTACTATCCATGAAATAGGCGAAGACGATTTCCTGGCGGTTATGTCCGCCACATATAAGCTTGCCGCTGCAGTCCGAAAAGCACTAAATCCTGATGGTATTAATCTGCTTCAACTAAACGGCAAGGCCGCCAATCAAGTGGTACCACACCTTCACGTCCATATTGTACCCAGGTGGTCTGGAGACGGATTGACTGTTTCACAGTGGGAAATCGTTGCCGGCAACATGGAAAAGATCAAGAGTGTGGCAGAACAAATCAAAAACTCCCTGAAATAAGAAAGCTGAAATAAGAAAGAATGCTCTCAATCCTAGATAATATCGGCAACACGCCACTAGTGGAAATCAAACAGCTGAACCCCAACCCTAGGGTTACACTGCTTGCCAAGCTTGAATATATGAACCCCGGCGGTTCGGTGAAAGATCGAATCGCCAAGGCCATGATTCAGGCGGGAGAGACCTCAGGCGAGCTGACAAAAGACAAGATTGTCTTGGAGGCCACTAGCGGAAATACAGGTATTGGTCTTGCCATGGTATGTACGGCAAGAGGCTATAAGCTGCTCCTTACCATGTCTGAAGCGGTCAGCATGGAACGGCGGCAGATCCTGCAAGCCTTGGATGCTGAAATCCGGCTTACTCCCGGCCACTTCGGAACAGACGGGGCCATAGAAGAGGCATATCGACTTGCCAGGGAACACCCGGAAACATACTTCTTGACTGACCAGTTTAACAACGAGGCAAACTGGCAAGCCCACTTTAATACCACCGGGGTTGAGATCTGGGAACAAACCAACGGCAAGATTATAATGTTCATAGCAACCATGGGGACTACCGGCACGATCATGGGTGTCTCAAGACGCCTGAAGGAATACAACCCGGAGATTACCATTATCGGCGTCGAACCCTATCTCGGCCATAAGATCCAAGGCTTAAAGAACATGAAGGAATCGTATCGCCCTGAAATATATGAGAAAAGCCGTATCGACAAGAAAGTAAACGTCGATGACGAAGCCGCCTTTGACATGACACGTCGCCTTGCAAAAGAAGAAGGCCTCTTTGTTGGTATGAGTTCCGGAGCAGCAATGGCCATCGCCAGGGAACAGGTTAGACCCTTGAATGACGGCGTCGTGGTGGTGATCCTACCCGACGGCGGAGAGCGCTATTTAAGTACCACCCTTTTTGCCATTCGCCAAAAAACCAACCTAACATTCTACAACACCATCAGCCGCTCCAAACAACCACTTGTTCCCATCAAACCAGAGCGGGTGTCCATGTATACGTGCGGTCCTACCGTGTATGACCGTATGCATATTGGAGAAGCTAGGCGCTTCGTCCTGGCAGACCTTCTACACCGTTATCTTGAATACAGAAAATATACAGTCACTCATGTTATGGGTATTACCGACTTGGACGATAAGACAATCCAGGAATCTGAAAAGGCAGGCATGGAGATTAAACCCTTTACCGACCAGCACGTTGACGCCTTTTACGAAGATATGACAGCCCTTCGCATTAAGTCTGCCATCCGGTATCCCAGGGCAAGTGAACACATTGATGATATGGTAGCACTAACAACAAGGCTTCTGGAAAAGGGCTTCGCCTACGAGAAGCTTCAGTCTATATATTTTGATATTTCCAGATGCCAAGATTACGGGAAACTCTCCGGGATTAATCTGGACAAGATCAGGCTGGGCTCTACAGTCGATCTGGACGAATATGAAAAGGCCAATCCAAGGGATTTTGCACTCTTAAAACGGGCCAAACTCTCTGAACTCAAACGTGGAATCTACACTAAAACGGAATGGGGAAATGTCAGACCAAGCTGGCACATCGAATCAACTGCAATGGCTATGAAATACCTCGGGGAAACGTTTGACATCTACACAAGCAACATTGACTTTCTCTTTCCCCACCATGAAAACGAGACTGCTCTTGCCGGCGCACTTACAGGAAAACCGTTAGCCCATTGCTGGATACATACCGAACCGGTTCTCTTTGGCGGTAAAAAGGCCCAGGGAGGTCACGATGCACTGCATATCTCAGAGTTATTGGACCAGGGTTACCCCGGCAAGGTTATCAGGTACTGGCTGTTATCTCACAATTATCGCAAACCTCTGCACTTTTCGCATGAAGCCCTGAAACAAGCAAAAGGAGCTATTCACAGATTCGAGGAATGCATACAACAACTAAACAACCTTAAAGGGGAAAATCCATATAGTGAATTAAACCAGCTCCTCTATGACATAAAGACCGGCTTCACAAAAGCAATGGACGATGATCTGGATATCGCTTCCGCCATGGCAGCCCTTTTTAAAACTGTGAGAAAGATCAATCGCCTGATTACAAATAATGCATTGGACAAAAACGGGGCACGTAGAATCAGAAATCTTTTTCAACGGATTAACGACGTTGTAAGTATCTTCGATTTCGAGGAACATCCCTTGGATGTCACTGCCCAAAAGCTGGTCCACGAACGACAAGAGGCTAGACGTAACAAAGACTGGGCGCGAGCCGACGAGATCAGAGAGGAGCTAAGAAACATGGGAGTCAATATTAAAGATAAGGAAATAATTTAGTCCAATGTCTTCTAAATCCGAAATCATATCCCCGGTCTATTTCCCATTCACTCACATTCCAACCACGGTGGTGCAACTTCTTTCGTCTTGTTTTGACCGCATTACTGTCTACCAACCGGTAAGTTCCACGCCTCATGCGACGCTCCAACCTTGGATCGACAATGGCTTTTTGGATTTCCGCACTCCTTTCCTGGAGACTACTGACGAAACAGCCCTTATGGCAAAAGTCAAGGAATGGAAGGCATGGGCCCTATTGAACCCAAATACCGACTTCGCCTACTTAAAGGCAATGAAAGGCCACATTGCCCCCGTTGATCCTGTAACTCAAAGAACTGTTTCTCAAATAAAGGGGACTCTGGAAAAGACAGTAGAAGAATCCGGCAACCGTGATCTGGCCCTCCAACTCTTTCTACTTCTTGCGCAGGACTTTGATCAACAATCCATGGTGTTGCAAGAACAACTAGCGGAAATCGGAAAAGGGCAGCAGGCCTTGCAAGCTTCTTTCCTTATCGACAATCCCGAAGATGACAATAATTTGGTCAGTGAAATGTCCTTTGGGCAACCACAAGAAGACTTAGGGGCCTTTTCGACCGAGAAACGGATGACTGCCTGGAGCCATTTATTTCAAAAGAGCCCTGCTGAACCCGTCATTTTCCTAACAAATTCCCCCTCTTCGCATGCCTTTCTCCTCGATAAAATCGAAGAAAGCGTCGAGATATTCGATCTTACACTCCCCTATCCCCAAGACCCGTCACCAGCCACAACCCCACAAAAAGACTATCTTAACAAACTACTCTATGAACTGCTTACAAATCCATGGAATGATGATCTAAAAAAAAGGGCCGAAAAGGCCTCCGATGACATGAAAGCCATGGTCTCTTCCGGCAAGAGGGCAAAGGACCGGCCAGAAGAAACTGCATCCTTTAGGTGGTCTCTCTTACCAAACATAGAACCTTGTGCAAGACTTAATCGATGCTGTGGTCTCACTGCGCACAGCAGCAAGAAGGGACCTGTTATGAACACACTGGTTGGTCTTTTTCAAAACACAAGGAGCTAACTGATGGGCCATGTCACATATCACAGAAGAACATCACGATTTATTGCTTGACGGTTTCTGGTAATTAGTGTATTGGACACATCTCATAAGAAAAGGAAAAGATACCACAAAGATCTTTTTCATATTTGAAAAAAATAGCAGGAAGGAGGAATTAGCTCATGTTCACGCCAACAGTAGACAAAAACAAGTGCACGGGATGCGGAGAGTGCGTCGAGGTTTGCCCTGTCGAGGTTTTTGAACTTCAGGACGAAAAATCCGAACCCGTAAACGCGGAAGAATGTCTTGGATGTGAAAGCTGTGTTGAGGTTTGTGAGGCAGAGGCCATTACTGTAGAAGAAACATAATATAACCCAAGTATCAGGTTTTTTGTGCAACCGCACCTCATAAGCACCCCTCCCGTCCCAAGAGACGGGAGGGTGTTCGTTTTTTGGGATTACCTGTCCAAGGGAAACAGGATGTTTTTTTAAAACATCATCGTACAGTCTGTCCTGCCAAGTTATTTCATATAGCCTAGCCCCTCTGCCTTGAACAATTCTGGTAATACTTTGCAGGAGGCATAACTACTCAGGTGGGTAGGCTGAAGGTTGTTAGGAAAAACTGAAATACGGCTCATTTTGAAGCCATGTTTGGTACGAAAATATGCTCATTCTCCACCAAAGTGCGTCAATCATGCTTTTTTTATTCCTTCAGCCTTTAGTCTAAACAGCTTCAGTCTGACTACGTGAGTAGTCACCAGGAGGCACATAATGAGCCATAAACCGATTGCTCGTTGCGAAGCAAATGGAGTTGACGCCCACGAGTATCCCTTTTATGTTAAACCTGCTCATGGTATGGAACCAGCCTACATCTTTCTAGAAGACCATGTGTATAACTTCAACAACGAAGAAAAAAATGAGATAGGATGTTATCTTATTCATATTCAATGTGAAAAGGATTTAGAAAACCTCGGATACGAAAGAGATAACGAGGGGGTCTTTGTTGTGTCACAACTTGAAAAACCCTGGTTACATAGATAATGGATAAAGGTTACACGGAGGGAAATCATGATTGAGAAAATAGGTGTTGTGGGAGCAGGCCAAATGGGTGCAGGAATTGCCCAGGTGGCAGCAATGAACGGATTTTCTGTTATCCTGAATGATATAGAAGACTCTTTTCTTGACAACGGAATGAAGCGTATTCAAAAAAGCCTTTCCAGCCTTTTGAAAAAGGATCGCATAACGGAAGATCAAAGAAATAAAACGTTGGAACAAATAGAAACCACACTTAAGATCAAGGCCTTTGAGCAGGTTGATTTTGTTGTGGAAGCGGTAATTGAAAAAGAATCCTTGAAACTCGATATTTTTAAACAATTAGACGAGACTTGCAAACCAGAGGCAATCTTATCGACAAATACGTCCTCTATTCCGATCACACGCATTGCCTCCGCCACAAAGCGAGCCCATCAAGTAATCGGTATGCATTTCATGAACCCGGTGCCTGTCATGAAATTGGTTGAAATTATCCGAGGGCTTGCCACATCAGATGAAACCTTTAGCGCCACACGGGACCTGGCATTAAAGCTAAAGAAGACCCCGGTGGCAGCCAATGATTCCCCTGGGTTCATATCCAACCGTGTCTTGCTGCCCATGATCAATGAAGCCATATTTGCCTTGTACGAAGACGTGGGAACAACAGAAGCCATTGACTCCGTCATGAAGCTTGGGATGAACCATCCCATGGGACCATTGGCTTTGGCGGATTTGATAGGGCTTGACACGTGCTTATCAATCATGGAAGTCCTTCACAACGGTTTTGGAGATCCAAAATACCGACCATGCCCTCTGCTCAGAAAATACGTAGAGGCCGGATATCTGGGACGAAAGACCGGAAAAGGGTTTTATACTTACTAGGATGCCATCTTTGATAAATTGGCCTGAAATGGCCCTTGTTCAGCAAAAACTTCACGGACTAAAGGTAGGCGATGTCCGCGCTGCGACGCACGAGGCCCTCCATAACTTAAAGCTTGAGACATCTACAACACATGGAGAGTCTGTTGCCGTTGCCGTAGGAAGCAGGGGCATCAGCCAGCTCTCGCTCATCGTCCGCGAATGCCTGGATTTTCTCAAAAAACACGGTTTAAAGCCTTTCATCGTTCCTGCCATGGGAAGCCACGGAGGAAACACGACAGAAGGAGAAACATCGGTATTGGCCAGCCTCGGCATAGATGAATCTTCTATGAAAGTACCTATTAAAGCTACGACTGATGTGGTTAAAGTAGGTGAACTAGAACCGGGCATACCCATTCTCATGGACAGTTATGCCGCACGGGCTGACCACATTGTGGTAATCAACCGCGTTAAACCCCATACAAAATTCCATGGTATTACGGAAAGCGGTCTTACTAAGATGCTTACCCTTGGCCTTAGCAAAGGAAAAGGGGCCGGCATCTACCATCGCGCTGCCATTAAGCACACATTCTCCATTTTGCATTCTGCGGCCCGATATCTCTTGAAGAGATATTCCGTGCTCTTCGGACTTGCCATTGTTGAGGATGGCTATAAGGATACAGCCAGAATCTGCGCTGTAGAACCTAAAGATTGGATCCAAACAGAACACAGCTTGCTGGAAGAGGCCCGTAGGATGATGCCCCGCATTCCATTTGATCCCATTGACATATTGATCATTGATGAAATAGGCAAGGACATCAGTGGTATAGGGATGGATTCCAATATCACCGGAAGACATAGGGATATTGTAGGAGACTTTTTCGAGGCCCCCCATGCAAAACGGATCTTTGTGAGAGGTTTGAGTTCAAAGACCAACGGTAACGGCAACGGGATAGGATTGGCAGATGTGACCACACAACGCCTAGTGGAAAACCTTGATCTTAAGAAAACCTACACCAACGCCATTACCGCCATTTCCCCGGAAAAGGCAGCCATTCCTATTCATTTTCAGACAGACCGAGAGTGTCTCGAGGCTTGCTTTGACACAATCGGCATGATAGATCCCGAACAGGCTCGGATTGTCCATATCAAAAACACCCTAAGCCTTGGCAGCATGTCGGTATCACGCCCCCTTGGAGCTGAAGTTGTCTTCAATCCGAACGTCAGCCTATCCGGTTCATGGGAAACGATGACCTTTGATGAACAAGGCAATCTTGACGGACTCGTCGCATGACAAATCAGTTGCTACACCATCATATATTTGAAACAATTTTCGGATTTGCCGCAATTGTGTTTAAGGAAGATAACTCATCTGTCAAGAGAATCTTTCTGCCATTAAACAGCAAGGCCGCATCAGAAAAGCTGCTAAAGGAAACTCACTCTTCCTCTCCTGGTCATACACCGAAAATAATCAAACTCTCAAGCAATATCCAAGCCTACTTCAATGGAACACCTATCAGTCTGTCCATGGAATCTATCGACCTAAGCAAGCTTTCCGATCTTGGACAACTGGTACTTAAAACAGTGGCTACTGTCAAATACGGGACAACACAAACCTATGGGCAAATCTCAGAACAGATTGGTCGGCCAAAGGCGTATCGCTTTGTGGGAACAACACTTGCTAAAAACCCATTCCCTCTAGCAATTCCATGTCACCGCATAGTGCGCGCAGATGGATCGCCAGGCGGTTTTGCCGGAGGGACAACACTGAAAGAACATATGCTTGAGATGGAAAAACAACATTGCGAATTGAGGTCAGGAGAATGTCATGAAACAATTAAATAAAAAGGTGGGATTTATCGGTGCAGGAAACATGGCAGAAGCCATGATCAATGGTATTATAAAATCGGCCCTCTGTAAGCCGGATCAAATATGGGCCAGTGATGTTCGAAGTGCAAGACTCTCGCAGTTAGAAGCTAGATACGGTATCAATACATCTGAGAAAAACACCAAAGTCTTTGACAGCGCAGATATTCTTGTCCTGGCAGTAAAGCCACAACATATGGACGAAGTCTTGGATGGGCTCTCCAAAACCCTCCCCCAAACTATAAAAGAGGTTAAACTTGTCATCTCCATTGCCGCCGGTTTCCCAATAACAAGGATTGAAAAGCGCCTGTATCCCACACTTGATCAAAATGCAAAGGGACTCCTTCCGATAGTGCGTGTTATGCCCAACACCCCGGCCTTGGTCCTGGCCGGCATGGCCGGAATGAGCGGCAACAGCTATGCCAAAGAATCTGACCTTCAAGATGCTGGGGCTATTCTTGCGGCTATCGGAAAGGTGATTCAATTTGAGGAAAAGGATCTTGATGCAGTAACCGCCATTAGCGGCTCTGGCCCGGCTTACATATTCTATATTGTAGAGTCTTTGATTGAGGCAGGTATCAAGCTTGGGCTCAGGCCCTCACATGCACTCACCTTGACATTGGAAACCATAAAAGGCTCGGCAAGGCTGCTGGAAGAAACACAAGAAGCCCCAGCTTCGCTCCGAGAAAAGGTAACATCGAGGGGTGGAACCACGGAAGCAGCACTCAACGTACTAGAGCGCCATAAGGTGAAAGAGCACCTAAAAGAAGCCATACATGCCGCAGCCAAAAGGTCTGAAGAGCTGAGCAAATCAGGTTAGTGCCAATCAACGAATAGCTTATCAATTAATTGGCACTTGCATAAGTTTCCAACTCAGAAATGAGCAATTTTTTCTCTGAGCAAGGCCGCACAAGGGTTTATGCCGAGACGTACTTTTCGTAAGTCGCAGGCAAAAACCCGCGGAGAACGCCGCTCAGAGGAAAAAGGGCCATTTATGGATGGAAACTAGGTTAGGAACTTAAACTTGGACCACGCAGTAGAGACCCCCGCAGATCCAAAACCAGTAAGAACATTAGTGCCATCTTTGAGCTTGCCATCTTTCATGGCCAACGCCATTGCCAACGGTACGGAGGCGGAAACCGTGTTTCCGAATCGTTCGTGTGTATTGTAACCCTTCGTCTCGCCCAGCTTGCACGATTGGATGACCTTATCGCTCATGGCATCACTAGCGGCATGACTGAAAATGATCTCATGGCGAAATTGATTCAGCGTTGCATCTTCTCGGTAATGTTTGCATAGCCTGGAAAAGACAAATCGAAAGAGCTTCTCCCCGTAGGAAAAGAAAGTGAGTGGCTGAATCTCATCCCCCTTTCTAAGCTCACCATCGCTATATTCGCTGAAATGAGGTAAGGGTATTTTGCACAGATTGTGCCGATCTCCCCACGTCTTGAAAGAAGTATAGTACTCGTCATCTTTCTCCGAATCACTGACGATGGTGGCGGTTGCAGCCTCTCCTATGGTAAATGTGGGGAAATTAAAATCTATATCCTTGAGGGATTTGAACTCAAAATTGGCATATTCTCGAAAGTTAAATTCACAGTTTAGGATCATTATGTTCTTGTACGCACCACTTTTTATGAATGAATGGGCCACATGAATAGCCCTCAGCCAACTCGCACAAGCATCTAAGATATCAAAACATGTAGCCGCTTTGAGCTTTAGGATCTTCTGAAACACGTTGGCAGTGGCAGGTTCAATATATCCCCTCCCAACTCCTACATAAATCAATAGATCTATATCATTGGGAGACATCCCGGATGATTTTAAGGCCTTTTTGCCGGCCTCAATACCAAATTGGATAGCCCGTTCGTTTTTCGCCCGGTGATATCTTACTGAAGTAACCGACTTTTTGAATAGTTCATCCAACCTTAATGCCAGCAAATCTAGCGCCTTCTCTGTTAAATAGCGCTTGCTTCTGGATACGATTTCCTGAATGATCTCCGTATTTGTTACAAGCTTACTCGGGATAGCATATTCAACCGCACAGTATCTCATGGCACAATTCCTTCATTTCAAGAGTTGCATGCTCATATCAACGGCCCTGGCAGAATGGGTCAAGGCACCTATGGAAATAATATCGACCCCGGTAGCAGCAAGCTGCGCAACTGATTCCAGGGTGACACCTCCTGACACCTCTACCAATACCCGATGGTCGATAAGTGTAACAGCTTTGTTTATCCCAGCCAGATTCATGTTGTCAAGCATAATAATGTCAACACTATTTTTTAGGGCTTCTTTAACCTCCTCAAGATTGGTCACCTCGACTTCTATGCAAAGAAGATGCCCTTTTGTCTTTCTGACACGCTTTACTGCTTCACTGATACTGCCACAAGCCGTGATATGATTGTCTTTAATCAGTATCCCGTCGTAGAGTCCAAAGCGATGGTTGTCAGCTCCCCCTACTTTTACAGCGTATTTTTCAAGCCTGCGCCATCCCGGGGTAGTCTTTCTCGTATCGGTCACTCGGACAGAAAACCCTTTGGTCTTTTCCACAAACTGGCGCGTATATGTAGCAATACCGGAAAGCCGTTGGAAAAAGTTAAGGGCCGTTCGCTCGCCTGTAAGAAAGACGCGTAGTTTACCCAAGGCTTCAAGGACTATGTCCCCTTTTTTCACCATATCACCGTCTTTAAAAGGTGTTACAAAGCTTGTGGCAGGATCAAGGGTAGTGAAGACCTCTTGTGCCAACTCGAGCCCAGCCAAGACAAGCGGCTCTTTGGCAACAATCACCGCTCTTGCCTCAAGATCCGGCTCGACCAGCCCCTCGGTGGTCACATCCCCCGGTCCGATATCTTCCTCAAGTGCAAGGCGGATGAGCCTTTCATTCACAAATCTACCCACTAACCAGCCCCCAATCCCTTTACCACCGCCAAGTGCTTTTCCAACTTGTTCTTCTTTTCGACAAACTTTTCCTTTTTTGCCCGAACTCCGTCAACAACCTCCGGCGGCGCCTTAGCCAAGAAGGCCTCATTACCTAATTTCTTGCTGATACCCTTTAGCTCCTTGTCAATCTTGGCAATCTCTTTGTTCAAGCGTTCCTGCTCGGCCGTAAAATCTATGATATCCTTTAAGGAAACAAATATTGTATTATCCCCGTAGACAGACGTTGCTGACGAGGCTGGCCGCGAGCCTGGGGGCGCTATTTCTAGATCATCTAGTTTAGCCAGGCTCATAATCATTTCCCTATGTTCACCGAGGGTCTCACGAACCCCTTCGTCCGGGCATTGGACCACGACCCCTACAAATAGGGCAGGCGGAACATTCATCTCTCCCCTAACATTACGTATGCCACTAATGATCCCCATGATAAGATCCATGGTATCTTCGGCCTCGGGATCACGGTAGTCTGGACTGGTTACAGGGAATTGGGCCTTCATTATCGAGCCTTCTACACCAGGAAGCTTATCCCAAATCTCCTCAGTCACAAAGGGGATAAAGGGGTGAAGCAAACGTAACGTTTGGTTAAGTGTCGACCAAAGCGTAAACAACGCTGCCTCGTGGGGTGAAATCCCGGAAGCTTGCCCAGATCCGCTCTCCCTCTTTCCGGAAGGCTTCTCATCATAGAGTACAGGTTTGACGATCTCCAGATACCAATCACAGAACTCATGCCAGACAAATTGGTATAATGCGCCTGCAGCTTCGTTAAACTTGTATTCATCAAGAGCCCGTAACACAGTCTCGGCTACATTGTTAAGTCGGGAAAAGATCCATCTGTCTGCCACTGAAAGGTCTTGACTGTAATTGCTGAACGAACCGGCACAACGAAAATCCTCCAGATGCATCAGAGAAAAGCGAGAGGCATTCCAAAGCTTGTTGATAAAATGCCGATAGCCTTCAATTCGGTCTTCGGACAGCTTTATATCTCGTCCTTGGGCCGCAAAGGCAGCCAAAGTGAACCTAAAAGCGTCTGTACCGAATTTGTCGATCACATAAATAGGATCAATGACATTGCCCTTTGACTTACTCATCTTCTTCCCGTCGGCATCTCTGACTAGGGCATGAATATATACATCTCTGAAAGGGACATCTTTCATAAAATGGAGTCCCATCATCATCATCCTGGCCACCCAGAAAAACAGGATATCAAAGCCGGTAACCAGGACAGAGGTGGGGTAAAAAGTCTTCAGGGCATCCGCATCATCAGGCCAACCCATGGTAGAAAATGGCCACAGGGCAGAACTGAACCATGTATCCAGAACATCCGACTCCTGGGAAAGGGTGCTTCCTCCACAGCCATGACATTGAGCTGGCGAATCCATTGCCACAATCAGCTCACCACAATCCTCACATGCCCATGCCGGAATCCGATGCCCCCACCAGATCTGCCTCGATATACACCAGTCTCTGATATTGTTCATCCAGTCGAAATATGTCTTGGTCCACATATCCGGCACTATTCTAGTATCACCTCGCCTAACTGCGGCAATAGCCTCGTCTGCCAAAGGTTTGACCTTAACAAACCACTGTTTAGATAGATATGGTTCTATGGTGGTTCTGCACCGATAACAATGCCCCACGCTATGCTGATAAGGCTCAACCCTCTCAAGCAGGCCTTCTACCTTTAGCGCCTCAATAATTTTCTCGCGACACACGAAACGATCCTGTCCCTGAAAAGGGCCGGCATTCTCATTCATTCGGCCGTCACTTCCTATTACTTTCACAACATCAAGATTGTGCTCTTTTCCTATCTCAAAGTCATTCGGATCGTGGGCAGGTGTAATCTTTAAGGCGCCGGTGCCAAATCTTGTATCTACATATTTGTCAAAGATGATGGGGATTTTGCGATTCATCAGAGGAAGCATCACCGTTGTTCCTTCTTCTATGTCATAGCGTTCATCATCAGGATTAACCGCTACTGCAGTATCCCCAAGCATCGTCTCAGGTCTTGTGGTAGCTACAACAACTCCACCTTTCCCCTTTTCAAAAGGGTACTTGATATAATACAAATGTCCGTTATGATCTTCGTGTTCCACTTCCAGGTCGGACAAGGCGGTAAGGCAACGGGGACACCAGTTTATGATGTAGTTGCCCCTATATATCAAGCCCTCTTCATAAAGCTTGACAAACACAGTCCTAACAGCCCTGGAAAGCCCCTCATCCATAGTAAAGCGCTCTCGGCCCCAATCGCATGAAGCCCCGAGGCGTTTCAATTGGTTTATGATCAGGCCACCATACTCCTTGCGCCACTGCCAGACCTGCTTTATGAATTCTTTACGGCCTAGCTCATGCCTGTTTTTCCCCTCCTTGGCCAGTTCCTTTTCCACAACATTTTGAGTAGCAATGCCGGCATGATCAGTCCCTGGCATCCAAAGTACATTATAGCCTTGCATTCGGCGATATCTACAAAGGATATCCTGCAATGTATTGTTGTGAGCATGACCCATATGCAACACACCTGTTACATTAGGAGGAGGAATAACAATTGAAAAAGGCTGTTTCGTACTAACATCTGCAGCTTCAAAAAGGCCTTCGGCTTCCCAATACCCGTACCAACGCTTCTCCACTTCGTTGGGTTCATAGCCTTTATCGAGTTTCTCCGAATTCATCCACGCCTCCTCATAAAATTGAAAAGGGGATTAATCTATCTTAACCCCCCAACATGACAACCTGTAACACTTGAGACCTTTAAAAAAACTGCCGTCTATCAAAGTGCCTGCTTGATCTTTTCTACTTCCTTTGCGACAGCTGCTTCTGCTACCTCAAGGAGTATTCGTTCGGCTTTTTCTTCAATGGTTTGCTTTACTACACGAGTAACAATGGCTTCTAGCTTCTCATCAGAAAGACCTTCAAGTACAGCTGTATCCATTGCCTCGCTCGTTACTTGCGAAGGCATCACTTGCTGTTCGTCGTCCTTTGAATACACGTCTTGTCCCTGTGGTATTTCACTACCATCCAATGCTTCCATGTCCGGCTCCAAATCTCCTTCAAAATCGGTCGGGATTAGTCCTCCCTCTGAATCACCGTCTTCAAAATCCACCGATATCCCCATATCTTCTTTGTCATCCTTAAAAACAGGGGTTTCAGAACGCTCTAAATCCTTCTCAGGACTTACCTCTTCCACAAAAATATCGGGGCCGGATTTTTCATCTTTCTCTCCTGCATCTACCAGTTCAACAATCTCTTCTTCCTCTAGCGCTGTTGTGTCCAAAGAGATTGCCTCCTTTTTCCCATCGTCAGAAATCGTGTTATCGTCTTTTCGCCCTTCGGAAGGCTTTTCCACCATCTCTGTCAGATCAATAACCTCTTCATTTTCACTAGCATCTTGCACAGAGCCCCCTTCCTGGAATATCTGATCCCCAGTGTTATCATTTTCAGTATTCATGATCAGCCCCCTCTTGGTTTGTGTAAAAAAGACTGGAGTTCTTGATTTCCTTAAAAAAATTACCACAGTGCCTTTTTGCATGTCAAGGTTTTTGTATATCCTGAAAAAAAGAATTTACAAAGCAATTCGTCTTGTTTAGTGTCACTTATAATGAGACGTTTTTTTCTCAATAGACAGGGCATACATTCTGATAACCCGACCCTTACAGGGTCGGACGTAAAACATATCTCCACGGTCTTGAGATCAAAGCCAGGAGATGAAATATTCCTGTTTGACGGCCAAGGATATGACTACCACGCCCGTATTGTTAACATCACACACAAGGCAATCACCCTGTCAATCCTTACACGATACCCCTCGACATCAGAACCCTGTGTGCACATAGCAATAGGGCAAGCACTTATTAAGGCAAGGAAGATGGATCGTATCGTCAGACAGTTGACTGAACTGGGAGGCAGCGCCTTTCTTCCCTTTATAGCCCAACGCAGCGTTGTCAGGCCAGATGGGGAGCGTTTTTCCAAAAAGAGAACACGCTGGGAAACTATCGCCATTGAAGCACTGAAACAATGCGGCAGATCTCAGACGCCGCATATTGGTCCAATCGCTTCTTTTGAAGGATTGGTGAGTACATCCCAAACCTATGATTTGTGTGTCATCTTTCACGATCACAAACGAGAAGCCGCGCCAGAGTGTTTTGCGCCTACAAAGCAAAGGATCACACACGTTCTTGCTCTCATAGGACCTGAAGGGGGATTCACGGCTGAAGAAGTAACACTGGCGCTTGAGGCCGGTTTTACCCATGGTTACCTAGGGCCACGCACCTTAAAATCAGATACGGCCGCAGTAACCGCCACCGCTGTTATCCAACATCTCCTTGGGGACCTGGGACGTCCCCAAAAAGATCTTGACAACGCCAAGTTGTTTTAATAACTTCAAAGTTTATGGAAAATCGGCCGAGGTAGCTCAGACGGTAGAGCAGTGGACTGAAAATCCTCGTGTCCCCAGTTCGATTCTGGGCCTCGGCACCATAGATTTTTCAGTGAAGATAGGGGGTTAGGCATTTTGGCTTGACTCCCTTTTTTCGTCTAAATCGCAAATTGAGCCCAAAATTGTGCCCATCTGTGCCTGAAGGCAGGCTTGTTGTTTCTGCGCCAAAATCTAAAAGAATTACGGAGTGTTCAGCATCAAGCTCCATTGCAACAACCGAAAACTGACACAGGTCTTGTTTTTCTGAGATAGTCGGGCAACATCTTTGATTTTGCCCGCTCATAGATACCATCACTATTTATCTTTAAAAGGATACACAGCTGACTACGTAATGGCCACACAACCGGGAGGG